>Ga0116226_10005727_pt1 | contig 11102 bp, 10 predicted proteins | sample S1TSphfallax_FD_89692 | JGI IMG/M metagenome (GOLD analysis project Ga0116226, IMG submission 89692) | Host-associated microbial communities from peat moss isolated from Minnesota, USA - S1T2_Fa - Sphagnum fallax MG | ecosystem: Host-associated > Plants > Peat moss > Unclassified | place: USA... | reverse complement strand
CCCTACTCGCGCTACGAACCGCCCGCCCCGGCCGAGGCCGAGCGCACCAAACTTTCGGTGGATGCCGGCGCAGGCCTCGGCCTGATGCTGCGCGACCACGGCGTGGTGGTGGAGGATGTGGTGCCCGACGGCCCCGGCCAGCAGGCGGGTGTGCGCGTGGGCGACCGCATCATCTCCGTCGATGGCCACCACGTGCGCGGCCATCTCGACCAGGCGCGCGCGCTTCTCTCAGGCGACGACGGCGCCGAGATCGTTTTGCGCGTGCGCGGGCTGGATGGGCAGACTCGCGATGTGCCGCTGACGCTCGCCTATGTGCCGCCGGAAACCGTTTTTTCCGAGCGGGTGGGCGACATGCTGGTGATCCGCATCACCAGTTTCGTCAACAACACCGCCGAGCGGCTGAGTGCCGCGATCGAGGCCGGCCTCGCCGCCAAGCCCGCGCCATCGGCCGTGGTGGTGGATTTGCGCGGCAATCGCGGCGGGCTGCTGCGCCAGGCTGTCACCGCCGTGGCGCTGTTCGCGGATCACGGCGTGATCGCCAGCACGGCCGGCCGCGATCCGGATGCCTCGCATGACTGGCGCATCGATGGCGGCGACCTGACGCATGGGCTGCCGGTGATCGTTCTGGTGGATGGCCGCACCGCGAGTGCGGCCGAGATCATGGCCTCGGCGCTCGCCGATCTCGGCCGCGGCGTGGTGGTGGGCAGTTCCACCCTGGGCAAGGGTTTAGTGCAGACCATTACGCGCCTGCCGGATGGCGGCGAACTTTTTGTCACCTGGAGCCGTGTGCTGGCGCCAAAAGGTTGGCCGATCCAGTCGCTGGGCGTGCTCCCGCAGGTGTGCACCAGCCTGGCCGAGCAGAAGACCAGCCAGGCCTTGGCGGACCTCGCCGACGGCCGGCAGGACATGGCCGGGCCGCTGGCCGCTTCGCGCGCCGCTCGCCCGCCCTTGGCGGTGAGCAAGGCGCTGGACATCCGGGCAGCGTGCCCTGCAAGCGAGGGTGGGGACGCCGATTTGGCCGCAGCCATTTTTCTATCGGCACACCCGGAGGCCTACAAAGCCGCGCTCCTGCCTGCGCAATAGGCCGCGGGCCGGGCCGGGCGACCAGTTTCCCGGCATTGAAAAGCGCATCATTCGGTGATATATGCGTGCCGGCTCTGAAGTGTAAACCATGCGAACAACCCTGGCACTCGACGATGATCTCTTGGCTATTGCTCAGGATTTTACGGGCCTGACCGAAAAGTCCGCCCTGATTCGAGAGGCATTGAAGGCTTTGATCGAACGTGAGAGCGCACGGCGGCTGGCCCGTCTCGGCGGTAGCGAACCCAGCCTGCAGGTGCCTCTGCGGCGACGCTAAACGCGCGCGTGATTGTTGCGGACACATCGGTATGGGTCGAGCATCTTCGCGATGGGCATCCGGAATTTGCAAGTCAACTCGAGCGAGGGATGATCTTGACTCATCCTTTTGTCATCGGTGAGCTCGCGTTAGGCCACCTTCGTCAGCGTCGGGTCGTGTTGAAGGCCTTATTAAATTTACCTGAGGCCACTGCCGCAACCGACGAGGAAGCGTTGCACTTCATCGACAGCAATACCCTGTTTGGACACGGCATTGGGTATATCGATGTGCACCTGCTCGCAGCCGTTCGTCTCACGCCAGGCACTCGTCTGTGGACACACGACAAACGGCTGCGTGCTGTCGCTACGGATCTTGGCCTGGCGTTTATCGCGCATTGAGAAAGAGCAAGAATGTCGCACCGTAGCCCGGGTTAAAACTGCTCACAGTCGCCAAAGATCTGGGCTTGGCATTTCCTGCGAAGCCGGATTGAAGGACGTGCAAGGCGCACATGTCTTCAGTCTTGAATCAGGCCTCGTTCATACCATCCGCGCGACCGCCGCAGGATTTGCACGACCGATAGCATCACCGGCACTTCCACCAACACGCCCACAACGGTTGCGAGCGCTGCGCCCGATTGGAAGCCGAACAAAGCGATGGCGGTCGCTACAGCCAGTTCGAAGAAATTGCTTGCGCCGATCAGCGCCGACGGGCCGGCCACGCACCAGGCGACACCCAGGCGGCGGTTGAGCCAGTAGGCCAGGCCCGCGTTAAAATAGACCTGGATGAGGATCGGCACCGCCAATAGAGCGATGACGGTCGGCTGACGCATGATCTGTTCGCCTTGCAGCCCGAACAGCAGAACCAGCGTCAGCAGCAGTGCCGAAAGGGACACCGGCCCGAGCGTGCGCAATGTCCGGCCGAGCGCCGGCGGCCCGCCTGACGCCAGCAAGGAGCGCCGCCAGAGCCCTGCTACGATGACCGGCAAGACGATATACAAAACAACGGACAGGATCAGCGTGTTCCAGGGCACGGTGATGGAAGACAGGCCCAGCAGCAGCGCGACCAGAGGCGCAAAGGCAACGATCATGATCGCATCGTTAAGGGCAACCTGCGACAGCGTGAAATGCGGCTCGCCATCCACCAGGTTCGACCAGACGAACACCATGGCCGTGCAGGGCGCCGCCGCCAGCAGGATCAGGCCGGCGATATAGCCGTCGATCATGCCGGCTGGCAGCAGCGGCCGGAACAGCTGCGCAATGAACAGCCAGCCGAGCAGCGCCATCGAGAACGGTTTTACAAGCCAGTTGATGCCGACCGTGGTCGCGATGCCGCGCCAATGGGTTTTGACCTGGCCGAGCGCCGCCAGGTCGATTTTCAGCAGCATGGGAATGATCATCAGCCAGACCAGCACGGCTACGGGCAGGTTGATATGCGCCACGGTGGCCGTGCCGAGGGAATGAAACACGCCCGGCGCGGCCTGCCCCAATCCGATTCCGGCGACGATGCAGAGCGCGACCCACAGCGTCAGGAAACGCTCGAAAATCCCCATGGAAGGAGCTTTGCCCGGTGCAACGGCGACGGCTTCACTCATGGCCTGGCCTTCTCGATTCGCCGGCCGGCGGCATCGATCACCGCCTCGCCGTCTTCCTTGGTGTACGGCCCGCGCTGCGGATCCGGCAGGATATCCAGCACGGCCTCGGACGGACGGCACAGCGCCACGCCCAGGGGTGTCACGACAATCGGCCGGTTGATGAGGATCGGATGCGCGCGCATGGCGTCGATCAGCGCGCCGTCCGTCAGGGCGGCATTATCCAGGTTCAGTTGGTCGTAGGGCGTTCCCTTCCGGCGCAGCAGCGCGCGCACCGGACTCCCCATGCGGCCAATCAGGCTCACCAGTTCGTCGCGCGACGGCGGGGTTTTCAGATATTCGATGATCTGCGGCTCCTGGCCGCTGTTCCTGATCAGGCCAAGGACGTTGCGCGATGTGGTGCAGGCGGGGTTGTGGTAGATCGTGATGGTCATACAGCCGCCTGTTGCTTGGGGGCGCAGCACGCGCCGGCTGGCGCGGCCGAGGGCGCCAGACCACCCGAGGCCGTGCGGACAGCGCCAAGATCGGCGCTGTCGCCGTAGACCGTGCTTGCGCCGGATGTCAGGAAGGTCTCCCAGGACAGGCTTTGGGGGTCGGTGATCCAGGCCTTTTCCGACTTGGCATAGCAGCAGGTGGTAGCGCCCTCTTCCAGCACCGGCCTGTCGGCCTGTTGCAGCCGGCGGTAAACCTCTTGCAGCTCGTCCGGTGTCTCGACCTGGATGCCCAAATGATCGAGGCCGGCTTGGCCGCCCCGCGCCGAAATGGCGAAATTGACGCGCGGATCGTCCAGCATCCATTTCGCATAATCGGCCTTCGCCACGGCCGGCTCGGCCGCAAAAAGCGTGCTGTAGAAACGGACGGATTGAGGAATGTCATCGACCGACACATGCACATGCAAACGCTTCATTGGCGGGTGTTGCCTTCCTTGGCGGTAACGAGGGCAGTGGAATCGCAGATACCGACGCCGCAGGCCGCGGCGTCGCCCTGGCAGCAATTTGCCGTCAGGTAGGCCAGCAGATCGTTCATCGCCGGATACGCGGCCATGTAGATCAGTGACCGGCTTTCGCGGCGGAACGACACCAGTCCGGCATGCCGCAAGTGGTTCAGGTGGAATGACAGGGTGGCCGGCGGCAATCCCAGGCGTTCCCCAATCCGGCCGGCCGGCAGCCCCTCGGCCCCGGTCTGCACGAGCAGCCGGAACACATCCAGGCGGGTCTCATGAGCGAGAGCCGCAAGTGCGACGATGGCGTCCATTTTTTCCATATTTCCGATATAGTGGAAATATTGGGATGTTCAAGGGGCTTGGGACAGTTGCAGCTGCTGTTCTTGGACGAAGGCATTCAGAGTGAAAGGCGTCTTCGCATTGCACGACGGCCGCAGGCGGTGCAGCGCCAAAGCGCACTGCACCCTACGGCTCCGTAGCCTGGAGGGAACCGGTCGCCTCAACCTGCGCTAATGCGTGCCGCCGCCCGCGCTGCAGAGGATGGCGTCGCCGCCGAAGCTGCCATTGTCGGAGAACTTGCCGCCCGCGCCGAGCGACTTGCTGTTGTAGAACCAGCTGATGAAAGCGAGCTCCTGGAGATGGTATGTCAGGCCGTTTGCACCGACCTCGACGAAGGATTTGGTCGGCGTGCCGAAACCCGGGCTCAGCGGATCGCCCACTTCGAAGTTGTTCTGACACCCACCTGATACCTGGCCGATATTGCCCCAGGTCGGTGTTGGGTTTGTGGTCGTTGGGTCGTTGATGGCTTCGCCCATTTCGTGCGAGAGGGTCGAGACGTCACCGCCAAAATAGCCGGTCGAGTCAAACGAGAATGGCGAATAGATCTGCAGATTGCCGCCGACAGTAAGCCCGCTGTGATAGCCGAGCACGCAGCACTGGCTGACGCTGACGCCGCTGGTGGACATCACCACGTTCTTGGTGATGAAGATCGGGAACGTGCCGGCATTGATCGAGGCCGCGAGCGGGCCGGTGATCAGGGCCTGAATGCGCGCGTCCATGTCGTTGATATTGACGATGCCAAGGGGCGCGCAACCGCCGCCTGCGGTGTAGTTCTGGCCGTTGGCCGAGCCGGTGAACTGCATCGCCCGTTTCGCCATCGTTACGGGCTGGAGATACAGGTAATAGTTCGATCCGTGAACCAGCGACCAGAATTCCGCGCGCTGGAATGCGCTGATATACTGGCCCTTGCCGATCTTCACACCGTTCATCGTCCAGGTGATGTCTTTGGTGAAGATCGGCGATCCCGCAACGGTGGCCAACGCGGTGTGCCCGCCGTTGCAGGAATCCGCTGCCGTCGGGTCGTATTTAACCGTGGTTGTGCCGTCATTGATGGTGATCACCAGCGGAACAATCTGTGTCTTGATTGATACTCCGGTCTTTGTCGTAGCGAACGGACTCGTGCCGATGATCGTGCCGCTATAGGTTCCGCCACCGAGATCGGCCGACGCCTTGTACGAGTACTGGAAGCTTGGCAGTGGCTTGACTGCGCTGCTCGGGAGCGAAGCTGGTGCGGGCACAGAGCGGACGACAGGCAGGACGGTGAGGAAGCCTTTCAAGGGCGCATCGTTGGCCAGCGACCGGCTCGCCGTAACGGCGGCCGCGATGCCGAGTACGATCGCAGTGAGACGCTTCATTTTGTTTCCACCCAGTTTTAAAAATCAGATCATTGCGAATACGCACGCGCTCAGAAGGATAGCAATAGGAAAAGCTCTTATCGTTTCAAAATAAATATTCTTCGATTCACATGTTGAGTGTCGCGCATTCATCGCGGAGCATGGAGCCGATTGAAGTCCTCGGACGCAGCAGACAGAGAGAAACCGGCGCGGATCGGCCGCGCAGGGTGGCAAACGTCTCGATCCCGCAGCGCGGTGGTTCACCCGCCACCTTAAAAACCTCCGCCGACACCGCGGCGGCGGCGTCGTTATCCTTGGCGTATTCCTGCAGCCGGTGCGCCAGGTTCACCGTGTCGCCAAGGGCCGTGAAGGCCACGTGGCCGCCGAAGCCGATCTCGCCTACAATTGCCCGGCCGCAGTGCAGGCCGATGCCGTAGCGCATCGTCTCGCCCGTCTCCTGCCCGAACAGCGGCCCCAACTCCGCGAGGCTCGCCTCCAGCGCATCGAGCGCCGCCAGCGCCTGGCGGCAGGCCGTGGGCCCGTCCGTCTCCAGGCCGAACAACGACAGCAGGCCATCGCCCAAAAACTGCACCGGCGCGCCGCCGCAATCCACCGTGACCCGCGTGACGCTGCCAATGAAGCGGCCCAGCAGGAACACGCTGTCGAACGGCATCCGCCGCTCGGCCAGCCGCGTGGAGCCGCGCAGATCGACGAACATCACAGCCAAAAAACGCTCGTCGCCGGGGATGCGCGGCGCCCGGCCCAGCACGAATTCTCCCGCCACCTCGGGGGGGATCAGCGGCACCACCGAAAGGTCGCCGCGCGGGCGCAACTGGCAGGCAAGGCGCACCGCCTGGTGGTCGGCGCCGATGCCGTTCAGCACCGCCCGCTCATGCGCCGCCGGGGGCGGCAATGTCTCCGCCGACCAAAGAACGCGCACGCGGCAGGTGGAACACCTGCCCCTGCCGCCGCAAACGCTGGCATGCGGTATCCCATGCTGACGGCTCGCTTCGAGAACCGAGAGGCCAACCGGCACGCTGATCTTTCTTGTGCCCGGATAATGCAGCGTCATGCGCGCCCGCCTGCGATCCAGCAGCGACCGCAGCAGCCGCGCTGCCAGGGCGATCAGGATCAGCAGCGCATAGAACATGAGAACATCATTGCGGAGCCCGGCAAGGCTCGCCTTTTGTGCCGGCGTGCCGGTAACGCCCACCGCCAAATGCGCAATGCGATAGGCCGGCAAAGAAAGCGCGCGCGCCACCTCGCGTCCGCCCGCAGCGAACCCCACAAGCGCGAGGGCCGGGATCAGCACCGAAGCCGCCAGAAGCGGCGCCTGCAGCACGGGAAACCAGCGCCGTAGAAACAGCACGAAATACAAGCCGATGCAGGCATGCACCCAGGCCACCAGCAGCACCGCAATCTGCAGATATCCCCACCAGGGCTCGGCAATCCACAACGCATACGCCTCGGCGATGTAGCCCTTGTTGAGCCCCTGCAGCACCGATGCGCCGCGCGTGACCATGATGTGGTTCGCGAGCATCGCCGGCATGCAGAGGCCGAGGGCCAACTGGCAAACCTCCGGCGGGCGCCACCCGACATAGCGGCGCTGATACAAGGCCCACACGCCCAGCAGCGCATGGATCAGTAGCGCGCCATACAGCGCAGCCGTGCCGGCAACCCCCTGCCAGATGAATTTTTGCACCAGCAACACCCGGTCGGCCGCGTCCACCGATACATTCAGCACCGCATGGTTCAGCAGATGGCTCAGCACATAGGCGAACAGGATAACGCCCGACGCCAGCCGAAGCCGGCGCAGCGGCGACCCGAGAAACCAGGGCTGTCGCGTGCGCAGCGCGGCTGGCAATGATTTCGGCGGCATAGGCAGTGTGATACCACGCGGCCGCAACGAGAGGAGGGGATTTTCGTGCCGCCTGCCGACGCCGAAATGAAAACCGCGGACAGTTTCGACCGGGCCGAGATGGCGGCGCGCCTGATGCGCCACCCCATCCTGCGCCCGCTCGACCGCCCTACCCTGGAAGGCGTTCTCGCCTACGCCCAACTGCGCAGCCTGCGTACGCGTACCAAACTGTTTTCCGCGGGCGATGCCGGCAGCGCGCTCTATCTGGTGGTTTCCGGCTGGATCAAGCTGGCCTTGCCCGGCGAGAACGGCCGCGATCTCGTGCTGGACCTCGCAGGCCCAGGCAGCCTGTTCGGCGAACTCGCCGTGCTGTGCAATCTGCCGCGCGCCGCCGATGCCGTGGCGCTGTCGCCAACCCGGGTGCTGGCCATCGATGGCCGCGCGCTGATCGCCGCCCTCAAAGCCCACCCGGACGCGCTGCTCGGCGTGGTTCGGCTGCTGGGCGAGCGCCTGGCCCGCACCACGGCGCAGATGGCCGATTCGCTGGTGCCCGCCGAACCGCGCCTGGCCCGCGCCCTGCTGCGCCTGGCGGCACTCGACCCGAAGCCCGGCCAGGCGGCCGGCCTGCGGATCGATCTTGGCCTTTCCCAAAGCGACCTGGGCGAGCTTACCGGCATGGCCCGCGAAAGCATCAACAAGCTGCTCTCCGGCTGGCGCGACCAGGGTTTTATCGCCCTGGCCGGCCGCACCCTGACGCTTACGGACCTGCCGGCCCTGCGCAGCCTGGCGGAGATGGAGGCATAGGGCGTGCCGCACACGCCTTTCAGCGGCGCCGCTTGGGAACTCGCGGGCACTGCAATGCGATAGCACTCACGCGGCAGACCACTGTGCCCGCAGGGCAAGCGCATTGGACATTTCCCTCGACGTGAACGGCCACGAGCACCGGCTGCGTGTAGACCTGCGCGCAACGCTGCTCGACGCCCTGCGCGACCGCCTCGGCCTTACCGGGGCTAAGAAGGGCTGCGACGGGGGCCAGTGCGGCGCCTGCACCGTGCTGATCGACGGCGGGCGCGTGCTCTCTTGCCTGACCGTCGCCGCCAACGCCGGGGGCGTGATCACCACGATCGAAGGTTTGTCCGGCGCGGATGGCGGCCTGCATCCGATGCAGCAGGCTTTTCTGGATTGCGACGCCTACCAATGCGGCTACTGCACGCCCGGCCAGATCATGAGCGCCATCGCCTGCGTGCAGGAGGGCCAAGCCGACACCGAAGACGGCGTGCGCGCCTACATGAGCGGCAATCTGTGCGGGTGCGCCGCCTACCCGAAAATCGTGCAGGCGGTTTTGCAGGCACGCCCGCTGGTGATGCTTTTGCTTAAGAAATGAAAGTCTTTTGCTTTCTGCAGGGCAGGCTCCGCCTTTTTCTTCAGAAAAGAAGATTTCTTCTTTCTTGAAAGAAAGAAGCAAAGAACTTTTATGTCTTAGGAGTCGTGCTGGCGTGCAGGGGGGTGCACGGCCGCGTCTCGGCTGGCATAAACCGCCGCCAGACCAGCAGGGCCGATGCATGACACTGATCCTCACCAACGCCACCATCGTCCTGCCCGACCAGGTGCTGCACGGCACCGTGGTGGCGGAAGGCGGCCGGATCACCGATATCCAGCCGGGCCGCAGCACCGCCGCCGGCGCCATCGACCTCGCGTGCGACCTCCTGCTCCCAGGCGCCATCGATCTGCATACCGACAACCTGGAGCGTCAGGTGGAGCCGCGCCGCAACGCGCGCTGGCCGGCGCGCTCCGCCTTTCTCGTGCATGATGCCCAATGCGCCGCCGCCGGCATCACCACGGTGCTGGACTCGCTGTGCGTGGGCGATCTCGGCTTCGAGGAGAATCGCGAACGCACCTGCATCGACGGCATCGCCGACCTCGATGCCCTGAGCCCCACCGGCCTGCTGAAATGCCGCCACCTGTTGCATCTGCGCTGCGAACTTCCGGCCATCGGCATGCCCTCGATGCTGGATCGCTTCGCCGGCCATCCCGCCCTGGCCCTGGTGAGCCTGATGGACCACACACCGGGCATCGGCCAATACGGCGACCTCGAGCGCTACCGGCAGATGCGCCTGCGCAACGGCGACGTTTTGGCCGAGATCGACCGGCGCATCGATCTGCTGCAGCGCCAGCGCGCGGAGATTCGCGGCCCCAACCGCAAAGCCCTGCTCGCCCGCCTGTGCGGCAGCGCTGTTGCCATCGCCAGCCACGACGACCGCACCGCGCAGGACGTGCGCGAAAACCTGGCCGACGGGCTGCGGATCAGCGAATTCCCGGTCAGCCTGGAAGCCGCCATGGGTGCGCGCGCGGGCGGCATGGGCATCATCGCCGGCGCGCCCAACCTGGTGCGCGGCGGCTCGCACACCGGCAACATCGCGGCACTGGATCTGCTGCGGGCCGGCCTGGTCGATGCCCTGGCTTCGGACTATGTGCCCGCCAGCCTCATCCACGCCGCCTTCGCCGCCGCCGGCACGGGCATGCTTACGCTGCCGCGGGCCATCGCCCTGATCAGCGACGCGCCGGCCCGCATGATCGGCCTCACCGACCGGGGGCGCCTGGCGACCGGCCTGCTGGCCGACCTGGTGCGCGTGCGCCTGCATGACGGCATCCCGGTGGTGCGCGAGGTGTTCCGCGACGGCGAGCGCGTGAGTTGACGCATCCCCCCGGCATGCGCGCAGCCCTCTACTGGGCGCCCGAGCGCACCGACCCGCTCTGCGCCGCCGGCAACGCCTGGCTGGGCCGCGATGCGGAGAGCGGCGCCGCCGTGCCGCAGCCAGCGCTCGCCGGCATCGAAACCATCACCGACGCTCCCCGCCTGTACGGCTTCCACGCCACGCTGCGGCCCCCGATGCACCTGTCCACCGGGTGGGACGATGTCGTCGATACCGCCGAACGTCTGGCAACATCCCTGCAGCCTTTCGACGCGCCGCCTTTGATGGTGACCGACCTGGACGGTTTCCTGGCCATCGTCCCCGCGTCCCGCTCACCTGCGCTGCAGGCCCTGGCCGATGCCTGCGTGCGCGCAACCGATCCGCACCGCCTTCAGCCCTCGCCAACCGAGCTTGCACGACGCCGCGCCGCCGGCCTGTCATCCGAGGAGGAGCAGCTTTTGCAACGCTGGGGCTACCCCTATGTCATGCAGCGCTGGCGATTCCACATGACTCTGTCGCGTCGGCTGAGCCCGCCTGACATCGCCGCATGGCGCAAGACCGCCGACGATCATTTCGCCGCCGCGCTCGCATCGCCCCGGCGCATCACGCACATCGCCATGTTCACCCAGCGCGCCCCGGAAACACCTTTCCTCATCACCCACCGCTTAAAACTGGGCGGATAATCTCTCCCCGGCCAAGTCCCGTATCTTCGAACCCACGCAAGACTTAAAAGTCTTTTGCTTCTTTTCTTCAGAAAAGAAGAATCGTACTGCCCATGTCGTTCGTCTCCCGCCCACATTCGCACCTGCAGCAAGCAAGACATTTCACCAAGAAGGCACGAAGAACTCACGAAGAGTCTTTTTCGTGGGCTCCTTCGTGTTCTTCACGCCTTCGTCGTGAAATGTCTTTCTATCAGCCGTTCGTATAGAAGGCGCCGTGTCCGATAGCGGGCAAGATCGCTACCACCTGGGCAGCAATGAAAAATCTTGTTGTGCTACATGAGTAAAGAGT
>Ga0116226_10005726_pt1 | contig 11102 bp, 5 predicted proteins | sample S1TSphfallax_FD_89692 | JGI IMG/M metagenome (GOLD analysis project Ga0116226, IMG submission 89692) | Host-associated microbial communities from peat moss isolated from Minnesota, USA - S1T2_Fa - Sphagnum fallax MG | ecosystem: Host-associated > Plants > Peat moss > Unclassified | place: USA... | reverse complement strand
TAGGCAGGTTCTGAGTGTGGTTCTCATTGTAAGAATTGATTGTTCTCACATTTGAAGATAACCAGATTCAGAACCGGACTAGAGGTTCTCATCGAAGTGAGATCCAACTCTTGAGAACCGGGTTCGTATTTTGAAAATCGAACAAGGTCAATGGCAAACCCTAGACCCGGTTCTCAAGCCTGATGTCCACAGCTCTAGGCTGTAGAGTAGTGGGTTTGTTTTTTTAATTTATGAAGTACTTGTGTTATGAAAATCCCTAAACAATTCTAGCATTTAATAATCAAGTGCTCTAGTGGACAACAAAAGATAATGAAACATGAAACCAACAAAACTTCATTTAAAAACACCCACGAAAAGGATGAGAGGAGTTTTTATACATCCTTGCTTATAAATGACGACCTAGGTAGCACCTATGTTTTAAATATCTCAAATTTTAAATTGAAACTTTAAATATCTCAAATTTCTTTTTTTTTTTCCTTTCAAAAATGATGTTTAAATTTTTTTTTAGATCTTCTGTTGCTTGTAGAGCTTTTTCTTGGTATTTTCATCATTTAAAATTTTTTACTTTAGGTTTTAAAGTATCCCCGAACTTGGGATGCAAAAAGAAAAAAAACTGAAAGTTCAATAACCGAGCTGTGAAAATCAAATGTGAAAACTGATTGTTATTACATTTCTGAAAATCGGCATGTCTAAGAACTGAGTAACTTTTTAAAAATTTAAAACTTGATAACCAACTAGGGTAGAGAGGCCCATCACCGAACACCCATATTTTTAAGGGTGGTTAGTTATAGAATGGTCACAATTTTATGAGCGTTTTGGATTTTGCCTATGACCAAACATTCGGATATGAATAATTGTGTTTAGGAAGTTTTGTGTATACGATCAAGATGTGATTTTTATGTTTGGTCATATGCATAAAATTAGTCATGTTTGCACACTTTTTGGTCAATTAATAGTGTGGAAAGGTTTGGTGATGGTGGTGAAATGACCAAAACATTGTGAAAAGTTGAATAGCAACAAACACAAAAGGGTTTGGTTTCGGGAGTGCCATGGGTTGGTTTATAAAATCGCATATTTGGGCTAAGAAAAAATTGGTTTGGTGATAAGCCTTACGATGAAAGGTAAAATGAAGAGAAACATATAATGGGTTGTTTAAAGTGTTTGGTTAAAGGGATGAATAAAAATGATCTTATAAATCCCAAGTTTGGGATGCAAAAACAATGTTTGTTGATGGGGTTTATGTGGAACATTAAATAACACACAATTGACCATAAATATGCAAAACCTCATTATGTTATATTGGATCTTGAAATCAACACATTAAAAGAGGCAACATTTCTAAATTCCCCCCAATTTTGCCTTGGCTACATTCTCATCAAAATATTAACAAGTTCACAAAGTTCTAAACATGTATAAAATAATCTCTTGTCAATTCATTTCCATTATCTCAACATGTCAAATTTGCTCAATAGTGTGACTCTCAAAATCATTCATAAAAAATTGTAAAGCATACAAGCTAGATCAAGATTCAAAAGTCATAAAAATAGAAGATCTTACATTAGATCTTGAGGTAGTCAAGCTAAAGCAACACATACTAGAGGTCACAATAGTCAAAAAAGAAACACAAAAGCTTCCAAAACACAAATTTGACTTTACAATAGTCAAAGAAAAGACACAATTAAAGTAGGTAGGAGATCAAAAATCAAATGTACAAGTAGGAAGGTTTGCAATAGATTATCTTTGCAACCAAAAGTTAAGAAAGTTTCAGTATTATCATTCCACAATTCCTAGTTACTACAATGCAAGGAATCACAAGAGAAGCTAGTTTTTTCAAGCATAGAAGAAACGTAGTGTACTCTACACACCCATTGCAAATGCACATAAAAAATAGAGCAAAATTTAAATTGAGATGATTTCAAAAGTTTTTATGACTTCATTATTTTAGCACTAGAATTATAAACATATGCAATCAAAACTTACATTGACCTTTTAGAATTTCTTGCTTATTGGGACAAATTTAGGAAGTTTAAGTTCATACCTCTTATGGGGTAAAGTGTACACCTCCAACTTGGAGATTAAGGCTAGGAGGTTTTTAAGCACAATGATGTTGATTATGCCACGCAAGAAGTAAAGTGGCTTAGACCAACATCTTGCACAAGACAAAGAAAACGTTCCTCCTTATAAACTAGACCCAAGAAAAAAATAGTGCAAAGTTAATAAGTGCATCATAGTCATTGGAGAGGTAAATGGACTGATGAAATGCTAGAAGAAGCCATGGATACAATTGAAAATGGGAGAACATCATTGAGGCAAGTCAATAGACATTGGAACATACATTATACCTATTTGTCTAGTCGCCTAAATGACAAGACAAGGTCCAAGAAACGTGGCCAGCAAATGTGTTCATAGAAAAAGAAGATGAAGTTGCAACTTAAATTATGGTTATGTAGAAAGCGGGGCTGTCAATTATGTTAAAATAGTTGAAGATGAAAGTTGTAGAAGTAACTCAAACTAGAGTTATACCATTCAAGCATGGAGTACCAAGAAGTTCTTGGTGGTTTTGGTTAAAATGCCAACACCCATAACTTAACATTCGACAAGTTAAAGGTTTGGAAATTAGCAAAGCATAAGGGTTGACCTCATAGTCATTTGAAAGCTTCTACAACAACTTACAAAGTTTGTACAATAATCATAAGTATGATGCACATTATATTTGGAACTTAGATGAAACATGGATATAAGTAGGTAAGCAATTGGGTGTTAGGGTTCTGGCCAAATGAGGCTCATAATAAGTCTACAACATCATACCAAAATCTAAAGAATGGTTGACTATCAACTGCATTGTCAATGCTACAAGAATATTTTTGCCAAGCTTCTACATCTTTAAGGTAGAGAAGATGGGGGATGACTACATAAAATTGTCCAATTGAGGATCGTGTATGGCAATGCAATATAAGGCATGGATGACAGTTTCTTGTTCAAGGAATTCTTGTCATTCTTCAAAAGTTTAGTACCAAGTGGAATTTGAATAATTAATAAACATATATTCATTATAAATGGATAGGATCCCATGTCATGCGAAAAGCAATTTTGGCCAACTAGGTAGAAAAAACCTTAAACTACTACCTTACCAAGAAAAACATTTTGTCAAGGTTTAGAATAGCAGGGATTTAGCCATTAAACCCATAAACAATGCATGAGAAAATAAACCCTAGAAGTTTGTACACAACTAATAATACAATAACAAACAATATTCAAGGGGAGAATGGAGATTCAACATCCAATGAAAATAATGAAAAGGATGAGAAAAGGATAACAATATCCAATGGGAAGAACAATATGTTGCAACAAAGCTTATCAACGTATCAACAACTCCTCTAACACATGATAACCTAACTATTGGTGTGTTTAAAATCATCCTAGGTACTATGTAAATATGCTTACAAACTCTATAACCATGAACCAAGAAATTGCAATAAACATAACTAATGTGATTGTAAACATAGATGAGGCTACACTAGAATTGGAGGTGGGCAATAACAATTTCATTAGCATAATTCGCAATAACAATTTCATTAGCATAATTCAATAAGGACTAGCAAATGACAATTTTTTTAATTTGCTTTGTTTGCCTACAAGAAAAACATAAAGGAGAGAACCATTCATTGATTACTTTCACAATCATGTAGTGATTTTAGAAAAATACGTTAACAAGTTGTAATAGAAAGCATTAGAGAAGGAGGCAACATAAATAATTAAAAAATCTCAAAGGAAAGAAAGGCTAAAAACATTTGGTAGGAAAATGGGTAATTCACTAATTGCAACTGAAAAAACCATTTGTCAATAACTTGAAAACAACAATGAACTAGGTGTTTTTCAACATGGTTAGCTAATGCAATTAAGTTTGCAGTTGACAAGTTTCAATAAAACTTCCAAGTTGAACTTTGAGCTCACCTTCTTGGTTATAGAGGTGTGAACCTTGGTTGCACAATGAAAATTCACAAATAGGCCAAACAACAAACTAGGGCTTAGATGGAAACAAAAAGGCATGTTATAATATGCTTGCAACTAACTCAACCATTTAGTCCATGAAAAATAGTGGGGAGGTGGGGGGGGGGATCAAGTATTCAACAAAATAAACAAAAAATGAACTAAGGGGGTGGGTCGAGCTAAATGGTAGCTCTACATATAGAATATGAAAGGGAAAGTGTTATGCTTGCTTGAAAGCTCTAGATTGTGGACATAAGAAACAAGGAGGAGGGGGGGTTGTAACACACAACAAATGGAAAAAAAAGAAAGTTACATGCACTTGGATTTCTATGAGCTTTGGATTTTGCACACAAGAAACAGAAAGGAACGTCACAAATTTAACATTTCAAGACTTAGTAATGGAAATCATGCAAAATTCATACATTTCACACATTAATATCAATAATTGAAAACACATTGGAAACATGGATTTCTAGAAATATGCAAAATTTGTGTGACAATTGTTCATTCATAGGTTTGTACTTCATCCATCAACATATTGATTCGTGTGTTAAACATGTTTTCAATGCATGATATCCATCTGTAAAATGTACAAACCTATGAATGAACGAACTTTGCATGATTTTCATTATTGATTTGTCAAATGTTAAATTTGTGATGAATCGGGGGTGGCGGGTGCAACACATAACATATATGATAAAAAAATGTTACACGCACTTGGAGCTCTAAAAGCTCTAGACATTGGACACAAGAAACACAAATGAGGGGGGGCGGGGGGGGTGTGCAACATGTAGTAGACAAAAAAAAAAACACTATTCACATTTGGAGCTTTGGGAGTTTTAAATTTTGGACACAAGACACAAAGTGGAATTAAGGGGGGATGGGGGTGTGAGCATTGGAAAACTAAAGCATGAAGTGTGATGGAACATGGGCACAAACCAAGAACAAGAACCAAAACCAAGAAGCGCAAAATGCAATGGAGCGTGGGCATAAACCAAGAACATGAACCAACAACCAAGAAACGTGAAACACGAAGCAAGATGGAGTAGAGGCATAAACCAAGAATAAGAACTAAAGACCAACATGCGCAAAATGCAATGGAGTGTGTGCACAAACTAAAAGCAAGAACCAAAAACTAGGAAATATGAAATGTATTGGAGTTTAGGCACATACCAATAACATGAATTAAAAACCAAGAAGCATGATGGAGCGAGGGCACATGCAGACTAAGTACGAGAATAAAAAACAAGGATGTATGAAGCATGAAGGAACATGGGCACAACCAAGAATAAGAACCAAAAACCATGATTTGCGAAATGCAATGGAATGTGGGCATAAACCAAGAACATGAACTAATAACCACAAAACACACTCGAGAATCACAAAGTCCACCACTAATGCATAACACTTGCACAAGTAAAAAACATTCAAGTCAAAATGTTTTTTTAAAAATTCAAGAACTTGAAACTAGAACCCACCTATACTTTAGGGGTTTTTATTATCATATACACCAAGATCTTGACCATAATAACACCATAAGAAATAGTGCATAGAAGTACAAAAAGATGAACTATAAAAACACGAATGTATAACAAGCGCCAAGTTTCACAATTTACTCTTACACAAGCAATAAGAAAGAAATGATAGTGAAAATAAAAATTGTGGGTTTAGGGTTTAGGGAAGCTAGCACTGCATTTAGGGTTTGATGGGCGCCATGTTTTGTATTACCGTAGATTTTAGAACCCATGTACATTTTTCATATCGTCCATTGAATGAAAATGAATGTTTTTCTTGAATACATATTTTGGGGACTAGTCTATCAATATTGTGCTAATAAATTGGATGTTGGACATGTGTAAGAATTTTGGTGTTTGTTGATAGGGGAAAATTGTTTACAAAACCAAGGTAGGGGATGATTGGTCATGGTGTTTTTTTTCAAAGACACCATTGACTTTGGAAGGCCATATTTCGACCATCTCTTGACTAAATCAAATGATCTCAAGGGTGATAGATGCACCCATTAAACACCTACAACTCATCTTTAGACCTTAAACCCAACCAACTTCAAATGTGATGCCCAACTTTGGATACATATAACCCAAGTTTTTGGACAAAAATAAATAAAAATCTAAATTGGTCAAATAAACTTATTTAAATTTTTTGGTTATTTGTTAATTATTCCATGAAAATTGCCCAAGTTTTTTGAAGCTTTTTTTTGACAAAAACCAAAATCAAAGGTTTTTTTAATTTTGAAGATTTCAAAGCATTGAAGCCCCAAGTTCTTTGATTTTTGAATGTTTTCAAAAAACTGAAATTGGATGAAGGTTCTTTGTGATTATCTCCAAGAATTTTTAATGTAGGGTGAGGCCCTTTGTGCTACAACATTCCAAAAAGAATCACCTTTGAGGCAAGAGTTGTTATCAATTATTTCATGAACGCCCCAACTTTGAGGCCTTTGTCCAACACCATGTCAAAATTGTCACTTGTTTTTTTAAAACCTTTTTTCATTATATGATACTTGGAATAAACATTTTCTTTTCAAAACACCTGCACGTGATGATGGACGCCATATTATACTAGCCAAAATGTGAAGAATAAAAATTAAAAAAGGGAATACTTTGTCATGTTTTTTTCATTTTTTTTGGGCGAAACAATTGCCAAATTTCGAAAAAAAAATAAAATTAGGGAAAAAAATTCACCATATTTGGACTTTGATTTTAGTGTGGTGACCTTATAAAAAATATTTTTTGTATTTTTTAGGTTTTTAATTAAAGCCTATCACAAAACAACTTTCATATTGATTTTCATGCAATAGAAAGGTTGAAACTAGGGTTTAGAGATCCCAAAATCCATATGTCCTTTCATTTATACTAAAACATTGATTTATACATTTGAACATAAGATGATATTTACACAAAGAAAAAAATAACTTTATAGATGCTTATATTAAACTTGGAAAAACTTGGATTTAGAGACCATTTTGATTAAGTTTTAAAGCATGCATTGAAATTGTTTAGAAGCAACAAAGATAAAATGAGGGTGTTGGCTGGATATACTTGAAATTATGGTTATCAATTCATGCATAATGGCCAATATGCATTTATGCATATCTAGGTTTTGGCCAACACTATAGGCAACTAATAGACCAATGTCTCATAAATATCCTTATGCATATGTATATATGCCTTAACTATTGGAATATTCATATCCATTGCTAATTCATTTTGGAATCCCGAATATGAATACCTTTCTTGTGCATCACCTTCATATAATGTTTAGAGGGTCCAAATATGCATGTATGCACATGCATAAATGCCTTAACATAGGTTAGGTTTGGGGTTTCCCATGTTTATCATCTTTGTTTTACAAGCTATTAGGGTTTAGGGATTCCAAGCTTTCCCAAGATTTGCCTAAAAAGGATTTTGGTGCCTTCAATCACTCAAGCAGCCCATACATTTTGTGAAAAGGACCAAAGGTTTTGTGAAAGGTTTTAACTTCACAAAAGGCTTGGGCTTTGTGTTGAAAGGTTCAAGCTTTGTGCAATCTAAGGTTTTATGAAGTTTGTTTGACCTTTCATGAAAGGTTTGAACTTTGTGAAATTTAGTGAACTTTCATGAGCTTTAGGGTTTGAAAGGTTTAAGTTACAAGAGAGGTTTGAGCTTTGAACAATGGTTGCAAAAAATGACACTTTCATCATTGAAAATGTAGGTGGGTTTGGTGGACCATTTATATTTGAAGCTATGACCATGAACATGACATTGTAACATTTTGGACATGGAAAACATGTGTTTGGAACATGGTAGCTTGATTAAAATTGAAATAACACAACTTGTAACATGTGTCTAGAACTTGGTAGTTCAACTAAAATTGAGATAAAGTAATTAAGTTGTAACTATACAAGCTCAAGGTGTAGCTTTGAAACCACACAATTAAACTTCAATTCAATTTGCTAAGGATCTTTTTGTTGTGAATGATGACTTGCTTATAAATTTTGTAAATTCATAAATGTTATGATATATTGTTTGTAAATTAGATAAAACATTTGATAATGTTTTGTCTAAAGATTAATTTTGAATTATATATATATATATATATAAACTAACAAGATTACTCCTATGAATATGCATGTTGATTGTGTGCAACCTAGGTTGTTTATTTAAATAGTCATTAGGTCCATCATCACATGTTATTGAAGTAAAAGACTATCACTTTATGTAGGAATTTCTTTTAAAGGTCTAGATTTATGCTCCCAAGGTAATCACATAATGCTTGAATTGTGTTGTCATGAATAATGTGATGAATAAATCTTATGATCATCCACTATTATGATGATGTTTATTAAGTTGATGTTTAACTACTACCATTACCCTAACAATTAAGTTGGAAGTTGAGATAAGTACTAAGTATTTGAAGAGATAAATGTTTAAAACCAAATTGCTTCCAAATTTCCCGCCTTTAAAAAAACATGTAGTAAGAAGTGAATGTTTTGAACCTTTTTTCAAAATTTTCCAACTTTTGATTTCATAACATGTTTGTAGCAATGTTAGATCCTTGGTTGACATTATTGTGAACTATGAAAAATTGTGTGAGATGTGGGGATGCAATTTGTCTTGCTTTGAAGTATGATTTGAAAGTTTTCATTCCCCTTCTCATGACATGCTTTGATCACGTGAACCCTACTATTAAACATGCACATGTATGTTAAACCTAATGATGAGATTGAAGACAATAGTAACATGTTTGGAGTTGAAGTATCCTAGGATGAATCTTCATGGGCATTTGTCATTAGAAATGTGTCTTTGTTCAAGAGGTTATCCATACTTTTAGTTGCATATGAAGATCCTTTTGTTTAGTGGCGCAACCATGAAAAAAAGTTTCCAAATGTGACATTTATAAACAAAATAATTATAGGCATTTTGGAATCACAAATACTAATAAAAAGAGTGTAGATAATCTTGCTAGGGTGTTGACACCCTTGTGGTGGTGTCATTTACTAGGCCTTTTATAGGTGGAAAACCTTGATCAAATCAACCTAATGGTTAAAAATTGGGTTTTGATCCACACTTCAATTGAACATACAATATAAATATGAAGGATTACTTGAAAATTGAAATATCTTTGGTTAATGAAAATTATTACTTGATCAAAGAAGCAAAATATTTCAAGTAGTTACATGTAGATGGTGATTAATGTTACACATGCATTCAATATTCCCATTTGTTTTTTTTTTTTCCAACAACAAATGAATCATATGTTATTTGTTTATATTTATTGTCACTAGCATATGGTTTTTGCCATAGGTTTCTCAAGAGGCTCGGAAGGACTTGATTTATAAGGATTAAATATGGGTTGGCAACCTATTGTAGAAGTGGGGTTTTGTGTGAGGTAATTCGGTTTAAATTATGATTAGGGTAGGCAACTTGTGTTGTAGCAAACATAATTTTCAAAAGAACCAAGGTTCAATTCTTTCACAAGTTATTTCAATTTAGGAATGTGTATGTTCTTGTGCGATTTAAATTTTTTTTGTAATAATTCAAATTGTGAATGTGCATGATCTTTGTATGTGTTTTTAATTAATTTTTATTTTCAAAAATAAGAAAAAATTATAGTAAAGGGAAAAAAATGATCTCGAATCCACATCTACCTTGAAAAAGATTTTGTTGGAAATTTTCAATGCATATATGTTTGTTAAATGTTTTTATAAAATACCTTATTGGTATCATGGAGTAGATTTAAAAATGTGATATTCTACCAACACTAGTTTTTATCATGGTATAAGTGTATGTGCTTGTTCATCCAAGACATGTAAATGATACTAGACCTTGAAAAATAAAGAAAGCTTTTTCAATAATCAATGTGAGTTTTTGTTCATTTTTTAAAGCATTGGTATAACATAACCAATGCTAGGCATGTACTAAAAATTGGCTCATGATGGGCCAAAATTTTAATGCAGTTCTTGTAAAAAATTTGACCAAAACTAGGCGTTGAAGGAAGGAGCGGTTGCTTCACAAGAAACAACCAATGAGCTAGGAATCAAATATTCATCCCAATTTTCAACCTCAATTAAGTTTAAAATGTAGCCCCATGTTTTAACTATGAAGTTTAAAGTCTAATTAAGTAAGGTTAAGCATTAGGCTTTAAATTAAGTAAGCTTAAGGGTTTAAGTTAGAGTTAGGGTTTAGGGTGGCCTTAGATTAAGGTAAGACTTGTTGAAGGTAGGGTGGTCACTGTTGTGAAAAAAAGGGTAGTAGTGTTGTTTCGTTGTTGTTATTTGTGTTTTGTTTATTGTTTAATGCTTAGTGATTTCATTTGATGTTTTGTGCTTTTCATTATTTTTAGGTGTTTGGTCCTATTTTCAATACTCTTTGCTACTTGTTATGTTGTTTGAAACTGATGAAAATGCACAATTAAATTGCATTGCTTTATAATAGGTTCTTCATTAGCTTCCAATTGAATTTTGTTATGATTGAATCATACAATGACTTTAGGCTTGGTTATAAGTGCTTTTTGAATCTAACTGAATTCATTGAGGTTGAAGTGGATTGAGAAAAAGAATTTGGAGGAATTTGAAAGGTCATTTAAATGAAACTGGATTATAGAAACTTGACTATGTACTTGTTGGAATATGTCATGTAATGGAAAATTTGTTTTTCATGTTGGCCATTGGAATGGAACTCTACACATGATCTCAAATTTGAATTATTAAACAATGTCACGAACAATAGTATCTAAAACTTAAACCCTAAATTGCTTTAAAGAACTGGTTTCACACAATTGATTGATATGAATATAGTGAGAACCTATTATGAAACAATTAGATTTCAAAAAATTAAAATGATACCCTTGAAGGGTATTTTTAATCTCAATTTGGAGAAGTTAAAAAACCACACGCACACAAAACGGTTCTTTGAATTTAAAAAAAATCCAAGCTGAGTGGTGCTTATTAAAAAAAACTAATAACCACCCAATACTGGACATAACCTACTTTGAAGGTCTTTTGAGTCCCAATTATGGTATTTAGCCCAATAGCTATTTTTAATTAGGGGAATTTGTGTAAGTATTGGTAAGATATATTTAATTCATGACTTCATAAAAATGGGGAAACGAGGTTT
>Ga0116226_10005725_pt1 | contig 11103 bp, 7 predicted proteins | sample S1TSphfallax_FD_89692 | JGI IMG/M metagenome (GOLD analysis project Ga0116226, IMG submission 89692) | Host-associated microbial communities from peat moss isolated from Minnesota, USA - S1T2_Fa - Sphagnum fallax MG | ecosystem: Host-associated > Plants > Peat moss > Unclassified | place: USA... | reverse complement strand
TTTAAAATGAATAAGAAATAAGAAAGTTATGAAGTTTGAAAGTAGGAGGGGTCCAAAGAAAAAAAAAAAACGTTTTGTAACTTGGAAAGTTTATTTTTCATATTTTTCTTCTAGCTAATTTTTCATTACTCCTTTTCCTTTGCACTTCAAAGATGATTGTAGGATATTTTTAATATTTTTGATTACTTAATGAAAATATGATTTTAATATTATTATCTAGCTTAAACTAGTAATTAGCTTAGGATGTTTGTGTACTTGTAGGTTAATTAATGTAACCTATTTACATTAATATATTAACATAAATAATAAATTTTAAATATATAATAACTATTGATTATATATATAATTGATTATCATTATAATTATATTATTAATTATGATTTATTATCATAAATTTTAATATTATCATATTAATTGATTCTGAATAATGGTTTTGTTTAATCAAATTTACATTTTCTGAAAAAGATTCAAAATAAAATAAAATAAAATAGTTCTATTTGCCAAATAAAATATTTAAATATATTTGATAAATAAAATTTGAACTTGCAATACATATTTAAACCATGGTTTAGTTTAATTTAATTTAATTTAACATAACTTAGTTTAGCCATAATTAGTTTAACCTAGCTTAATTTAGCCATTTTTAGTTTAAACTTAATTTAATGTAGCCATAAATATTTTAACCTAACTTAGTTTAGCCATAATTGGTTTGGCCTAACTTAATTTAACCATATTTATTTTATCCTAATTTAATTTAGCTTAATTTAGTTTAGCCATAATTAGTTTGGCCTAACTTAATTTAGCCATATTTATTTTATTTTAATCTATTTAAACCATAATTAATACATTCGAATTTATTTTAGCCATAAATAATTTAGCATAATTCAATTTAGTCGTAATTAGTTTGGCTTAACTTAATTTAGCTTAATTGTATTTAGCCATAACTAATTTAGCCTAATAAATTTAGTCGTGGTTATTTTAGCTTAATTTAATTTAGCCTAACTTAATTTAACTATGATTAATTTATTTTAATTTATTATAGCCATAATTAATTTAGTTTAGCTTAATTTAGCCATTTTTTTTTTAACTTGATTTAATTTAACTTAATTTAGATTAGTCATAATTAGTTTAGCCTAATTTAATTTAGCCATGGTTAATTTAACTTTTTTGTTTATTTAGCCTAGGTTAGTTCAACCATGGTTATTTTAGTCTAAGTTAGTTTAGGCCATCCTAAATTAGCATGGGGTTAACCTTAGTACTAAAGGTTCATAATATTAATATACATGCCCTATATAAATATATTAAGTATAGTAATTTAAATATGTATAAGTTTAAACCATTATTTTTATGACATGTGTCCATGTTGTACACATTTAGTTGCATGTTGGTTGCACATACAACCATGTGGCCCAAAAATTATACAATGCCAAATTCGAAGTTGTAAACAACTAGTTACATGCCAGTTGCATAGTGATTGGTTACATATGACATGATTTTTAATAGTGGAGTCAACTAAAACTTAATTGAAAATTAACTTGGACTTAACTATGAATGAACTAGGAGTTAACTACAATTTAATTAAAAGTTAACTAAGACTTAATTAAAAGTTAACCAGGATTTAATTAGGTCTTAACTAATAGTTAATTAGGACTTAATTAATAGTTAACTGGAACTTAACTAAAACTTAATTAAAAGTTATAGATGAACATTATGGATGAATTCCATATATTGGAAGATGGTGTTTAATATTCACATCCATCATACTTGTGCCATACATGGGGAATAAAACTACATACAAATCTAGATACCTAACCTTTATACATGTTTTTTAATGTATGGTGAACACATATTATTCTTACATCTAAATTACAAATACATGTAAATACATCTAGATCTTTCAAATGGCACTTCAATATTGGAAATATTTATTGTTCAGGTCTATGGATCATTTAGATACTCATTGTAGATATGTGGCAAATGTTAAAATTTGTACATATGGTTCATATGGTAGACATGGTACATATGGTCTAGATGGTACATATGTTTTTTATGGTATATGAAGCTCATTTTCCAATTTTGCATATGGTTCACATATCAATGGGGTTAGTCTTGAAAATGTGCACACATGTATACACATTTGTTATTTTAAAATATTTCCATGTTTAGGCTCACTTCAATCTTCCACATAAAAATATATATAGCTAATTATACAAATTCACTTGCATAGCTCTTTCACATTATCTATGTATGATACACACCTATTGACGCGCTCCCAAACTCCCTAATGGATTCAAATGTGAGTCTAAACTGAAAACAACGAAAGACCAAGGAATCGAGGCATGCTCTCTAGTTCGCAACACTTTGGAGGGGTAGAGGGGCATGTTGGAGCTCCGGGATTGGACTAGGAAGAATGACAAACATTAACTACTCACGTAGACTTGCACAAAACTAACACAAGGTGGTTAGTGCATAGTTGGAACACTTTTGGTGCTAAGACGAGCCACGAGCAACTCGGATTCACAAGACTCACCACGGCCCAAACTTGGGGGAAGCCACCACCTTCCCCCTTATATTATGTGCTTCTTGACGAGACCCACATCCAAATGACATTTTGTCTTGGGACTTCCAAATGGGAGTATCGAAATTGCCAAAATTGAGATTCCCATTTGCGTGAAAACCTTCGATTGAGATGTTTTTAAAGCAAAGTTCTAGCCCTCATTGAGAGCTTTCCAACGGTATGTCGCACGCCACCTCCACGCAAGAAAATCGGGTAGATTCCTGACTTTTAGTGGCTAGTAGTCAAACTACTAATTTGACTCCCCGGCTTTCTTTTGGCCATAACTTGTGTTTCAGATGTCCAAATGGGTCATGTGAGCTCATTTTAGACATCTACATTTTAATAGCTTTTCAATGGTATAAAAAAATCTTCAATTCATTGAGTTTTGACCTCTGAAATCTTTGTTTGAACATTCAAGAGTCCACCAGGACTCCGACTCCCAAGGTGGAAGCTCCCTTGGGAGTGTGAGGGTTCATTCCCTCACACTTTCTTTCTCTCCCATGCTTCCTTTCTTGGCCCGCAACCTTGCAAGCCCTTGCCTTGGTCGCGAGCCCAAGGCTAGGGTTGCGACACCTATTTACGAAACACGTATACAATGTTTTTAAAAACATCTATAATTCATTATGTTTATGTGTACACATATTTAACAATTCGTATGATCTTGCCATGAACGTTGTGCCATATTTATACTTCAACACCACTAGTATCTACATAAAGTACCTTTGATATTATGGGATCTATTATTTATCAAATCATATATAATTTTCTAACCATCTTTTATGGCATTTATTATGGCCATTACTTTCTATATGATGTGCGATTTTGTTATTCGTTATTTTGTTGTTTGTAAAAACAAATTCCCACACATTACCTTTCCCTTTTGACCTATATTGTCTTGTATCTATTTTAAATTAACCTAACTACAAAAATCACTTTGCTTGAAATGTCTTGTCGACACTTTTTCTAAAATGTTTTTCTTGTTGTTGCATGCTTTTTAGGCATAAATGTCCTTGTAGAAAAAACATTTTATATTCTATGGGTGTTGATATTTAACACTTCAAATACAATTTCATTTCCATCTTTTTAATCGGCCTTCAACTTACCATGTGATATTTGTACGATATATAATTTTGTTACTCATCATTTTTTCCCCTTCCTTTTTGTATTATATTGTCTTGTACCTAATTTAAGTTAACCTATATGCAAGAATCATCCTCTCCATGAAATGTCTTGCCACTGCCTTCTCCAAAATATTTTACATGTTAGTACATTTCTTTTCTATTTAATGTGTCCTTGTAGAAAAACATTATTTACATGATTGTCAATCTGAAATTTAGCAAATCAAATATAATTTCATTTCCATCTTTTTAATTGGCTTTCAACTTGTCAAGTGTTATTTGTACAATATATAATCTTGTTATAAAATAAAACTTGTTAGTCTTAGCGTTTGACAACTTCTAATTTGACATCTTGGAATTTGATGATGTTGGTAGTGGGTTATCAAATTTGTTTTCATTATGGTCATTGTATTCTCTATCAATAATAATATTTCAACATTAGCATTTCGCATGATTCATTTCCATTGCACAAATCATCATTGATTTGACATATTTTATGTGGTTTAACTGTTTTGTTTTTACCTTTTGGTTTAATTATTTTCTTCCACCTATTTCAATATGCATATTACACTTTGCAACTTTTATTTATTGTAATAAAACATAGTGTATACCCAAGAAATTTATATTGTGTTAACGAGCTCACTTCCATATTTTTTGCTAGTAGTGCATTTTGTTTCTATTTGATATGGCCTTTCATAATCAAATCCATGCCATTATGGGTTCTCATCTTTTTAAAATGCTTTAGACATTAATCTCCAAAAAAAAAATTTGCTTCAAATTTGGTGTAATTATGCAATTCATATCACAATGTTTAACTTGTTGAAATTATTCTTTGGGTTCTCAAAGTTTTGTTTGACCACCATGTTCTGTGTTGAATAATCTTCACCACATTCCATCATAAATCATAGTCATTGCTAACATTGATCTTCCATGGTTTTTCGATTGTTTGTTTGGATCATATTTCCAATGTTCTTCCTTCCCATGTTTTAAATTGTTCCAATTCGTGCCCTTCAATTAATTTCATTTCTATTGTTTTTTTTCTTGTTTTTGCTTTGAATTCTTTCAATCTCATCCTTGTGCACCTAGTAATATGGTAACATTTCATGGTGTTGGTTGTTCAAACCTCATCATCATGGTTGACAATTTAGGATAATCTTTGTCTTTAAACAATGCTTGTGTGTTATGTTTGCTTTTCAGCTAGGTTCTTCACACGTATTCAAGGACATCTTGTATGATTCTAATAACTTGGTTTCAAGTTTGTTGTACTAGATTCCTACCATGTCCTTTCAAAAACACCAATGGGTGGTTGGTTTTAGTTGTTATTGCATTGTTGGCGATAGTTTGATTCACAACTTTCAAAACATCATTTTCACATTAGGAACCATAGGTTATGTTGTCAAGATTGTGAAAGATGAGTATGAGGTTTCGAACATTCTCCCTCAATGTTCAGATGTTCTTGCATCTTTTGTTGTCATTGAACTATCTTATTCATCTTCAAGTGATGACTTGACACCCCTTCCTTCTTTTATCAAGTCACCGATAGTGATTTCTCAATCTAATGCTTCATAGTCACCACAACCTTCTAGCTTGGCTAGCAGTTTTCAGTTTGTTGTTTTTTGCCTTTAGGCTATGGCACTCCCTAGACATACCTCCAACAAGTTGCAAAATTTGGATTATAGCAAGATACCTTTTCAAAAAAATTAGTTTTTACCAATTGTTTTTAATCGAAATGTCCTTTTCAAATTGCCACCCATGCTTCTGATTGCTCATAAGCCCAAGCAAATTCAAGGCATGGATAGAAAGTATGATGGTCATTCTTGGTGCAAGGTCATCATAATTAATATCAAAAACAGTTTTGGGCTTAGCTTTAAGAAGGCTCATTGCTTGGGTCACTTGCGTTGTGTGCAAAACGACTATGAGAACTTTGTGCACACTACCTTTTGCAATGAAATGTTATGGTGCAATGAATGCACACATATTCCAATCATAACCCAAATTGCACTGTTTCCATCCGCTTCATCCCTTGCATGCAAATTTTGTCATGTTCCTCTTCTTTGTGTCACGGATTGTAGTGGATGAGTCTATTATGTTGTGCATAGATTCCAATCAATTTCAAGAACGGTGATTCATCTTGGGGTCCACAAACATCATGTGGTGGATGGCAAGTGCATGGAGTTTATGAACAAGACTAGAAGGTTGATTACAAAGGAGGTTGATCTCACACCTAATGCCAAGATATTTGCGATTTCGCTAAATGTTAGCAAAACTTTCTTGGTTACACATCTGTTCAATGAGAATGGTGATGGTCTTGTGGAGCTTTTGAAGGGTGAATAGCTAAAGAAAATCTAGGACAAGTTTTCAAAACTGAGTTTGCCCAATGTTTGTAACTTGGTTATTTCTTTCAAGCATCATTTAAGGCATACGTTATATTGATAACATCCTTGAGATGAAGTCCAAAAGTTGTTATGACTATATTCAAGAGTGTTGTTTTCTAGGATAAGTTGTAGGATAAAAAGTTTTCATTTTCAAAATGTTTATAAATGATGTGGGGAGTGGAACAAGCTTAGTCACGTGAATGCAACTTGTAAGGGATTTGTAAAATGTTTGGATCATGTTTGATCATTTGAAACATGTTGTCAGTTGGACAAGTATGGTTTGTCATGTGTACAATCTTGCTTATTATAAAGTGATGACCATTGTAATTTATGACATGAAGTTTGAGGACATTGAAGCTCAGCAGATGATGTGGACAAAGTTTAATGAAATGATGTTGAAGAATGAGTTTCCAAAATTGAATTTTAAGGGATTCATGGTTGATAGTGCACAAACCAATTGGAACACTTTAAAAGTTGTTTATGGTTCTAGGGACCTTTTTGTTAGGATGGTTGATAAGGAATGCATTTGTTTATTCTATTGGACTCAATCGTTTGAAAGGCACACCAAATAGTTGATCAAACCTGAGTTACAAGATCAACACATAGGTCTTTGCCACCAATACAAGAATGCAAAATCCTTGGTGGAGGCTAACAGTCTCTATGCTATAATTTATTGTTGGTGGTTATCATTTGGGGCTACTTTCAAGGTAGGTGTCCATGAGCTTGTGAATTGGCAAAACTTCTGGCATTTTCCTATCAAACAATGGGGAAGTTTCATGGTCCATGTGAGCATTTCACCTACAAATTTCTTATGACTCCTTATCTATTATGTTAATTTAAAATTGGAAATCCACTAATAATCAAACTCCATTTGCATTCTACTTCCATATTTGTTTCCATTTTTGTTGTGAGATTATTGATTTTGTTGATCTTCAATTTTGTTTCATTTGCAAACATTTAATGATGAAGAGTGGGTCGACATGCCCACTTGTAATCTCGCTGAAATTATCCATAACATCTAGTTGCAATAATCAAGAAAATGCGACATTTGTTTATCCACAATGATGTCCAATGACTACGTTTGTGTTGTCAAACAATTCAGATTATATATATAAAATACTTACAAGGTGCTCCACTTGGTCATGGTCTAGATAGGAACGAATTGTTATTGAAAAGGGCTTGCAAGTTAAGTGATCTTGCTAGACTTGTGGTTGTTGTTACAAATTACATGTTCAAATCTTGTTACACAAATTGCTTATCACACTTGGAGGAAGTAGAAGAGGTTTTTGGGTTTGCTAAACAATTTGTTAATTGTCCTCATGATGTAGACAATGATTCCCATTGTCTTAATCATGTGACTTTCTCTCATCCACGAATAATTATTCCTAATGTTGTGCCCAATAATCTAAAGGATGTACGCATGTAGCAACCACCTTTTGGTATTTGTAATTTGCTATCATGTGACTTTCTCTCATCCACGAATAATTGTTCCTAATGTTGTGCCCAATAATCTAAAGGATGTACGCATGTAGCAGCCACCTTCTGGTATTTGTAATTTGCTACCTTTGGTATTTTGAGGTGGCTTGGAGTTGAAAGAAAATATTTGTGTTGATAGCCAATGGCATATTGAATGTCGCCCACCCAATTCTGCAATTCAATGTTCTGCACTTTAGAAAACCGCCGGGCTCAAATGCAAAGCAAGGATCAACATTTACAAATTTGTATGTGGAACTTTTGTTCCATGTTACTTAGGTTTCTAGGTGAATATCATAACGGATCATTCGAGCACCATAAACATTGATTTTGTGTTAATGACTTCAATTGTAGCATCAATGGAACAACGTGAAAATTTGCAATTGTTAGGCCTATCGTTCCAACTATATGGCCCATCTAAGAAGGTACTAATTTAATTCAAAACGAGGTAATAATTAGAAGAATCAAGGTTTTCATTGGACCACCTATGTAAAAACAATGTTTGAAGTGTATTTGGTTCCCAATCTTCTAGTTTGAGCAATTCCCGTGTGCATGTGGTGGTGAATTGCCATAGTCTTGTGAGGTTGTCTAATGCAAGTTGTTAGCCTATAACTTGTGGTGGCAAGAAGGTGAGATGTCCTTCAATCTTCAAATTAACACAACAACACACCAACAATTGGGAGGTTGGGAAGTTACTTTTCTAGTGCACTATTTTCCCTTTTGTTGATGTCCCCACACCTGGGTATGGATGAATTTACAGTATTCTTTTAGATGACAAAGGATATGATGTGACTATTAGAAATTTCCTTAGATGTTCATGTGTTTACTTTGTCATAATGTTACCAAGTTCTATGAGAGGTCGTGGGGTGTATGTGCAATGTAAACGTGTGTATCACGTCTTATAAATGATTATGTTTTGTGGGCTCACGAAAGAGCTCATTCATCACTGCACATGGAGTTGGAATGAAGTTGAGTATTTGTTGAACCACTATAAAGCTTTAAAACTTTTGTGATAGTACATCACGATTTTTCTGCATAAAATCAATTATGATTTTGTCATTCATGAAGCTTATAGTTGTTGCTTGCACTATGTAGGAAGTTTGGATTCTAGTTTCCATGAAATTTATATTAATTTTGTTTTAGTGAATATACATTAATGTTATTCATAAATTTATTTCCATTTAGGCCAATACCAGCAATAAAACTTTTGACAATCATCACATGTTTTCATGTATATTATCTCGTGTATAATATCATAATACCTTTGCCATTTCAACACATGTTTGGCAAATATTTATAGATTTTGATAATTTAATTTCATCAAATATTTCTCAACCATGCAGTTGCCACCCATTTCAAGAGTTCTGAAAATCTTTTTTTTTTCCAAGAGCCCTAGACATTCGGAATATTGGTTGCACTAGGGATGAACGGATATACCAAAAATATTTCACGACATGGCATGGAATATTTTCAAAGATCCTCTCTTGCTCAAGTGAATAGTAGGTTCATTTTCTATCATTTGAGCTTGCTCACTTGCTAGTGTTCTTGTTTCCTATAAATTTTCTTCAAGCTACCAATCACACCAAAAAACACTACAAACCTTTAATATAGTAGTAGAAAATTAGAACTATCATTGTGACAACCACTCCAATGAAAATCAAAACCAAGATTATAATGGAAATATACCTTTTGTAACCATTGTATGTTCCTTCACATAACTTGAGTCATTTATATACTAAATCAAACTACTCCAAACCTATAATTTTGCAATTAAAAAACTCGTGAATAAAAATTAGGGTTACAAGAAGGTTCGTAGCAAGATTGTGATTTTTCGTAGACCAAGCAAAGACTTGCATAACACATAGCTTCGTTCTAGATATCTCAACAATTTCACCACTTTCTTTTTCTTGTGTTGCCACTGCTGCAAGGATTGATCTTCCTCACATTCCATTTTATTGTGCAATGGTGATGACAAAGGTGGTGACATGGAGGAAACCATAGAATAAGAGCCAATGATGGCAACACCTTTTTATCGTCTTTCTTCTTTGACTTTGTTGAACATCTCACAATTCTTGCACCTTCTTCATCACAATCTATTTGGAAACAAAAAAACAAACACAAAAAAGGTTTGAGGACATATAGACAAAAAAGTGGAAAGAAAGAAATGGCCAAGATGACCATTGATTTTTTCTTGTAATGCACAAACCAAAACAATAACATTCTTTCTTTCCTCTCAAAATTTTCAACCCTCAAAAGGAATTGTCACAATTGCTTCAAGTGTTTACTTCTAACCAAAATTATTTCTACAATTGCCTAGGGACAACCAAACGAAAAATTACAACATTTGGAATTTCACAAATAATGAACCTACGAAATATTATAAAAAATCATTCATATACTAGTTCCTTCAATTTTTTTGTCACAAGAATTAAAATTTATTGAATGACCAGCATAGAACTCACTCTTAACTAAGGGCTATAGCCTTTTGACTAGGACCTAATTTCAAGAAGAGCCCAATTCTAGTTGCTTGCCTAGAGTAAAAAACTAGTAGAATTTTACTTTTATAAACAAATTGATTGTGAGGAGAGTAACCACTTTACACACAAGGTGCCATCCATTATGTCATGTGAACTGAGGTGAAGCCTAAGGTCCAAGGTGAAAGGCATTGACAACATTGCCTTCCCTTAAACCCTAAACCTAGGCTAAACCCTAAACCCTTCTTAACAACTGAGAACATTTATAGTTGTCATTGCTTTATATGAATCTTTGAGTTGCCTCCAATGGAGGTGGCTGTCCTATCACTTGCCCATCCTTTCTTGATTTTTTAATTAAAAAAATTGGCTTTTGAAAATCCCAATAACAACTTCATTCTTTGAAATTATAAATTTTCTTTTAGACTAAAATTCATTTCTGATTTAAAAAAATTTATGACAAGTTTTTTTTAAATCAAAAGATTATATAACTTTGTAATTGTCAAGTAATTTAAATGCAAAATGAATTTGAATCAACATAGATAGGTAGTACATAGGGTATATTGTAGTACCTAGCCTAGTTTGGTAGTGAGGTGCCTCATAATTTGTTTTATTTTGTCATTTTCATTTGGCAGTAAAAATAATAGTATTAATTTTGTTGACATTAGACTAAATATTGAAGCTAGTATGCGTGATAATTTCTTCCAAACTTTTTACATGGTAAGCATGTATTTTTAAACAATGTTTGAAAATTTCAAAAAGTAATGATGATGATTAAGTTTAAGTAAGACAACTTTAGGTTTCATATGTCATTTGTTGGACAATTCCAAAATGGAAATTCTTTAGTTAACTCTCAAATCTTAAAAATGAATTTTATTTTTATTATTGGATTTGTGTTTTTTTAATTTTTTTCAACTCCGTAGTCACAAGCAAATTTTCACTATCTTTTGCATCAATTTGAATCTCATTTCTCTTCAATTGAATTAAAATTCATTGAAATTTAGAATTCATTCAATATATTTAAATTCAATTTAAGAATTTGAAATCAATTCAATTAAATCTAAATTTCAATTCAATTCAATTCAACTCACCTACAATGTTGTTCAATA
>Ga0116226_10005724_pt1 | contig 11106 bp, 10 predicted proteins | sample S1TSphfallax_FD_89692 | JGI IMG/M metagenome (GOLD analysis project Ga0116226, IMG submission 89692) | Host-associated microbial communities from peat moss isolated from Minnesota, USA - S1T2_Fa - Sphagnum fallax MG | ecosystem: Host-associated > Plants > Peat moss > Unclassified | place: USA... | reverse complement strand
TAGGGTTGCGACATCCACCAACACATCATGCTAAGTATAAAAATGAATCCAAACTATGAGCAATTATTTAAACAAGACAAATAAAATATTAATAGTTAAATTTATACAACATATAGAATAAATTATTTGATTATCACTAATAGTGATAATTCGTAAGAAAAATAGAAAGTTCAAAATTTGAGTAGACTTTAAAAACTGAATGTAACCACAAAGAAAGATCCATACCCATTTCCTTTTACAAATGAGGTTCCAAACATAGCTATAGGGCATGATGTTTATTCCTTCTTTGATGGATACTCATGATATCATTAGATATTTATAACATTAGAAAATAGATACAAAATAACATTTGTAATAGATTGGGGAACCTTTACTTGGGTAGTGATGCCTTTTGGAATAAAAAATGGACCTCCTATTTTCTTGAAGGTAGTAAATAAATCTTTCAAAGATTATTTGGACAAATTCATGAAGATTTTTTAAAATGATTTCATTGTTTACGATCCCATGGGTATTCATTTGGATAAACTCAAATTATATTTTTAGAAGTGTAGAGAATTTGGGATTAGTTTGAACCTAGATAAGTGCGTTTTTATGGTATTATTAGGGATGATACAAGGGCTTATAGTATCCAAGGAAGGTAAACTACTAAATCCTAAAAAAATTTAAAACATAGTTCAAATGCCTTTACCCACAAATCCACAATACATTCAAGTATTCAATGGAATGGTTCAATTCTATAGATGTTTTATTAAGAATATTGCACTCATAATGGCCTTAATTATTAAATTCATGGTAGTTTCTATGGACCAAGACTGTTAGGCAACTTGGAAGTTGATAAAACAAAAGTATATAAAAGCACCTATTCATATATTTCTAAATTGGGATATAGACTTTCATGTTCATATACATGCATCATTGTTAGTCGTAGGTGTTATGTTAGCACAAAATTTAATAGGGAAACATGATCAGCCTATTGTTTATACTTTTAAACTTTTGAACATAGTAAAGGAAAATTATAATACCACGGAACATGAAGCCTTAGTAATGGTATTTGCACTTCATAAGTTCAAACATTACCTACCAGGTAATAAGTTTATGTTTTATGTTGATCATATGGCTCGCATCTATCTAATGAACCAATCACAAGTTTTAGGTCGTATTACTAGATGGTTACTTCTAATATTAGAGTATGACTTCATGGTAATATATAAGTAAGGACGTACACATGTAGTGGAAAATGTGTTATCTAGGCTACCAAACATTACAATACCAACATGAGTACCTAATTAAACCTCATATGCAATTATGTTTTAGTTATAATCAATATGGTTGGAAGAAATCAAGGATTATCTATAAACATGGCAAATGCCTTGAATCCTTACCATTATTCAAAAAATGAAGGTTAGTAAAAGAAACAAAACATTTTATAATACAAGATGGAATTATGTATCAAATGGGTCAAGACCGCAAATTTCAACGTTGTGTAACTAGAGATCAAGCATAGAAATATTGCAAGAATTCCATGAAGGTTTTGCAGGTGGCCATTTCGTAACAAACATCATTGTCAAAAAAATCTTAGATGTAGGATACTAGTGACCCAAACTCTTTAATGATGTTATAGAATTGTACAAATTTTGTGACGCTTACCAATAAACTGGAGGTTTGGCAACACAAAGTCTAACTAAGTTGGTAATTATAATTTTAGAAGAACCATTTATGAAATGGGAATTGGATTTTATTGGACCAATCAAACCAATAAGATGATTCATAGGCAATAAATATATATATTCTTATAGCCATAGATTATGTTACCAAATGGGTGGAGGCCAAGGCTCTTTGGATGAATACTATTGGTATCATAGTTAAATTTCTTTATGAGTACATTTTGACTAAGTTTGGTTATCCAATAACCTTAACAACAAATTAAAGACTTCATTTTCTTAATGATGTTATCAAATATCTCACTAATCATTTTTTTTGAAACATTTTCATTTTACCACCTATTATCCACAAGAGAATGGGTAAGTAAAATCAATTAACAAGTTCATTGTCAATTTCATTAAACTAAGTGAGTGAAAATAAGGCAAATCAGGACAAACATTTATGTAATGTATTTTTCTATTATAGAATAGCTTACAAGGTAGTTATAAGGCATATTCCATATCAATTTGTGTATGGACTTCATCTTCTAATGCTTATAGTTCATATGTTTTGCTAACTTTTAGTGGGGACCATAGATATGCAAATCACATTAGAATACTCAAAATTAGATTAACAAATTTGGAGAAATTATAGAATGACAAATTGTAGGCACAAAAAATACTAATAATCAATAATGGAATTGTGATTTGTGGAATCAACAAAGGTATCTAAAAAAGAAATTCAAATTTGGAGATCATGTGTTCTAATTTCAAAAAGGACAAAAAACACATTGGGAAATTCACCAAGAAGTGGTTTAGTTCATACAAACTATAATTTTGCTTACCAAATAATGTTATTCTTTTAATCACTTTGGATAAGTTTGATCCAAACCTTGTACTTGTTAATATAAACATGTTAAAACCTTATTAGTTTCTAGAAGATGAAGCATAGACCACATACAACCCAAGGTTAATTTATTGTGAAGGACAAGGTGATGTTGATGTTAATGGTCCAAAGAAGAAGACAATAATAAAAAACCAGTCTATGTGGTACACATTCAATAAATCAAATAAAAATGTAAAACGATGGTGGATTCATTTTCTATTAGGATATGTTTGGATGACATTTGTTTTCATCTAGCACTAGATGGTAACAAAAAGTGCAACATTTCAAATAACAAATCCTTAAAAGGACCTTAAAAGGAAAAGCAACAAATCAAGGACATGAAAATTAGTGGTGCTGACTTGTCATGACAATGCTTGTGAGTAGTCATATTCACTTGCTTGTTTTGTTTTCCATCATTTTCCATTCATTAGAATGAGTGAAGAAAGTTTGGTTGAGAAGCTTAAAAGAATTGTAAGAGAGAAAGAAGAAATGAAAAGAAGCATTGTTTATTAACAAGAGAGGGAGTTGTAGCATTAGAAAGCAGTTGTTACAAGAGGCCAATAGTTGGGAGCAAATCAAACTTTACATTTAGAATTTGTAAATTCATAGTCGCTCTAAATTCTCCACCTACTTTTCCAAATTATGATCGAAGAAGGAGAATTGAAGAGAGTTTGCGTAATTAAGTGCAAATGAAAAGCAAAGTTGAGAAGTGGTTATGATTTCTTTGAGAAAGAAGGACCTTGTTTCCCAAGGTGTGTTAGAAATCGTGGTGTTGTTGAATTCTAAGGATGAAAAAAACTTATAATTTTTCCAAAAATTGAAATAATCAATAACACCAATACCACTTTCATCTATTGTTATTTCTAAATAACAATTTTTACTAGGTTTTTTGAACCTTAGCTCTTTAATTCCTATGTCCATATCCAAGAAATAAAGTATAATGGCTTGATAGGTTGAGTCAATCCTTTTGGCAAAGCTTGATAAATTGACGTTCATACCCATAAAATAATCCTATAACCAAGAATTATAGCAAATGACAACCTAGGTAAAGATGGGAATTGTAGAGAAAAGATGGGCCTCCAAAGTGGGATTAGTGGGATTGTTTCAAATTAAATGAACAATACCACACCATGATTGGCTAATGGAGCTTCTCAAAATTTGGTAGGAAAAAGATGATACAAATTATGTGATGATAGGAGAGAAAGTGATTAATATTGATAGACATGTGATCATAAATGTTTTCAAAATCTCCAACATTGGTTGGAAGGAAAATAAACAGGCAAATAAACAAATTGTAGAAGCCATGCTTCAAGGTATTACTTTGCTTAGTGCATACATCAATGTATAGTGGAATGTTAGTAAAATGAAATAAAATTGTATGTTATTTGTTTTCTTGCACTTATTCATAAATTAGGTAGGTAGCCTAAGCCTAGATCTACCTAATAGGCTAGGTTACCTACCTAGTATGCCTAGGCTAGGTCAATTAATTATGGCTAGTAGGTAACTACATAGCCTACTAAATACCATAGGCATAGGTAGCTTAGTAGGTAGGTATAAACATAGACCTAGTAGGTACTTATAAAGCCTAGTAGACTATAACCTACATGTTACCTAGGTACATGCATTTATTAATAGGTATCTCCTACCTACTTAGGTGAATTTATTATAACCTACTTATTTTTGTAAGCAGTGTTAGAAATTCAAGTTCATTTAGTACAATACACATGTTCAAAAAAAAATTCATGGAAGTTGAAGAAGGAAAAAAAAGATTGAACACCATGCATAATATCAAAACAACTCTATCATGGTTGTTTCCACATGCTAAATGCAAAAGATATTTTTTCATTCTCACCTTTTGCATTGCAATGCAACTTCAATTAAATTTGAATTCAATTCAAATTCCTAAATTGATTTCAAATACATTGAATAGATTTTGAATTCCAATTCAATTGAAAATTCAACAATTGGTTTAAAATTCAATTCAATTGAATTAAATTCCATTAAAGACAACTAGTATCCAAGTTCATATAGAAGGTATTCAAAATCTTCTTGTGAATGTTGTGTTGGAAAAAAGAACTTAAAAAATAGAGAAATATGAAAAGACATCTTTCCATCTCTCTTCACTTGGGAATGGGTTAAAATAAAGTCCAATTTGGAATTATTGAATCTATGACAACTTATGGAACCTAAAGTTGTCCTACCTAAATTAGTTATCATGAATCATTGTCGTTGGAATAAATACAACACCATAATGAACATGAATACAATATTGACAATGAAAATTTTAACCATATTGAATTGTAATATTACATTACCTACATTCAAAGGCGCACATGCAATACGAATACAATATAATAAATAATATGAATATAATGGAAATATGATGGTAAATCAATCATTGCTAGAATAGTGCCAAATTTATGTTCATCTATGGTGCAATACCTATCCAACATTGGTTTACCAATGTTGGGTAGGTATCAATCCTCAAACATTCCAATTGGTTCCAATATTGGATCCTTTTTAAAAATTTCACACATGGGTGTAGGCACATTAGTTCCTCTTGGAAAATTATAGTCAACAAAAAATATTGTTTTCCTACATTTAATGTTTCTATTGTTGAAGTGCACTTTCATAAATCAAATTATTATTATGAAATTTGAAAAAAATTGATTAAGTTTAATTTTAAGTAATAATTTTTGCAACAAAATAAAAATAAAAATGGAGATTTAAAAATCTATGAATGTATTTGTTACAAAATAATATCCATCACAAAGCATGAAAAATTAAAATTACTTTTAAAAAATGGGGTTGTAGGTGGTATTTTTTCACAAAACTTTGTGTGGTGAATGATATGATGCAAACTTTAACAAATTCCATTGATATCAACAAGTTCTTCCAATTTTACTAATGTAAATCATTTATCATACATATATTTTTCCTATTTGTAAGCCTTAAAGGCATCATGATTTTAGTTTCCATTTAACTTTTGTTTAAAAATGTGACATGGAACCAAAAGTATGGGTGTCATGGCAACACAAAATGATTCCAAATTACATGTGATGTATGATCTATACATTATATATACAACAATTATTTATTTCAATTATTGGAACAAAATTAAAGTGATTATAAATTGAAGTGGTTGTAAATATGTTTACATCTTGACTGTTTGTTTAAATTTTGATTATTTAATTATAATGAAAAAATGTAAATTGTTTGCCTAAAACTTTATGCCATAAAAAAATGTTATAAATGTAGTAATCACTTTTAACATTGTGATGGTTTTTGCCTAAAATTGCCTACCTTTAGTGTCCTTTAATCCACCAACCTAGGTATTGGCATTGAATTTTTAAAAATATATCATACAAGCCTAGTATTGGATTTTTTTTAATACCTTCATACTTAATTTCGTAATTTTAATAATAGTGTCTTGGATTTTTGGGTAGTATGAAATAGATGTACATAGTATGGAAAATCTTAACAATTTTCTTTTTTTGCAATTTTGTGTTATAGCCAAATTAAGTGGCAATGATCCATAACACAGTTTAGCCAAATTTGGCTACAAGCTAAACATGAAAGTGAATATTAAAAACTTTCTTCTATGTTCTTGGCTACTTGCTTGGACCATGTATAAAATCTACTATTTTAAAAAAAAATTGGTCAAATTTTAATTATTGTAAATTTCAGAAAACACATAGTTTAGACATTGTAACTTCAAAATAACATTTTGGTTATGTTTTAGCTTAATGGGTCAAAGCACGATCGGGGTACCCTCCCATCCCCCTGACCCCCCCAAGAACACTAAGGACTCACTCCTAAGGATTCAAATTCATCTTTTAAAAAAACTTTCCTATGATTTGCTTTAGATTTTTATTTATTTTTTTCCCATGTCAAATATATGCATCTAGAATACATGTTATTTTCACTTATAAAAGTAAGAATAATAAAATTTATCCAATGTGGGTCTAAAATTTATAAAAATTTCATTTTTTGAAACTTTTTACATTATAATAGAACAATTGGTTTTTGTCACACTCATAAATTTTCTATACATTAGTACCTAAGGTGTTTATGGTAAAAATATTGAACCAAACTCATTTATAAAAAATAGTTTATGAATATCTAAAAAACAAGTCCTTGAATTTTTTTTCTCTAGAGACAAAGTCCTAGATTTTTTAAAGACATGGTAGAAAATTTGAAACTTGTTCAAATTTGACATGCTACATGTAGAATACTATCTTAGTAATGTATCTATCCATGAAAAAACTCAAACTTTCAATATGAATGTGCCATTAAGTTATAATGACATGTTTTAAGTGAAGGGGTCCATTAGATATAAAAGGAGATGATCCTTTTTGGGTACCCCAATCATGCTTTGACCCTAGTACATGTCCTTGATTTTGGCAACTAATTTGTAACTAAAAGCTACACTACACAAGGAAACGAGAACTTTGGATATGGAATTCATGAGATGAACTAATAAAACTGGTGCAACCCAAGATATATTGTTCGATGGCAATTTTTTGTGAAGTAGTGATTTCATTGTTGTTTTGTGATAATACTCGTAGATCTGTAATTGCATGATGAATCGCTTCAAGCTCGTTCAACACCATTTGATTGACAAGCTCTGCTGCTTTGTTATAGGAATTCCCCATTTCTTTACCGATAATGATTACCAAATTGTATTTTTCTTCATTTGCCAATTCCTATCATGCCATCAATTATGACCTCCACATTAATACAATTTAGGACCACCCAAAAATTCATGTGCAATAATATATGCTCATACAATATGTTTATACTATAGTGTTTTAACATGCACATATAATTAGTAAACATATTAAGTTACTTTGAACATTATCATTTAACTTTAGGATTTCAAATCCGAAAATGTTTTTTTTTTCCTAATATGTGATAAATTTGAGTAACTAAATATGTTTTTAAAACTTTGCCATTTGCCAAACAAACATTATTTTGGCAATGGTTACTTGGATGAGTGCACAATTTTACATGACAATGGTTTTATACCTTGTTTAATATTGTAAAATAACTATTGGGAAAAAAATAAAACAACTAATTTATAGTCAAAAAAATTCCCAAATTAAGTAAAAGTTTTTTAGATTATAAAATTGGCAAGAATTAAAAAACCTTTTGAAATGAATAAATGTCATTGTGCCAGCAAGCGACATTGGCTGTTCCTTGGAGTAGTTTCTGCATTGGCGAGTTGTAATACATAGTGTTTGGCAAAAATACATCATCCACATAATCTATGATTCCCTGTTAACAAATCCATTGAATTTCATGTTATGCATATAACCAAATACAATTTTTTAGATGGGGATCAAAGATGGAGTCATAAATGGAAAATTATTGGACCAACTCAATCATTTGAACCACTTTAACATCCTTCATTGTTTTTGCACTTGAAACATTGAACAATATAAAATTAACATTGAATTCATTTGCACAATTCAATCTAGTGTGTGATAAAAGATTTGACAATGAATTGATTGAGTGTATTAGTTGATGCAAGTTTAATGTAAAATACTTGATTTTCAACATTGAATTCCTAGCTAGGTGATCATTACATACCAGTGCTATATCCATGTATCCAAATTCACTCCTTTGGGACATGTAAGTAGAAATCGATGGAGATTTTTTATGGAAAAGGTTTCGTGCTTCCAAAAATTGTGAAAGCATAGATCGTTGCATTATTTGTGCAAATCTAAGGTTCCATTCTTTTGGCATTTTTGAGGTTGCTCTTGACAACAAGTTTGAAAAGGCTGCACAAATTGCATCGACTTTGTGCTCGACAAAATCTGTAAAAAGTTCCAAAAATTCTCAAAACATTAAATTGTATGTGCATAAACAATAGATCTAACTAATCAATAAAACCATACAATCCCCCAAAATGTCATTTTGGGTCTATCAGTGGAATATTAACAAATTAAATTCAGGTGTAACATACCTGTTTTAGAGTATTGCATAGCCCGTGCATTTACTTTTTCAGCAAAATCCTTGATTAATTTGTGGTCAATTTCATCATCAAAATACTTTGTGAGGTTTTCTTTGAAAATTTGATCTTCAGGGAAAGATGAGATCATTAAAACCATTAGTTCCAAGAAGAGTTCCTCCAAGTCCTCTAGGGAGGAAGTACGGGTTTTGCACTCAACCACATCATCTATAACAAAAAGGAACAAGTAGAATTCCAACGCCCATTCAAGACGAGACAATTCAGCAGTCGGGTGGACACATGTGGGTATGGTTTGGCAGCTCCCATTCTTGATTTTGTAAAATGTTTCAGGACTTATAGTACTAGAAAAATAGTGGTGGTACCATTGTTGGGCTGCTCGATTAGCTTCTTCTTCCAAGGGATTGCGCTTGTGAGAAAATGGAGGTATAAATTTTGGAATAATAAAGTCATGCAATTGGTGTTGTTGTTGGAATTTTGTGTCATTTGATTTTAGAAGACCTTCACTTGCCTGCAAGAGAAATATAAAAATGAAAATGTCTATGGGTTTATAACTTGCAATTTATTGACAAGTGAATCATGTAATTGAAAAAGCTTGAGAGCATTAGTCAGATGGTGACTTGTTCTTCATGAACTACTTGTTGTAAATGAGTGCCATAGAGTAAATAAAGATATTGTGAATGGGATTCATCATCTAAGGAACCTGGGCACCAACTCAAATTTGTAGTGGTATGTAGTCCATGCACAAACGCATTCTATCTAGTATAACCCCATGAAGGTATTAATAATAAGTTACATGTTAATTCAAGAGTATAAATTTGTTATTTGTTAAATGGGATGCTTTCAGGGTTAGTAAGTATGTGTACCTCTAGATGAGCACGAACACTGATCTTTGCCGAACTCGCTACAGATGATGAGTTTGGACCGTAAGCTTTCATGCACCCAAAGTGGCCAGGGCGTGTTCGGCACGGAAAGGCTTGAGATGAGGAGCTCCTCGACTCCCAAACCTGACTCCTTGGGTTCATGTAGCTGAAGCAAATTGCACCATCTACACGGACGGTGGAAGTCTGTAGTAGTGGTACAGCCATGATGGGTTCTCTCGTGAAGTAAAACTGCTCTTTGAAGATGTCAAAGTCTCTTCTTGTATGCTACCATGCACCCAATGGCTATTTATGGCTTGTCGGACGGCTCTGCTACAGTTGCGGAATTGTACTCTTCTATGCTACCACACACCCATAATTAGTCTAGACACCTATTCCTATATGAGTCTAGGAATTGAGGAATAGAGGAATCTCCTCTTCCTGGCCGCCATGGCGAAGGCCTGATGAGTGACCAGTCTAGAAGCCATTTTAATTAATTTGTGCTCAATAATTGGATTGGCTACATCTGGACCGGAAAATGCTAGTCTTGAAGAGTCATGGTCAAATGCAACCAAGGCCTTTCAACTACTAGAGCACCAATTAAATCAGGATGGATGGTTTGTAGACAAGAAATATTTTAAAATTGTATTCCTGTCCCATAGCTAACCATGATAGTTGGATGTGAAGAAACCGGTTTTGGTGTCACCCTTTTCCTAGATGGGAAAGGCTGCCGTATGCTGACTCCATATTTCAGGTATTTAATGTGAATAGATGGTGGAGGATCCACTTAAAAATGAATCAATGGTGGGCAAACCTACACTATGAAACAGGCCCTCAAAGAACCCTTTAAGACCTAATCACTTGCCCTATTGGGCTCATCATGTTCGTGGGTGGAATAGGCCCATTCTGCATTAGTAACCATCCATCCATATATATATATATATCTACCTACCTTGTATCCACCAAGTGCCTTGTGTACTTTCCCATGATATTTACCCATTAATTACATAGGTAGTTGATAGTTACTTGTGAAGGTGAGATGGAAATTATAGGATAAGTTTGGAGGGTGAAACCTCGGTAGCTTATTGTGATTCATCCAAACTGAGTCATAATTCATTTTGAACTGGTGAATGCTTGGTTACTTATTGACTATGCCAGGGTGAACTAACACTGGCCCTGGGTGGATAATCAAGGCACACTAACCCTGGCCCAAGCATATCAATGGGGCAGACACACTCAAATTTAATCTGCATATAATCGAACACGTGCGAAGAAAGGGTGTGAATTTAACCAAAAAAGGTGTGAATTTAAAATTCTCCTACAAATATCCCATGTTTAGACAAAATCAGGGTGTCTGAGTTTAAATGTAATATTTTGGGGGCTTAACATGGCCACGGAAGGGCCTTGCTCGAAAATGTAAAGGTACCAAGTACCAATCTGGGTGTTAGTTCATCCTGGCCCACCCAAGGCCAAACACAGGGAGTCCTAGAGACAGTGATAAGTTCGTTATCCCTCTCCAAGGGTGAAAACCACTGAGAGGGAATATAGCAAGGCGGCCAGGGATGTGCTTTGACCAAGGCTGCCTGTGCCATACGTAACATAGAGATTCTCACGTGACTTACAAACCCAACGTTGTCAAAAGAATTGTGCCTTCTTGTCCGCTGAAGTAACAGATGTCACCCATTTTTTATATGCAACCTAGCTGCCGTACTTTTGTTTAATATAATAACAGAATATTTTTCTCCCCGC
>Ga0116226_10005723_pt1 | contig 11106 bp, 6 predicted proteins | sample S1TSphfallax_FD_89692 | JGI IMG/M metagenome (GOLD analysis project Ga0116226, IMG submission 89692) | Host-associated microbial communities from peat moss isolated from Minnesota, USA - S1T2_Fa - Sphagnum fallax MG | ecosystem: Host-associated > Plants > Peat moss > Unclassified | place: USA... | reverse complement strand
TGTTTGGAAGTATTAAAAATATAGCGATCGCTATCCCTAACCATAGCAAAAAACAATATCGAGTCAGTTGCAAAGCATTCTGAATAGAAGTTGTAGTAATGGGATAAATAGCATCTCCTAACAGTGGTTTGTACTTAGCTACCCCACAATACAAATTTGTACCACCCATTTGCACACCCAAAAAAGCAGCATAGGCACACTCACTCCAGCCAGAATTGGGACTAGGATCGTTAATTGCATCCCGACGACAAATTCGCCAAACATCCATCGGTTTACCCGATAATAGCGCCAGAGTTATAACTGTTAACCGACAAGGTAGCCAAGTCAAACAATCTTCCAACCGCGCACAGAACCATCCCAAATAAGTATAGGGTGCTTCCCAGTAGCCCACCATTGAATCAAGGGTACTGCTGGCTTTATATGCTAAAGCCAAGGGAGTTGGCCCCACAATTGGCACAAAGATACCAACAATTGCATAAAAAAGTGGAGCCATCACCCCATCAGTGGCATTTTCTGCAACCGTTTCTAAAACGGCTCGTGAAATTTCTGCTTGTGAAAGGTTTTGGGTATCTCGACCAACGTAATTACTTAAAATCTTCCGAGCCTTCTCCAAATCTCCTGCTGTTAAAGGTTGTAAAACAGCCACTGCTGCTGCTCGCAAACTTCTACCAGCAAAACAACTAGCCAAAAGAATGCTATCTATTGCAATTCCCAACCACGGATGAACCCATCTGGCACTTTGAATCATCAAAAAGCCAATCAGACCGCTACCAATAATTAGGATAATACCTAGTAGAATTCCAGCTAGGCGTTGTGTGAGAGAGCTTTTACACAATTGGAGAGAAAATTTAGCCAGGTGAGAAATTACGCACCCCATAACTTGCACTGGATGAGGCCAATCCCAAGGATCGCCAATTAAGTAATCTAAAAATGCAGCAATTATTAAAATATAGATGCTATTAGTCATAAGTCACGAGTCAGATTGACTAAACCACAAAACTAGCTTCTTCTCCAAGGGAAGCTTGCCAGCTACGAGCATCGTAATAAAGGTCTGCCAGAGTAATACTGTACAAAGCTTCTTTCAGCTTTTGGTTGAGTCTCTGCCAGAGGCTAAATGTTACCCAATCTTCAGCTTGTGCAGGGGCTGGGGTGTGATGGGGTAAATGGCTAGTCTCGCCAACTGCTTCTAAAATTTGTCCTATAGATATTTGTGCAGGCTCTCTTGCCAACTGGTATCCACCAATGCTACCACGAATTGATTTCACTAAAGACGCGCGACGCATTTCTATTAGTAGTTTTTCGAGATAAGGAGCTGGGATATTTTGGCGTTTAGCGATCGCTCTCACAGATCCAGGGCCATATTTTGGCTGTAAACTCAAATCTAGCAACGCCTTCACACTATAGTGTCCTCTGGTAGTTAGTTTCATTTTGGTAAGCTTTGTTGTTTGTCCTTTGTAAATAACCAATGACCAATAACTAAGGATCAGCTTTACTTATCATTCTGTAACTCAGTTATCATCCTCAGCAAATAAAGAACTTTTTGAGCGTTAGTTTAGAAAACTTAAAACTTCTATAGTCTAGCAGTGATTTACAAACTATATATCTATATATATAGTTATCAGCATTGCCAGCATTCTCTAAAATAGATTGTCTTGACAATATTTTTAATGGCATAACAATTGTGCCTATGAATGTAATATACTTGGCTAGGTTGAGATAAAAACTAAAGGATTATGTTCCTATTAGCTCAACCTCAGCTAAAATAAAATCGATTCCCACACTTCAAACATTCATTTTCGACCTAAGTTGATGCCTAAACTGAAAAAAATTGAACCCCTAGTCGGTGAAGAACTGCTCAAAAAAGTCAAAGAGCTAGAGAGCGAGAGCAAAGAAGACAAAGCCAAGAAGTGCGGCTACTATACCGTTACCAAAAATGGTATAGAGCGTGTCAATATGATGAAGTTCTTAAATGCCCTAATTGATGCTGAGGGCATTCAGTTGGACAGTACACCCAGCGCTAATGGGCGTGGTGGACGTAGTGCTAGCTATAGAATTAGTGTGCAATCGAATAATAACTTACTTATAGGTTCAGCTTATACAAAACAGATGAACCTGAAACCAGGAGATGAATTTATCATCACTTTAGGCAAAAAGCACATTCGTCTGAAACAGGTAGACCCAGAAGATCGAGAAGATGATGAAACCATAGAAGCCACGGCTTAATAATGTAGTCAAGAGTCCAAAGTCAACAGATTTTAGATTTTGGATTGACCCCACCAATAAATAGATGGGGCTTGGAGATTTCGGATTTGTGTCACCGACCAAGGCTGAAAGTGCGCAGCGAAAGTTAGTCCGGGATGAACCTAAAAGACGCTCGATGATTCGCTAACGTTGCGTTATCAACTTTTCTTCATCTAAAATTAGCAGTCAAGAGTCAAAGATTCTTTGACTCTTGACCATGCAGATTTGGGATTTTGGATTGTTTTTGGGTTTATGCCCTATGCTTTGTAGACGGAACAAATCTAAAAGACGCTCATTCTCCTAGAGGGAAGCAAGCTAAACGTAGGGTGTCGCAGAAAAAACTCGCTAACGCGATCGCAAATCCAAAATCCAAAATCGATTCCCCCTTGACTAATTATTAATAACTACATCTGTGGTAGGTAAGACTGGTAAATAGTGACGAAGTGCCTTGCGTGTAACTGCTAAATTACAGGTTAAGGCAATTTGTTCTTTTTCTAGTAAGCCCAAAATGCGATCGGGTTTGTCTCGTGCTATCACTGGTAATTGATGCAAACCTCGAAGACTCATGCGGTCTAAAGCTTCAGATAATAGTTCATCCTGCCATGCATAGAGGATTTCAGTAGTACAAATGTCTATGAGGGTTTGACCGGATAAATTATCTGGAATTTCAGTTAGCGAATTTGGGTAAGTTTGCCAAAGAGCAAGGGCACAGTTAATATCTTCCAGAGAAAGTATACCAACTAATCGCTCTGCTTCATCAATTACTAAAGCACTCCGGGCGCGATCGCGGATCATTTCTACAGCTGCATCTAACACTCCAAGGGTTGCAGGTAATTTTTTGGGATAGGGGTGCATGGCATCTTCTACCAAAATTTGCTGCACAATTTCGGCTTTTTCATCTTTCAATTCCGCAAGACCAATCTGTTGTAGATTAGAGTTAGAGTTAAAAGTTGGTTTAATGCTTTCCACTAGCCAAACACTCAAACCCACAGCTGCCATCAACGGTAAAACAATGCGATAGTCGCGGGTTAATTCAAACAGCATTAAAATAGCCGTTAACGGCGCTCTGACACTAGCTGCTAGTACTGCTGCCATTCCTACCATTGCGTAAGCTGGGGGAGCTGCCATTTGATCGCAAATAGCCGGAAATGCCACAGCTAAAATTTTGGCGTAAGCTGAACCAAAAGAAGCACCCAAAAACATGGCTGGTGCAAACAAACCGCCGATGAAACCACTACCCGTACTAATTGCAGTCATCAGTAGCTTCACCACCAACAGCACCACCAACAGGGAGAGTGGAAACTCCACATCCTGAAGCATTGCTTCTACAGTTTCATAACCCACGCCCAGAATTTGCGGGAAGTGCAAAGCAACTGCGCCAATCATGACACCGCCAATAACTGGATGAATCGGCTGAGGAATTCGTCCTAAAAAGGCAAAACCTGGAACCTTCCCAGCAAAGCAGGCTTTTGCTCCCCGAATTGATTGAGTATAAGCCAGAGAAACTAGGCTGGCCCCTAAACCCAAGCCCAGATAAAGGGGTAATTCCCAAAGACTGCGGACTTGGTAAACAGGTAAATCAAAAGCAGGTTGTGCCCCCAAACCAATTTGGGCAATTAATGCTGCTACCACCGCCGCTAGCAGCACCACACTCACAGCAGAAGTGGCGAAAGATGTCGCTCCCATCACTACCTCTAGGGCAAAAAATACTCCAGCGATGGGAGCATTAAATCCTGCCGCCAGTCCAGCCGCCGCGCCAGCACCCAAGAGTAAACGTTGTCGCTCTTGAGATACATTGAGGATTACAGAGAACAACATCCCGAAATTTGCGCCAATTTCTACACTCGGCCCCTCTGGTCCCAAAGAAGCACCGCTCCCCAAAGAAACAGATGCGGCCAACATTTTCGTAACTGGTCGTAGTGGTCGCTTAATCTCTGTTCCTTGAGAAGCGGCGATAAGAGATGAAAGTCCAGGGCCAAAGTCTTGAGTGCGCCAGCGCATCAAGCCAACGATTAACCCGCCAAGGGTGGGAACACAGGCTAAAGTCCAAGCACCCCAGACACCGATTTGACCCATTAAATTTTCCAGCATCAGCTGGTGAATTAACTGAATTAAATAGTGAAAGGTGACTACACCCATCCCAGCACCACCGCCAATGAGCATAGCTAAAAACAGAACAACGGTTTCTGGCGATGGTTGAAAACGATTAATTAGGTGAGCTAAACGAGCAGAAGGTGTAGGAAAGACAGGTTGTTCCGTTACCTTCCTCAGTTGAGTGGGAGGCAAGAGAGTCATTGAGAGGTGGGGTAAATGTAAGAAAAAATTTAAATTTTTATCTGTTACTTCTCATTGTGAGCCATTATTTAGCAACCAGACAAGTAGACTTTATTTGCTTGATTTACAAAGTTTTAGTAAAAAATGTCATTGTCCAAAATTTTTGTGGGGAGAATGGTTAAATGGGAGACAATTGTCATTTGAGGGTCAGCGATGGCTAAGTTGTCCGTAGCTGCGGCTAGTGGGGTGCAAGTGAGTGCCAACACTATTCTTTTTAGAGACAACAAAGTTTTTGTGGGCTGGGTGAACGCACCCGCAAACATTAACTAGGAGTCATCTCTGCCTAAATCTAGCTATACTCGTGTTGCGACCATTGAGCCATCCTTGGTAGTAATACAATGTATGTATGATTTATGGGCTGATGTCAGACCATAGTTGGAAATCTGCTAAGTATTGATTGGAATTCAATATGGCTATTCTTATAGAGCGAGTAAATGGACTAGGCGGACGAGGTAAATGAATATACACACCTTTGATAATCATTATGTTACTTGCCCAATTTGCCAAAGAAATGCTACGCCCAAACCACTAAAAACGCGTATTGGCTTGTTTTGTTGCCCCTATTGCCAAGAACGGCTAGTAGTTTGCCAAAGCGGTCATTATGTCCGCGATCCGTTTACTTGGAGACAATTTATGATTGCTTCGGCGCTACGTCGTCAAAGCAGACCTCTCGCTAGGATTATCAGAGATTTTGTCTTGCTCAAGCGTCCTATGGTAGCCTTGGCTGTAGGAGGTGCTATTTTCTTTAGTGCGATCGCCCTGACTCAGCAAAGGACAAACTACGATTCCCAAATCTCTCCCACAACAGAGAAAGTTAATGAACCAGGAAATAACTCTAAGTAAATGCATTACCTGGATATAAATCAAATCTTACTTTGATTTTTGTAATATAATAACTAAATATTTCTATGAAACCGTGTCTTATTGCCCCAAATAAGACACGGTTTTACATCATTACCTGCTTAAATCAAGAAAACAAAGGTTGACAATAGAAGCTAGCTTAAAGCAGCATTACGGCATATTAGCAACTAAAATTAATATGGTTCTCGACAACATCGACCATATCGAAGCACCTCCAGCAGGGGTGTTACACTCACCGATTTCCCGCCCTGAACTGAAGTTCAGGGCTGATAGCGAAAGTCCACTGAAAGTGGACTGAATTAAACAATATCAATTGAGAGGGGTAGAAGAACTCAAAAAAATCAGATATATCGAAACACTAGTACCGTGCGGCGTAAATACGCCTACCATTTCTCAAGACTGCAAATGATGATTGTTTCAAGGTTCATAATGGTGGGTTTATTTCCGCCATGCTGTACTAGCGTGGAGATAGCGATCGCACCCCCTCCCCCAGAAACTTAGATAAAATCACTATGGTGCTACTTAACCCTAAATCTGATGAAAAGCGATATCTCCGATGGGCTACACCTACGCTCCCTTTCCCAACTCTCCCTTCAACGTCCTCAACTACTCGCGCCAGCAGGTAATTGGGACTGTGCTAAAGCTGCTGTGGAAAATGGGGCAGATGCGATTTACTTCGGTTTGGATCGGTTTAACGCCAGAATGCGGGCAGAAAATTTTACTGAGGCTGACTTACCCCAATTGATGAGATTTCTGCACCATCGCGGCGTAAAGGGTTATGTCACTGTCAACACACTAATATTTCCCAAAGAACTAGCAGAAGCACAGCAATATCTCCGCACAATTATTGCCGCAGGTGTGGATGCGGTGATTGTCCAAGATGTGGGTATATGCCGTCTCATCCGTCACCTCTCCCCTGATTTTCCCATCCATGCTTCCACCCAAATGACCATCACCAGTGCAGCTGGGGTAGAATTTGCCAAATCCCTTGGCTGTCAATTAGTCGTACTGGCGCGTGAATGTTCTCTTCCAGAAATCAATAAAATACAGCAGCAGATTGCCCTACAAGAAACTTCGCTGCCCTTAGAAGTCTTTGTTCACGGTGCTTTGTGCGTGGCGTATTCCGGTCAGTGTTTAACTAGCGAAGCTTTAGGTGGACGTTCTGCCAACCGAGGTGAATGTGCCCAAGCTTGCCGGATGCCCTACGAGTTAATTGCTGATGGGGAAGTTGTAAATTTAAAAGACCGCAAATATTTACTCAGTCCTCAAGACCTAGCAGGGTTAGATGTTTTGCCAGATTTGGTGAAATCAGGAGTAACTTGTCTCAAGATTGAAGGTCGATTGAAAGCCCCAGAGTATGTTGCTAATGTTACCCGTGTTTATCGGCAAGCCCTAGATGGGTTGATGACAGAATTGGAAAGACCTAACCCCCTAACCCCCTTCCCTCGTAGGGAAGGAGGAATAAAAGCTCCCCTCTCCGCTTCGGGGAGAGGCCAATCAAATCAAGAACACTACAACTTAGAGATGGCATTTTCTCGCGGACTCTACACGGGTTGGTTTGGCGGGATTAATAATCAGGAATTAGTTCACGCCCGCTTTGGTAAAAAACGTGGGGTTTATTTAGGTGAAGTTACCCGCATTCACAACGAACAGGTAACAGTCAAATTGGAAGCGCCTGTTAAACCGGGGGATGGAATTGTTTTTGACTGCGGTCATCCAGAGGCGAAGGAAGAAGGCGGTCGGGTTTATGGGGTGGTATCCAAGGGGAAAGAAGCTATGCTAACCTTTGGGCGAAATGACTTGAATCTGCGGCGAGTGCATATAGGCGATCGCATTTGGAAAACCAGCGATCCAGAATTAGATAAGCAACTGCGTCAGAGTTTTGCCGGCGAGAATCCCCAATTTCAGCGTCCCATTGACATTGAGGTTTATGGAGAAGTTGGTCAGATGTTGATTGCGATCGCTCGCGACCAACTCGGTAATATTGTACAGGTGGAGTCTGTAATCTCTCTAGTGGAGGCGCACACCAAACCCTTAAATACAGACCGTTTACAAGAACAATTCGGTCGTCTCGGTAACACTCCTTTCTTTTTAGAAACACTAACCAACCACCTTAGCGGTGCTATTATGCTGCCCGTAAGTGAGTTGAACCGGATGCGACGGGAAATTGTGGTGCAGCTGGAAGAATTGCGAAGTCAACCCAAACGCTGGCAATTACGTTCTGATGTCTCTTTTCAAGACTTACTCCCCTCTTCATCCCCTTCATCCCCCTCATCCCCCTCACTCATCGTTTTAGTACGCAATCTCAAGCAACTCCAAGCCGCCCTCAAAGCTGGAATTGAAACACTGTACTGTGAATTTGAAGACCCCCGCGCCTACCGAGAAGCCGTGCAACTGGTGCGCCAACAAGAGCAAACAAACAAAGCAGACAATTCTTCACTTTTAACTGATAACTCCCCACTCCCTACCATTTGGGTTGCACCACCCCGAATTACCAAACCAGGGGAAAACTGGATTTTGCAGCAAGTACGTGCTTGTGAGGCAGATGGCTATCTGGTGCGGAACTATGACCAATTGCAATTTTTTGCAGCAGACCGTTGCATTGCAGATTTTTCGCTCAATGTTGCTAATCCCTTAACAGCAGATTACTTTCAGCAACGCTTTGGTTTAGAACGGCTGACGGCATCATACGACCTGAATATTACTCAACTGCAAGACCTGCTCACCAGTTGTCCACCCCAGTGGTTTGAGGTGACAATCCATCAGCATATACCGATGTTCCATATGGAACACTGCGTATTCTGTGCTTTTCTATCGACGGGTACAGACTACACTAACTGTGGACGACCTTGTGAAAAGCAGGAAGTGAAATTAAAAGACCGCGTTGGTAGCGAACACGTCCTCAAGGCGGATATAGGTTGTCGCAATACTGTATTTAACGGCACTGCTCAAACGGGAGCAGAGTACGTACAGAGGCTGATAGAATTGGGATTGCGTTACTTCCGGATTGAATTTGTCAGTGAAACCCCAGACCAAGTAACTAAAACAATACATCGCTACCATCAACTATTGCAAGGCGAAATTACAGGCTCACAACTCTGGCGAGAGTTGAAATTGCAAAATCAGCTAGGTGTAACTCGTGGTCCATTAGGACTTTGACTCCACTCAGTGCTGAGTTCTGAGTCCTGAATAAGTTAAAGTGGGCGGTCTTTTAACTCTAAGCTAAGGCACGGGCTAAACGCCCCACTACCGCTAATAGAACTCAGCACTCTTCATCAAAAAGCAGAGAGTCATACCATTTCACCTCAAGATTGATACAGATTCTTGCAGGGGAGGCAGGGGGAGCAGGGGAAGCAGGGGGAGTAAGAAAAATGATTTGTATCAATAATTCGGTTAAATGGTATCAACCCCTTCTCTGCGAGACGCTACGCGTAGCAAGATCCCCGGAGGGGTACGGGGAATTCAAAATTCACGCATTCAAACATTTTTGATCCCCTGCGTTTTCGGTCAGAGCAATTGAGCGAAAAACATTAATGTATCCTTAAAGCTTTAATAGTTAGTGCTTAAACCTATATCAGTATTATTATTGCGCTGACAATTATTTTGTAAAAATCAATGCAACTACAGTTATTTAAGTGGGTGCTTCTTCCCGTTGCGTTTGTGGCTGGGAGTATCCTAAGCGGACACGTGGCGTTAGCGGAAAAGGGCGAAAGCGGCGGAAAGCTCAAACATATCTTCGTCATAGATATGGAGAACCACAACTTCACGCAACCAAGCAGCGACACAAGTGCGCCCCAGCAGATATTAGGCAATCCCGCAGCCCCGTATCTGAACAGCCTCGTCACCCGCGGAAATCGCAATGCCGCTCACGTCTCCTATGCCGGTGCTTACCATAACGTCCTGGCTACACCATCGGGCAATAACCCGAGCATCCACCCATCCGAGCCAAACTATATTTGGCAGGAAGCCGGCAATAACTTCGGCGTGTTGAACGACAATGATCCCTTCCTGAACCCCGGTGGCACTAACCAGAACGCGAAAAACCTCAGCGGGCTACTCCAGAAAGCTGGTATCTCTTGGAAGTCTTACCAAGAAGATATCGATCTGGTCACCAACAGCCAGGGTCAGCTTACCAACACCGTCCTACCGCAAAGTCAGTGGACTGTTCCTCTGACCAGTTTCAGTGGTACGTCGCCCGCTTACACCAACCCCTACAACGGTAGCAACCAGTATAACTTCGCGTGCAAACATGACGGGCAACTCTTCTTCACCGACACCAACGGCGGTGACAACACGACCCATTCAAACCGGGAAGTCTCCCACTACGAGCCATTGCAGAGGTTGTCAAGAGATCTTGCTGACAACATTGTTGGCGAATATAACCTCATCACCCCCGACCAGTACAACGACTCGCACACCGCATTGACCAACGGCTTTACTTATAATGGGGTGCATTACACAGGTGATCAGGCCGCAGTTGCACAGGGTGACAACTTTCTTGCCAAGATTATTCCGGAGATCATGTCCTCGGATGCTTACAAGGATAATGGCGCGATCGTGATCTGGTACGATGAGACTGAAGGCAGTAACCAGAACGACTTCAGCCACACCCTGACCGAAATCGTGATCTCACCTCTGGCTAAGGGCAACGCCTATGAAAGCCTCGTAAATTACACCCATTCGTCCGACCTGAAGAGCTGGGAGGAACTCTTCGGTGTGTACGCACCAGGCGGCGTGTTTTTGGGTGATGCCAACTCACCGGATACCAACGACCTCTCGGATCTGTTTAAGCAGGGGGCACTCACCTCGAATGAGTGGAGACAATTTACCTACAAACACTAGTAATTCGCGCCATAAAGGGCCTCAATCCGACGACAATTCAACCCCAAAAGCATCGGCATTCATATCAAAATGAAACTCTTGAATGATTGTTTTTAGTTGTAACCAAATATCTTCTACCGAGTTCTGTTATTTTTTCACGACTGAACTGTATTGTGTTATTAATCAAGGTATGTCATCTAATGTAAAAAACATGGAAATTAGTTCGTAGTGAGCGGCTCTAGCCCTCTCTACAGGAAGCTGTTCGCGTTCACTACAAACCTTTAATTATTTATGTTGCTATACTTAGTGAACTTAACTTTTTTGATACCGCATTCCTGGCAGTGGGGAAACTAAACCCATAAGTTCCAACTGTAACAAAGCACCGGAAACTGAGCCAGCCGCCATGCCGGTTTGTTGGACAATAAAATCGAAGGGTAAAGCATCACTAGCGAGTGCCTCTGACACACCTGCGGCGAACGTATTCATTACAGTTTGCAATTCTGGTGGTAAATCAAGCAAACTTAACTGTTCTGGCGCTGTGGAAGCCTCGACTCCATCAATTTGTGGTATTGCTCCTAGCATTGTTAATAGTTCATCTAGTTCCTTGAGGATGAAAGAAGCTCCTTGACTTAGTAACTTTAAGCACCCTTGGGACGGGTAATCGTCCAGTCTCCCAGGTAGTGCATAGACATCTCTGCCAAATTCATTGGCGTAGGTAGCTGTAATTAAAGCACCAGATTTGATCGGCGCTTCCATTACCAGGATGGCGCGGCATAAACCTGCAATAATCCGGTTGCGGCGGGGAAAGTGCGTGCGATCGGGTGGGGTTTTTGTGGGGTACTCACTCAC
>Ga0116226_10005722_pt1 | contig 11107 bp, 13 predicted proteins | sample S1TSphfallax_FD_89692 | JGI IMG/M metagenome (GOLD analysis project Ga0116226, IMG submission 89692) | Host-associated microbial communities from peat moss isolated from Minnesota, USA - S1T2_Fa - Sphagnum fallax MG | ecosystem: Host-associated > Plants > Peat moss > Unclassified | place: USA... | reverse complement strand
TGAAGGGCCTGGAAATTGGCAGCCTGAACATGGAACGGTCGGAGGACACAGGTGAGGAGGAGCTGGCATTTATCCCCAACAGCCCGGAGGAGGACCCGCTGTTTCGCTGTCTGAAAGGCGAGATGCGCCAGTATTTGATCGACGCGATTGATGCATTGCCGGAGAAAGAGCGGCTGGTGGTGACGCTGTACTACTACGAAGAACTGACCATGAAGGAAATTGGGCTGACTTTGGGAGTGGTGGAGTCGCGGATATCGCAGATCCATTCCTCGGCGGTGCTGAGGTTGCGTGCGGCATTGCATGAGCTATCAAGCAAGTCTGGAAAAAAGGGCGTGAAGGGATTTGTAGCGGCACCCGGGAAGTCAGTCGGGGCAGGGATTTCAAGGGCAGTGGCAGCGGGTAACGCAGTCTCAAGACACAGAGCAGCAGCAAGATAGAGAAGTTTAGTAAAGCAACAAATGCATAAGGGCGAAAGATGGAAAAGCAGCTATTACAAGAAGACATTGATGCGTTATTTGCCTCTGCGCGTGCGGCGAGCCCTGAGGAGTCAAAGGGATACCAGGCCCAAAAACATGAGCGCGTAGAGAACTATAATTTCAGCAATGCTGGACAGATTAACGCAGAGCAGATGCGTGCAATTAGCACGGTCAATGATTTATTTGCGCGCAATCTAACGCATAATCTCGGTGCGTGGCTGCGCACTGTATTTATTGTGAACCTGGTATCGGCGGAGCAATTAACGTATTCAGAGTTCTTGTCGCGTGTGCCGGAGTTGAGTTATGTGTGCACGGCACGACTGGAACCATTGGGCGCACTGGCGGTGTTGGAACTTGATTTAACGCTGGCTGCACCGGTGATTGATTTGTTGCTGGGCGGATTTGGCCGTGCCGGATCGGTACGCGAGCTGACAGAGATTGAGGAATCGATCCTGACGAGCGTGATGGAAATTATCTGCCGTGAGTTGAGTATTGCGTGGAAGCCGGTTGGATTATCAGTAAATTTTGAGAAGCGTGTGCCGTCGGCGGCGGCATCACGACTGGTTCCTGTGTCAGAAAAGACGTTGTGCGTAAGTTTTGAAATCCGCATGCCAGAAGCACAAGGCATGTTGAATATTTCATTTCCGGCAGTGGTTTCAAACCTAATTTTACGGCGATTGATGAAGATGGACGATCAGCACCATCGCCAGCAGAAAGACACACGGGCACGGATGATGACATTACTGGGGCAAACAAACACAGGGGTGGCACTACAATTGCCATCGGTAACGATGCCTGCGGAAGTGATTGAAGGGCTAAAGCCGGGGCAGATTGTGAGACTGCCAGTACATAGGCACATGCCGGCAATTTTGAGGGTATCTGGACTGCAATTGTTTGACGCAGTGCCGGTGCGCAGGGCGGAGTATCGTGCGGCAAAACTTATAGAGGCACGTGCATACCGTAACGATACGGGTACTTCGCCACACCAAAATTAGTAAGAACGGATTAAAGAAGTAAACAGGAGTGTCGATGAGTGAAGAGATGGCAGAGCAGACTGGACAGCCAATGGGACCAGCGGTGAACGCGCAAGCAAGTCAAACTGCAGGACCGGTACAAGCCCAGCAGACCGCAGCGGCGACATCGAGTGGGACAGTGGTTGCCGAGAGCGGTACCAACTCGGCGCAGAACCGGTTGTTGGACATTGAATTAGATGTAAGTTTGCGGTTTGGTAAGCGCGAGTTGCCGTTACGAGAAGTATTGGCGTTATTGCCGGGTGATGTGATTGAGCTGGACAGGAATGTGAATGAGCCAGCAGACCTAGTAGTGGGTGACAAAATAGTGGCGCGTGGCGAGGTTGTGCTGGTGGATGGGAACTTTGGCATGCGAATAACAGAAGTGGCCACGCCGCAACTGCGGTTGGAGAGTATCCGGTGCCTATTTTAGGGTTGAACAAAACGGAAGCATACGAGCCAGTGGATGAAGTCCGGCTGAGTTCCAGGCCGCATCTTGTAGAGCGTGACGCTCCTCTTCAAGCAGAGCGCAAGGGTTCCGGGTTAATGCCGGAATGCAGCAATCCAAACTGCAGCATGGGCTGGACGAGGATGCTGCGGCGCAGAAACACTCCGATGTTTGAGGGGGAGTGGGTGTGCAGCGAGCACTGCATTCGTGAGCGCGTGATGAAGATGCTGCGCTTGGAGACACAGACGGGCAGGGCGCGTGATCCGCAAACACCGCACCAACATCGTGTACCGCTGGGACTGGTATTGCTGGCACAGGGATGGATCACACATCCACAACTGCGGCAGGCACTGGAAGCGCAGCAGCGCAGCGGCCAGGGACGGATTGGCAGTTGGTTAATGAGTGAGTTTGGAGTAAGAGAAGAGCGCATTACCAAAGCCCTGAGTTTGCAGTGGAGCTGCCCGGTGGTGACGTCGGATGGGTTTGAGCCGATCCGCATGGCGACGGTTGCGCCGATGTTTTTCTCTGAGTCACTAGGAGCCGTGCCGCTGCGCATTGCGGGCGGAAAAATACTGTATGTGGCATTCGAGGACCGGGTGGACATCTCCGCAGCGGTTGCGATTGAAAAGATGTCAGGACTGCGGGTCGAGTGCGGTCTGATGGATGGAAGCCAGATACAACAGGCCCGCCGGCGGCTGATGAATTCTGCATTTGCGCCATGCAAGACACCGATTGCAAGTGATCTAAATGATTTAGCTGATTCGATAGCAAGCGATATTGAGTCGGCCAGACCGCTTGAGTCGCGACTGGCGAGAGTGCATCAGCAATACTGGCTGCGCATGTGGCACCGCAAACCGGAGCAAAATGCGGTGGGTGATCTGCCTACTGCGCCAAGTTCGGTGAGCGATGTGTTGTATACGCTGACTTCTGTTGGAAATTGAGTTGTTACTGATGTAGCTGCATCTGAAGTAAATCCGTCCTTAAACTTTTTCTAATCAATTCGTGCATGTGCGAATTGAGTTGTTCGCCGCCAATAAGGCTGTGATGACTGAGTGGAGTTGTGTTCGTAGTTGTGTAAAAGTGATGAGCATTTCAAAAGAGTACTTTGGTTTGAAGATTTAGCTGCTGCTTTTTGGTAGTAAGACGATAAACACTATGGTGAGAGGTAGGTAACTAATGGCCAACAAAACTATTCTTATAATTGATGATTCATCCGTCATGAGGAAGATCATTGAACGTGCCCTGCGACAGGTGGGGTTGGAAACCGCAACCGTGCTTGAGGCGTCCAACGGAAGTGAAGCATTAGAGGTATTGAAGACAAATGGCACCATTGATTTAATTCTTAGCGACATTAACATGCCAGTGATGGATGGACTTGAGTTCCTGCGTCAAAAGACGAGCCAGGGGCTTGCAAAGGGCGTGCCTGTGGTGATGATTACCACCGAGGGCAGTGAGCAGCATGTAAAGGAAGCACTGGCGAATGGTGCCAAGAACTACATACGCAAGCCCTTCACCCCAGAACAAGTAAAAGAACGTGTTACACCGCTGCTGGCGGCCTAATCTTTCAGGTGTCACCGTACTCGCAGGTACGGCGTATCACGCAGTACCGATGTTAAGTGTAAGGACGGAATACCAGAAATCAAACGATAGGATGTGACCATGCCAGAGCTGATGACAGAAGTAGACAAAGAAACACTAAATGCCAATGCGGTCGCGCTGATTGATTCAGCAGTAAGCGAAGTCTTTGGCATGATGCTGGGAATGCAGTCCAGTGTTGCGGACTCCTGTCCGATGCCGGGGCCGGAGAAACAGGTGTCAGCGATTGTGGGTTTTGCCGGGCCGATGACGGGAAGCTGCATTATCCAGATGGCGGAGCATACCGCCCTGAAGGTAACTGGGGCGATGATGGGTGCAACCATGACTGAGCTGGACAACTCCGTGAAGGACGCAATTGGCGAAGTCTGCAACATGGTGGCTGGTGGATGGAAGAACCGTTTGCCGCTGGTCGCAGCAACGTGCATGTTGAGTGTGCCCACTGTGGTAACGGGCGAAAGCTATGACGTTCACCATGCGCCGCACGTATGCAAGTTTACCCGCCACTACAGTTTTGATGGCGCCTGCATGAGTGTGACCATTCTGTATGAAGTTGCATCGTAAACACGAGAGAATTAAGAAAAATCTAATAATGCTTCTCTAAGATTTCGCAGTCCACACTGGACAGTAATCTGCTCCCCACCCCCGTTGGAGGCTTGCCTACAATGGGGAGTGGAATTTATGCCGCATATACCGCGCTACTGGGACGGACACAGGCGCTGGACACGGCGGCTAACAACCTGGCAAACACCGGTGCCAACGGCTTCCGTGCCACAAAGAACCAATTCGCAGATGTACTTGCTGGTCAGACACCACTTGCCTCACAGCTAGGCAAGGCGGTGAATGATTTTGGCGTATTGGCAGGAAACATAATTGATCTTAGTCAGGGACAACTGACAAAAACTGGAAATCCTACAGATGTGGCCATCAATGGGCCGGGCTTCTTTGCGGTGAAGGGGCCGACAGGAGTTCTATATACGCGCGATGGCGCATTCCAAACCAATCAAGCTGGAACTCTAGTGAACAGCCAGCAACAGCCGGTGCTGGATGCTTCCGGGAATACAATCACCATCCCAAGCGGACAGGTTTCGATAGGGACTGATGGGACCATCTCAGTTGGCGGCGGTGTGGTGGGAAAGATTGGCATCAGCAATTTTGCAGCAGACACTGACATCACAGAGCAGGGAAACAACCAGTACGTAGTGCCAGCGGGGACAAAGACAATACCGACCACTGCAACGTTGCAGCAGGGAATGCTGGAGAGCGCAAATCAGGATGCAATCAAAGGGACGCTGCAATTGATTTTGTTCCAACGACAGGCACAGATGATGCAAAAGGCGCTGACGGTATTCAACAACGATTTTGACAAGACGGCGAGTGAAGACCTGCCAAAAGTATAGGTTTAGCAAACCGTGGCGAAGTGGTTGATTTATTGAGATTAAAGGTTTCAGAAAAATAAAAATCATAAGAGGTAGGGCGATGATCCGGGCACTATATACAGCGGCAAGTGGTATGAGCGCACAACAAATGAACCTCGACACGATTGCCAATAATCTGGCGAACTCAGCAACAGCGGGATTTCGTTCCCGTATTTTGCAGTTTCAGGACATGATCTACCAGAATGTGGTGACTCCTGGAGCGGCACAAAGCAACCAGAACATTGCGGCTGGATTGCAGGTGGGTTTGGGTACACGACCTTCGGCGAGTGAAGTGATTATGACCCAGGGTGACTTCAATCAGACGAGTAACCCGCTTGATGTGGCCATCCAGGGGGCGGGGTTCTTTCAGATACAGATGCCGGATGGAACGATTGCATATACCCGTGCGGGAAATTTTCAGTTGAACAATCAGGGAACAATTACCGATTCAAACGGCAATTTGTTGTTGCCGAACATTACTATTCCTACAAATGCGACCTCTGTGACGATCACGCAGTATGGCGTGGTAAATGTGACCATACCGGGGCAGCAGAACCCATCACAGGTGGGGCAGATACAGCTGGCGACGTTTCCAAATCCCGGCGGTTTGAATTCAGTGGGATCAAATTATTTGACCTCGACGCTGTCGTCAGGAAACCCGGTGGTGGATGTGCCGGGCAGCACGGCTGGACTGGGCACACTCCAGCAGGGGTATCTGGAAAACTCCAACGTGGATGTGGTGCAGGAGTTTGTGCAGATGGTGCTGGCGCAGCGTGCATATGAGAGTAATTCCAAGGTGATTCGCGTGGCCGATGATATGTACAGCGATATTAACGGAATGATTCGCTAGTTGGAGATGAGTATGCGGCGGGTAGTTGAGTCCATTGCTACGGTGCTGGTTTGCGCGGCTTCATGCTATGCGGCGACTGGGGCAACAATTTCAGCATCTGCACCTTCAGGCACGAGTGAAGCAAAGTCAAGATTGTTGCCGGGATGTGCGGCGAGCATATCCGCAGCAATTGGCACGGCAAAAAATGCTGATGTGGCGAATGGAACAGAGGACGCGAGGAGTGGTGGATATCGTGTGGTGAGAAGCCATTGGGACCCACTACTGAACATTGATTGGGTAGAGGTTGAAGACTGTGCCCACCCTGAAAGACCGTGGCGGACGGTGGCAGTACATGATGCTGGTGCGTTGGCGGATGTTGTAACGGGCGGTGGCGTGGGAAAAGGGCCGAGCAATGTAACAAGTGGAACGGTAAGTGTGGGACAGCAGAGGACATTTAGCGCGTCGAGATTAAACCAGCAGCCGGTGTTAGTGAGGGTGGGACAGAACGTGATGTTGTGGTCCAACGCAGACAAAGTGCGGATCAATTTGCAGGCAGTGGCGGAGCAGAGCGGTCGGGCGGGTGACACCATCTGGCTTCATCTGAATGTGATGTCAGCATCGGGTGGAACAGGTGGATGGCAGCGGTGCAAGGGGATTGTGAGAGATGCAGGGTCAGTTGAAATGGTGCAGTAGTTTGGCAGGGGTGGATATGGCAATTGATAAAGCGAACGACATAGATGAAATGAAGTCATGGAATGCGATGAGGACTGGAATGCAGGCAAAGTGGTGGACTGCAGAGGAACGCGATGAGATCAAGCAGATAGTGGTGCGGGCCCTAATGCTGACGGCAGGACTGTTGGTGTTGTCTTTGTTGTCTGCGGTATGGGGACAGACGACACAGACGGTGGCAAACTCAACAACTACCAATGCCGCCACAGGCACGATGAATGCCAGCACCAGTACAGTTTTTTATACATCCACACCGGCTGTACAGAAGAAGAACCAAGTAAAAGGACTGATAACGCAACCAAGCAATCCGGCATCGACAACGCTACAGGCATACTTGCAGCGTGTCCACGCCATGACGGCGGAGACGCAGCCGACGAACGGTTCGATATGGAGCGAGTCAGGGCGGTTGACCAGAATTTCTACCGACGTGCGCGCCATGAGGCCGCATGATTTGATTTCGGTGGTGGTATCAGAAAGCCTAGCGGCAACTACGGACGGAACGGTAAAGAACTCACGAGCAACTGCTGCAAATTCAAACCTTTCAGCATTATTTGGTGCTTTTAGTTCATCGAGTGCGGCACAGAACCTACTGAATTCGACATCTGCATCGACACTGGCGGCGCAGGGGCAGAGCGTTACCAACAACAGCCTGAGCACCACGCTGGGTGGCGAAGTGGTGGAAGTGCTGCCGAACGGAATGCTGGTGATTGAAGCGGCGCGGCAGGTTGAGTTCAATGAGCAGACAGAAACCATTGTTTTGCGCGGTCTGGTGAGGCCGGAAGATATCAGCCAGCAGAACCAAATCCTATCGACGGCAATTTCCAGCCTTGAGCTGGAAGTGCAGGGCAAGGGAATTATTAACGACTACACACACAGACAAAATAAATTGGTTCGCTTCTTGCAGAGCCTATTAGTGTTCTGACAATTTTTGAAATGCAGCGGGGCCTAGACGTGAGTAGTGGTAGAAACAGACAAGTTTACAGCGAGGTCCGGGTGAGCAATCCGCGGGCAAAGCGGTCATTATTTGCGGCCGCCGGTCTGATGCTGGTGGTGATGCTGCTACTGGCGCAACTGGTGCTGGCAGAAGACGCAACTACTGTATCGACCGTACACATGTCGCGCATTAAAGACGTGGCTTCAGTGGCGGGGATCCGCGACAACCAATTGATGGGATATGGGCTGGTGGTGGGATTGCATGGTACAGGAGACAGCCAGCAAACAGCGTTTCCGCAACAGACACTGGCATCTGTGTTGTTGAGGATGGGAGTCAGCGTACCGGCAACATCAATCCGTGTGCAGAATTTGGCGGCTGTTTTTGTGACTGCGACACTGCCCCCGTTTTCCCAACCTGGGACACAACTAGACATAACAGTGTCCTCAGCAGGTGACGCACGCAGCCTTGAAGGCGGTATTCTTCTACTGACGCCACTGTATGGATCAGATGGACGAATCTATGCACAGGCGCAGGGAGCACTGGTGTTGGGTGGATATTCAGTAGCGGCTAATGGCAGCTCGAAGTCGGTAAACCATCCGACCACGGCACGAGTCCCCATGGGAGCACTGGTGGAGCGTGGAGTGCCGGTGGAGCTTGCTGGACGACAAAGTTTAGATATTATGCTTGATCAGGAAGATTTTCGCACGGCAGAAGCAATGGCGGATGCGATCAATCAGACTCTGGGTCGCTTGGCTGCCCACGCCACAGACAGCCGGAGCGTTGAGTTGAGACCGTTGCAAGGCGAGGACATCCCTGCGCTGCTGGCAAAGGTGGAAGCGATTGAGATACCGACTTGGCCACGAGCCAAGGTGGTGGTGAATGAGCGCACTGGGACTGTAGTAATTGGGGGCGCAGTAGTATTGCAGCCGGTGGCAATCCTACATGGCGGACTATCTGTGAATATAGTCACCAAGTTTGAAGTTTCTCAACCGAACCCATACGGACAGGGCACGACCCAGGTGGTGCCAAACACAGACGTGCAGGCAGTGGACAAGCCGGTGAACCGGATTGAGCTAAAGCAGGGGGCAACGGTGGATGATCTAGTGCGTAGTTTGCAGGGCATTGGGGCGACATCGCGGGACGTGATTTCAATATTGCAGGCAATGCGATCTGCAGGTGCATTACAGGCCGAGTTGGAGGTTCTATGAGTAATATCAATGCACTGGCGCAGGCGGTCCCTTTGAATCCACTGGGTGCGGTCAATCCCAAACTGATGAGTAATCCATTCGACAAGGCCCAGCTTATGACAGACCTTGCAGCGGCCAAGAGCGCAGTGAGCAGCCCTGCGGGGACACAACACGCGGCGCTGGTGAAGGCAGCAAACAATTTTGAAGCGCAACTAATGCAAGAGTTGATGAAGCCGCTGAGCGCGAAAGCCCCGTTGTTTTCCGACTCGGCTAATGGAGCGCAGGACGATGATGGTGAGTCGGGCGGGGTGCTGGAGAGCTACGGAAATGAGGCGCTGGCGCAGGCCTTGGCAGCCAATGGTGGGCTTGGAATCGGGCGGATGGTAGTGAAGCAGGTAGAGGGGCAGATGTCCCGAAATGCATCCACTACGACCAAAGTTGCAAAAAGAAACACTGCACGTGACTAAAGTTCCGAACTGGGAAGCCGATGTAGTGAAGTGAGTACAGGAGCGTTTAGACAATGTCATACCAGAACGGAATCAATAATTTGCAGCAGTTGTTCACGCAATTGAACACACCCAGCACCACGCAGACAGGACAGGTGTCTGGTGGAGCTGTAACAAGCGGCAGCAAGGCCACAACGGACGCGCTGTTGAGCACCACGAGTGACCAGACCAGCTTTAGCACGTTAGGCGGGCTGGCGGCGCAGGCATCGCAGGGCGATGATGTGCGTCTGGACAAGGTAGCAGCCCTGCAGTCAGCCATCAACAGCGGAACATATAACGTTTCATCGTCCAATGTGGCTGATTCGATCATTAACTCCCTGCTGAACAGCTAGGTCTGGCGAAGTTTTTTCCGCGTGCAGATCTGGCCCATAGGCAGGGCACGGGGAGAGGACTATGCTTTCAGCTTCAACGCCAGCGGGGCGACAGGCCCGACTGGACGAGGCAACAACTGGATTGGTTTCGGCCCAATTCCCGTCCCAGCAGCTTGATGCATGGGTGGGAGAAAGGCAGCAGATTGATGTAGCTGCTTTGCTGGGTGAAACAACACTAGCGTTGGAGAACTTCGACGCCCCGGCACTGGAGCGGTTGCTGGAACGGGCACAGCGGTTGAGCGAAACTCCCGCAGATGCAAAGGAACTTGCAGCAGCACTTCCACAACGTCAAGTATTACGCCAGCTCTTGGCGGCCACCGATAGAAATCTAAAGATGTTACGCAGATTGCGTGGCGAGAATATACCCGAGGAGAAAATGCCATGGGTTCGTTGACGTCTGCGTTTAATATTGCAACCAGTGCTTTGAACGCTGACCAGGCTGCGATTAATATTTCTGCCAATAATACTGCAAATGCGAACACTCCGGGCTATACGCGTGAGGTGCCGGTATGGACAGACACAGATGCGATTAGCATCAACAACCAACCAGTAATGACAGCGGTGAGTGTGACCGCCCAGTCACAGCAGAACCTGGTGCTGCAGCAGACGCTGAACCAGGCGACGCAGGCGCAACAGCAGAGCAGCACAGAGATGAGCACGATGACAAACGTGTCTGATATTTTCAGCTCCAGTGATAGCAGTTCCAACACGAGTGGAATTGGCGGGAGCATCACTAATTTTTTCAATGCGCTGTCATCGCTCCAGTCAGACCCGTCTGATGGCCCAACCCGGCAGGGTGTCATCACGGCGGCACAGGACCTAGCATCGAGTTTCAATTCGGCGGCAACTCAAATTGAGCAGCAGACCAGCAGCGCAAACCAAAGCGTGGTGACTGTAGTGCAGCAGATCAATTCACTTACAGCACAGATTGCCACTCTCAACAATGAGATCTCTGCAAATCCTCCAAACACAGATGACAACACACTGGTTGATCAGCAGCAGCAGCTAATCAGTCAACTTTCGCAGTATGTGGGACTGAATCAGGTGACCACTCAAAGCGGCGCAATTACGCTTTCTACCAGCAACGGGGCATTGCTAGTCAGCGAAGGCCAATCTTATTCTCTGTCAACATCGGCAGTGAATGGGAATATGGATGTGTTCAGCAGCGCGGTACCCACCGGACAATCCACCGACATTTCAGCAACGCTGACGGGCGGGCAACTGGGCGGTTTGTTGCAGTCATTGAACACATATATTCCCACGGTACAGAACCAGCTAAATACGCTGGCATACGATCTGGGATCGGCAATCAATACGGCGCAGGAGGCGGGAGTGGACATCAACGGGACCGCAGGAACGGCATTATTTTCACTGCCGTCAGATGCGACATCCTCGGATCCTGCGGGATCGGCAGCAGGGATCAGCGTTTCAATCACGAACCCGGACCTGATTGCTGCGGCTACCACAGGTGAGGGTGCGAGCGGAAACAGCAATGCAACCACGCTTCTGAATGTGGGGACCAGCAATTCAGTTGATGGAGCAACGCCAAATAGTTACTACTCTTCAATCGTTTCAAGTTTGGGTAGTTTGGTGAGCACTATGACCT
>Ga0116226_10005721_pt1 | contig 11110 bp, 10 predicted proteins | sample S1TSphfallax_FD_89692 | JGI IMG/M metagenome (GOLD analysis project Ga0116226, IMG submission 89692) | Host-associated microbial communities from peat moss isolated from Minnesota, USA - S1T2_Fa - Sphagnum fallax MG | ecosystem: Host-associated > Plants > Peat moss > Unclassified | place: USA... | reverse complement strand
GCCCGCGGCCGCCGCGGCGCCGGTCGCGCCAGCGGCACCCGGCATCCCGGAAGAGACCGTCAGGGTCAATGCCGGACTCGATTCGCCGGACCAGTCGATCGCCGGGATCGTCAGCTGGCCCGAGTGTTTCGGTGCGAGCATGACGTTCGCCTGGACGTGGGTGGCGACGCTGCCGTTCGTGATCTGTATCGTCCGGCTGCTGCTCGTCGAGACGATGTCGAAATCGGCGCGCAGCGGCGTCAGATCCGGGTCGCCGTTCGCCTGGTCGTCGCGATCCAGGCGCAGCTGCACCGTCTCGCCGAGCGTCAGCGTGTTCGTATCCAGCGTCGCCCGCACGGCCGCGGCGGCCGTCGCTGCGACGAGGCAAGCAAGCACAGCGACGAGCAGCGAAGAGCATCTCATGGCTGCGCTTCTTGTTGCTGCTTGAGCATGTGCTCGATCATGAATTTTCGTCGCAGCAAGCCCGCCGGGTCGTCGGGGATCCAGCGCAGCCATTGATCGAGCGCCAGTTGCTGCTCGGACTCCTTCCTGCCGTCGCTCGTGCCGGCGGCGGGAGTGGCTGCTTGGTTCTTGCCGCCGGCTGCTGCTTGCGCTGCCTGGGCCTGCTGCGTTTTCTGCGCCTGATCGGCAGCGGGCTCCTGCTTGCCGTCCTCTGGCGCTCGCGCCGCATTCGGCTGCTGCGACTTTTGCTGCTGAGTCTGCGCGGCGGCTCGCGCATCTGCGGCATTCGCTGTTTGATTCTGATCCCGGCCCGACGCGGCACCGGAATCTGCGGCTTGCTGGCCGGCTTGCTGGCCGGCTTGCTGACCCTGCTGTCCCGGTTTCTGGCCCTGCTGGCCGGCAGACTGCTGTTGCGCATCCTGCCCGTTCGCTTGCCCGGACTGGCCCGGCGGTGCGGACTGCTGTCCCGCGCCAGCCGGCCCCGATTGCTGGCCCTGCGCATTTTGTTGTGCTTGCTGCCCCTGTCCCTGCTCGCCTTGCTGCCCCTGCTGTCCTTGCTGTCCTTGCTGTCCCTGCTGCCCTTGCTGTCCTTGCTGTGCTTGCTGTGCTTGCTGTGTTTGTTGTCCCGCTTGCCCCTGCTTGCCCTGATTCTTGTTCTGCTGCTCGCGCAGTTGTGCAGCGACCAGATCGCGATTATGCAACGCGTCGCGGTACAGGCTGGAGTCACGTGGGGCTTTTTGCAGGGCCGACTCGTAGGCTTCGAGCCCGGCCTTCAAGTCACCCGCGCGGGCCAGCGCGTTGCCGCGGTTGTAGGCGGACTCCGGATCCGCCAGCCCCTGTAACTGCTTTGCCGCGGCTGCATAATCCTTCGCCTGCATCTCCGCGTTGGCGCGCTGTCGCGGGTCTTGGAACAACGGCACAGCGGCGGCCGCTTGTCCGGATTCGAGCAAATGCTCGGCCCGCTGATCGGGTCGCTGCCACCAGTCCGACCAATCGCCGGCGCGCGCCGCCGAGCCGAGCAGCAGCGCGCCGGCGATCAGGAACTTGCCCCTCACAGCCAACCCCGTCGCGCGACCAGCGCGGCGAACAGCAACAGCGGCGGCAGCAGCCAGACGCCCTCGTTGCGCCATTCGCCAACCTCGATCTTGGTCGCGGTCGCATTCTCCTCGAACGGATTCTCCGCTCCGCCATGCAGCGAGGCGAGCAAGGCGGACAGATCCGTGATCGACCAATAGCGGCCGTCACCGACCTGCGCCAGATGTCGTAGTTGTTCGACCGGTAGTCTTGCGAGCACGCTCACACCTTGCGCATTCTGCACGAAACCACCGCCCGGATTGACGGCCGGAGCGCCCTGGGGCGTGCCGATGCCGAGGACTTCGAGACGCACACCTTGCTTCGCGAGCGTCTCGGCGACGGCCTCGGCGGCCTCGGCGTCCGCGAAACCATCGGTCAAGACGATCACCTTGCCGTTGCGGCTGCCCGCTTCGTGCAGCAGCCTTGCGGCTGCGTCGAGCGCGGGCGCAAGATCGTCGCCGGTTTCGGGCATGATGTTCGGCGCCAGCGGCTGCAGCAGGGCGCGCACGGTCGCCGCGTCCGTGGTCAGCGGCACGACGACATGCGCCTCTCCGGCGAATGCGACGAGACCCACGCGCGCGTCGCGAGCCGCCGAGAGAATGTCATCGATCGCATAACGTGCGCGCGTCACCCGATCCGGCGCTACGTCCGCCACGTTCATCGACGGCGAGAGATCGAGCACCACGATCCAATCCTCCGGGGCCCGAAAGGCGCGGCTCGGCGCACGCTCCCAGGCGGGACCCGCGAGCGCGAGCGCGGCGAGCGTCCAGGCGACAACGATCGGCAGCCACGGCGAACTCGCCCGCAGGGCGGTCTCCAGGCGCAGAGCACCCAGCAATTCGGCATCGACGAGCTGCGCCCAACCGCCGCTGCGGCGGCCTCGCCACGCGAATCCCGCGGCGAGCACCCACAACGCCGGCAGTCCAAGCAGCCAGAGCGGATGCAGAAAGTGAAAATTGTTGAAATCCGTCAGGCCCACGCGCGCGCGCCCCCGAGAGCTGCGGGAACGCTCAGCAACAAGGCGAGCGCGAGCGGATAGGGGAACCATTCGTCCGTGGGCCGCAGCCACTGGTCGCGACCCGCGACCGGTTCCAATTTTTCGATCTGCGCGTAAACCGACTGCAGAGCGCTCGCGTCCGTGGCGCGAAAGTATTCGCCGCCGGTGAGCTTGGCGATTTGTTTGAGCGTGTCTTCGTCCAGATCATTGTTGCCGACCGGACCGAAGAAGCCGCCGCGCACCGCCGCGCCGACGCCAATCGTGTAGATTCGCAAGCCCGCCTGCGCGGCGAAGTGCGCCGCCTGGATCGGCTGCAGCGTGCCGGCATTGCTCTCGCCGTCGGTCAGCAGTATGAGCACCGTGCGGTCGGCAGGCGCAGCGGTCGCGCCGTTCTCGGCGCGCAGACGTTTCAGCGCGAGGCCGATCGCATCGCCGATCGCCGTCTCCGTTCCGGCAAAGCCGACCAAGGCTTCGTCGAGAAATCTGTGCACGGTGGCCAGATCAGGCGTCAACGGGGCTTGCACGTAGGGCTGGGTGCCGAACAGGATCAGACCGACCTGATCGCCTTGGCGGCTGTCGATGAAATCGCCGGCAACCTGTTGGACCACTTGCAGGCGGCTGGCGTTGTTCGTCATGTCGCGCGTATTCATCGAACCGGAAATATCGACGGCGAGAATGATGCGCCGGCCGGTCGTCGGCGCCGGCAGGGGTTCGCCCAACCATTGCGGGCGCATCGCCGCGGCCACCAACAGCAGCCACAGTACGGCGAACAAACAGATCCGCCAGGGACGCCCGGCCACGACATTGCCCGAACCCGTATCCAGCCCCGCCGCGAACGGCAGGAAGATCGCCACGCCCGAGGGCTGCGCGCGACGCCGCCACAGATAATGCAGCCAGGGCAGCGGCAGGAGGACTGCCATCCACGGCCACGCGACCTGCATCATGCCGTCCGACCCCGCCGGCGCGCCGCACGCGGCGTCATACTGCGCCCCGATGGAACGACGGCCCGGCGCACGAAAGTCTCGGCTGCGGCGAACCAGCCGGCTCGATCGGCGCCTGCCGCGCCGCCGCCGTAGCAGGCGGCGAGCAGCGATCGACCGACGCCGCCGCCGAAATTCGGCGCGCCGTGCTGTGCGAGAAACTCCAGCCAGGCGGCGCCGTTCAAACGCGCCACCGTTTCCTGGCCGAAGATCGCCAGAGCATAGCGTCGCAGCAAGTTCTGCACCGCCTGCGCCGTTTCGCCCGTCGTGACATCCGCGGCGCGCAGCTTGCGCAATTCCCGCAGCGTGGCCCGGCGCAGGCGGCGACGCGGGCTGCGCCACCAAGTCCAGGCGCCGATCGCGACGCCGATCAGCAGTGCCGTGAGCACCCACCAACCCGGTGCGGGCGGCCACCAACCGGGTGGCGCAGGCGCACGCTCGGGTGCGAGCTGATCGAGCCAATTCGCATTCATGCCGCGATCTGCAGTGCGGGCGTGCTGCCGGTGTCGAGTTCCTGCACGCTGAGACGCAGGCGCTGCGTGAGCTTGCGCAGGCGCGCCTCGCGCTCAGCCCAGGCGGCGAGCCAACGTGCGCGGGTTCTCGCCCCATCGAGCGCGAACAAGCGGCCTGGCAAACCGGCGCGAAAACGGCCTGCGGGCAGGCCATTGCGCTCGAGCATGTCCATGACCCAAAAGAGACGGCACTCCGCATGCGCGGCGAGTCCGGCCCACGCCGTCTCGCTCGTGGCGGTGGCGTCGGCGAAGTCGCTGAATGTCAGGACCAGGCAGCCCGGATGCGCCACGGGCACGAGCGTGCGCAGCGCGCCGGCCAGGGCCTCGGGTCGAGGATCCGCGGGGGCGCGCGGCTGCAGAGCGAGCAAGGCCTCGAGGATGGGCAGGACCCCCGCCTCGCGCGCGCGCGGCGGCAGGCAGACCGTCTTGCTGCCGTTCACGATCACGGCTCCGACACGATCGCCGCCGAGCGCGGCGTTCCAGGCAAGCAACGCGGCGGCCCGCACGGCGAGTGCGGACTTCAGCTGTGCGCGACTCGCGAAGAACATGCCGGGCTGCAGGTCGACGATCAGCCAGACCGGACGCTCACGCTCTTCGCGGAACAACTTCGTATGCAGGCGGCCCCGCCGAGCGGAGACGCGCCAGTCGATGCTGCGGGCATCGTCCCCGGCAACATAGGGCCGCACCTCCTCGAACTCGAGTCCGCGACCGCGCTGCACGGTGCGGTGGGCGCCGAGATAATGCGCGCGGGCCGGCCCTTTGGGCCGCAGCACGATGCCGCGCGCCTCGCCGCGCATTGCCAGCAATTCGCTGAGATCGGGCAGAATCATGGCGCCGGAACGCGACGCAACAACTCGTCGATGCAGGTTTGTGCCGTGATGCCGCGCGCCTGCGCGCCGTAATCGAGCAGCAAGCGGTGGCGAAACGCATCGGGCGCGATCGTTTGCACGTCCTCCGGACTCACGAAGTCCCGCCCGTTCAACCACGCGATCGCCCGTGCGCCGCGTTCGATCGCGATCGCGGCCCGCGGGCTCACGCCCCAGCGCAGCCATTCGCGCAGTTGCGCGCTGTACGGTTCGGGACGGCGGGTGGCGTCGACCAGTGCAGCAATGTATTCGGCAACATTGTCGGCGAGCGTGAGTCCCAAGACCTCGCGGCGAGCGGCGAAGATCAGAGCCTGTGCGAGGCGATGGGCCGGTGGCGGCAATTCCCGCTGCGTGATCGCCTCATCGCGCGCGAGGCGCATGATTTTCAAGGTGGTCGCTCGATCCGGATAGTCGACGAGGACGTGCAGCATGAACCGGTCGATCTGCGCTTCGGGCAGCGGGTAGGTGCCCTCCTGTTCGATCGGGTTTTGCGTGGCCATGACGAAGAACAACTGCGGCAGGGGGTAGGTAGCCTGACCGACGCTGATCTGCCGCTCGGCCATCGCCTCGAGCAGGGCGGACTGCACCTTGGCAGGCGCGCGATTGATCTCGTCGGCGAGGATCAGGTTGTGGAACAAGGGTCCGCGCTGGAAGCGGAAGCTCGCCTCCTCCGGACGGTAGATTTCCGAGCCGGTGAGATCGGCGGGCAGCATGTCGGGCGTAAATTGCACACGCTGAAAATCCCCCTCCACCGCATGCGCGAGCGCCTTGACCGCCCGGGTCTTGGCGAGGCCGGGAGGTCCCTCGACCAGCAGATGGCCGTCCGCAAGCAGCGCGACGAGCAGGCGCTCGACCAGTCCTTCCTGACCGATGATCTGGCTCGACAGGTAGTCGCGTAGGCGCAGGAAGTCCGCGCGCGCGGCGCCGCTGGAACTAACATCATTCATCAAATCCTCCCTCGAGCTTCAGAATCACAGGCAGAAGAGCGTTGCCGGCCCGCTCAGGTCGCTATCGCCCCGCTTAAGTCGGTGCCGGCCCGCTATCGACCGGTCCGGCCTAGTTTAAGTTCCGGGCCGCCCATTATGGCATCACGCATCACACCGCAGCAGTTGCGCTAGACTGCCCCGCAAGCTATCGAGCGCCAAGGGGATTTACCGTGCCGATTTCGTTCACGCGGCTGCTGCCGCTCGCGGCGGCCGTAGCCGGCTGCGCTTGGGCCGGCGCAATTCGCGCCGAGACCGTCGTCGTCACCGCGGCGCGCGTGGTCGACGTCGTCGCCGGCCGCGTCGTCGTGGATCCGCAAATCACCATCACCGACGGCCGCATCAGTGCGGTCGGGACGCGCGGAGCAGCCATCCCCGCCGGCGCGCAACAGCTGGATTTGCCGGGTTTCACCCTGTTGCCCGGCCTCATCGATCTGCACGTGCACCTGACCAGCGATCCGCGCTACGGCGGCTACCGCGGCCTGGAATTCACGGACAATTTCTGGACCGTGGTCGGTGTCGCCAACGCCAAGAAGACACTCGAGGCCGGATTCACCACGGTTCGCAACGTCGGCTCGGCGAACTATGACGATGTCGCGATCAAGCAAGGGATCGAAGCGGGTCTCGTCCCGGGGCCGCGCATCGTGCCGGCCACGTACGCGATCGGCGCGACCGGCGGACATTGCGATGCCGACGAATTTCCGCCGTCGGTCAGCGTGCCGTCGCCGCAAATCGCGGACGGCCCGGAGGCGATCCGCGCGACCGTGCGCAAGCTGCGCAAGTACGGTGCCGAAGTGATCAAATTCTGCGGCACCGGCGGCGTGTTCTCGAAGACCGACACGGTGGGCGGCCAGCAATACGACCTTGCCGAGATGACCATGCTGGTGCAGCAGGCACATATGCTCGGCCTCAAGGTTGCCGTCCACGCCCACGGGACGAGCGGCATCAAGGATGCGATTCGCGCCGGGGTCGACACGATCGAACATGCCAGCCTCGCCGACGCCGAGGCCTTCGCGCTGGCGAAACAGCATGGCACTTATTTCGACATGGACATCTACAACGACGACTACATTTTGGCGGAAGGCGCCAAGAATGGCGTGTTCCAGGAGTCGCTCGACAAGGAGCGCAAGATCGGCCTGCAACAGCGCCAGACCTTTCGTGCCGCATTCCAGGCGGGCGTGAAGATGACCTTCGGCACCGACGGCGGTGTCTACCCGAACGGCGACAACGCGAAGCAGTTCGCGACCATGGTGCAGTGGGGCATGACGCCCCTCCAGGCGATCCAAGCAGCCACGGTCACCGCGGCCGAGGCACTCGGCCGCGCCGGCGACGTGGGTGCGATCGAAGTGGGACGTTACGGCGACCTGATCGGCGTCGCCGGCGATCCGCTGGCCGACGTCACCCGCTTGCAGTCGGTCGCCTTCGTGATGAAGGGCGGCGTGGTCTACAAGGCGCCCCCGCTGTGAGCCGGGCAGCCGACGCGGCCTAGCGCGGCGGAAACCGGCGCCGGGTCTCGCTCGGCTGTAAGAAAGTTCCCGCGCCATGGACTACCTTGGGGTGTACGGCCGGGCGGGACCATGAAGACGGATCTGCAGAACGAGCGCTATCTCAAGGCTGCGGCCGTCTTCAGCGGCGCGCTGGAGCGATTGGCCCGTGGGTACGAAGCAGACCGCGAGCTGCGCAAGGACCTGTTGCAGGACATTCATCTCGCCCTGTGGCGGAGCATGAGCTCATTCGACGGACGCTGTTCGGAGCGAACCTGGGTCTACCGCGTCGCTCACAACGCGGCCGCCACGTACATCGCGCGCCGGCACCGCGCGAAATTACCCAAACTTGCGACGCTCGATGACCTGGCGGAATCGTGCCACGCGGACAGTCCAGAGAAGGATGTCGATGAGCAACAGGCGCTGCGCCGCCTCACGCAGATCGTGCAGGGGCTCGATCCGCTCGACAAACAGGTCATGCTCCTATACCTCGAAGACCTGGAAGCCGTCGACATCGGCGAAGTCACTGGGCTTTCACCCGGCGCGGTCGCGACGAAAGTTCATCGCATCAAGTCGATCATCGCCAAACGACTGCACCCCATGGGAGTGCCCCATGTCACCTGAGCAATCGCCCGACGAGGCAAAGAATCTATGGCGGAAACAACCATCCGAGGAGACCATCGTGACACTCGACAACATCCGCGACAGGGCCGAGAAATTTCAGTCCGGAATTCGACGGCGCAACCTGCGCGAGTACCTTGCGGCACTCGTCGTCGCCGTGGTGTTCGGCTCCTACATTTGGAGATTCCCGGGCTGGATGACCAAGACGGGAAGCGTGCTGTCGGTGCTCGCCGCGCTGTTCGTCGCGTGGCAGTTGCACAAGCGCGGCGCGGCGCAAGCCTTACCGGAAAATTCCGGCATGCCCCTGGTCGCCTTCCACCGCGAAGAGTTGGTCCGGCAGCGAGACGCGCTGCGGTCGGTGGGCACCTGGTACATAGGCCCGTTCCTTCCCGGCTGCGTGCTGCTCTTCTTGGGACGCTATTTCCAGTTTCACGCCGCCCACCGGACCCTCGCGCAGGATCACCAGGTCATCATCATGGGCGCCGTCGTCGTGGCGTCGGTTTTCGGGGCGGTTTGGCTGCTCAACGTCTGGGCCGCAGAACGGCTACAGCGGAAAATCGATCAACTGGATGGTCTTCGCTAGAGCGATCGCGCACTTCGAGAATCGATGCGGCACTAGGAGCCGATGCGCCGCTCGCGCCACCAGCTCGTGGCGATCGCGAGCAACCAGGCGGCAGCCCATGGCCAGCGCGACATCGGCTCGCTGTGCGCAGGCGCGACGCGCCCCTGGGTTCGGCCCCCGGCAGCGGCGTCGGGCGTGGTAGCTGTCGATCCGGCCGCCGCAGCCGCGGGGTCGGGCACCGCCGACCGCGCGAGGTCCATCGTCGCGCGCCGGTCGAGCGTCGTGCGCCAGGTGATGGCATCGTCCGCGGCGCGGACATAGAAGAGACGCGAATCGCCGCCGGTGTCCAAGCTCTGCCAACCGGCCAGCGCAGGCCAGTACGCCGCGCAGCCGTCGGCTCCGACCGCGAGCGGAATCGCAGTGTCGTCGGCCGCCGGACGCACGCTCGCCGCCGCGCCCAGACCACAGAACACCATGCGTTCGCGCACCCACTCATCTCGCGGTATCTGCGGGCCGTCGGCGGGTGGCGGCCGTGGTCGCGACAGAGCATCGAGCAGACCCGCCCAGAGCGCCGAGTAACGCTCATCGGCGCCGAGCAGTAGAAGCCGGTAGCTGTCGATGAGCCGCGACAAGCCGATGCGTCCCCGACCCTCGTCGTGCCAGCGGACGACGGCGGTGGCATCGTCGGCGGCAAGGGCAACGACGCTGCCCGGCGCTTGCACCTCGACGGGCGCGAGCGTGAAAGCCGTGCGCTCGCGCGCGCCGAGCGCGCGGTCCAGAGTCACGCCGCGCGGCGCCGCAGCCGGTGTGAGGACGAAGCCGAGTTCACGCCATTGCGCGACGGTCGCGGGCGCGGGCGTCGTATCGACGCGGAGCAACAGTCCCAATCCCGCGCGCACCGCGCTCTGCAGAGCTTGCTTCTCGGCCGGGCTGAGATCGGGCCAAGCCCGCGAGTCGAGAATCACGAGGTCGGCGGCCGCGAGTTCCGACTCGTTCAAACGCGCGTCGCCGGCGTGCAGGCTCACGCCGTTCGTCAGAGCTGCCGTCAGCTGCACTTGCAGACCCGCGTCGGCTGCCCATCGCCGCCAGTATTTGAGCTCCGGATTGATGGCGCCGGCGCGCACGATGATCCTGAGCGCGCTGCCGCCCGTCACGACCAGCGGGATGGACGCCCGGTCGACGAGCGCGCGCTGCTCGCCGAGCACCTGCAATTCGAAGCGCACGGGGCCTGCGCCGCGCGCGGGCGCCGCAAGTACGAAGCGGCCTTCGCGGTCGAGGTCGACCGCATCGACCAGTGCGCCCGCGGGATCGCGCAGCTCGACCCGTCGTGACGGCGGCAGAGCGTGTCCCGCGATCTGCCATTCGCGGCCCAACGGCACCTGCGGCGGCCAGTCGAGAGCGTCGATGCCGCGGGACGCCGCGGGCTCGAACCGCAGCTCGCGATCGGCAACGGCCTCGCGGTCGCGCCTTGCCAGGCCGCCGCCGCGTACCAAGATATGCCGCGCACCGGGGAAGGCGCGCAAGGCAGTCGCAAGATCGGGGACGGAGACCGCCCGCGCCAGCGGGGGCGCGCCCGGCAAGGCGACGACCGGTTGGCCTCGCGGCGCGTCCGCCGGGGCGCCGGGCGCGAGCAGGGTCAAGGCATCGTCGCGCATGGGCAGCAGCGGCGGGAAAAGCACGCAATAGAGCAGAGCGGCCGCGAGCGGCTGCAGCCAGACGGCAGGCTCCCGCGCCCCGAACCGTGCGAGCCGCCACGCCGCCGCGACTGCGGCGAATGCCAACAGCAGCGCCGCGAACATCGCCGGCAATCCCGCAGGCGTGCTCATCGCGACGTCTCAGCGCGGGGCGCGACGCTGTCCGGCGCAGGGCCGCCCGGGAATGCGCCGCCCGGCGCTGCCGCCGCCGACGTGCTCAGCGCATCGAGATAGGCCTGCCCCACGCGGTCGGGCGCGGCACGCGGCTGGATCGCCGGCGCCGGCGCCGGCAACAGCGGCCACAGCAGGGCGGCAAGCTGCGCGCGACAGCTGCGGCACGCGGGATCACGCTGCAGTCGATCGGCGGCGCCTTCCAAGCCGAGGGCATCCGGCAGCGCCGCCTGACGTGCGCGCACCCAGGTGTTCAAAGCGGCCCAGTCCGGCGTCGTCTCGGCGGATAACGCCTGCCAAACCGCCGCAACGGGCGTGGCCTCGGGGGTCTGCGCCACGTCGCCCAAGTTCCGGTCAACGAGCCCGGCACGATCGCCGCTCAGGCGGCGTGTCAGATCGATTTGCGGCAGCTGCACGCCGGCGCGGGCGAGATAAATCCGCTCGGCCTGCTGGACTTGCTTGATGTAAGCCAGCGCCTTGTACTCGTAGGGCAACGCGAGTTCGGGGTCGGCCTGGCGCAGATGCAGCTCGGCCTGCCACATCTCGTCGAGCGCGGCCTTGAGCACGCGCCGCGTGTCCGGATCGAGCAGCGTTGCCGCTTCGGGCTTGTCGTGTACGTGGCCGTATTGGGCGCTGAGATTGCCCTCGGCACCGAATGCCTGGGTGGTAGGCTGCGTGTCCGCGTCGTGTTGCGCGCTGGGTTCGGCTTCCTCGCCGAGGAACTC
>Ga0116226_10005719_pt1 | contig 11110 bp, 7 predicted proteins | sample S1TSphfallax_FD_89692 | JGI IMG/M metagenome (GOLD analysis project Ga0116226, IMG submission 89692) | Host-associated microbial communities from peat moss isolated from Minnesota, USA - S1T2_Fa - Sphagnum fallax MG | ecosystem: Host-associated > Plants > Peat moss > Unclassified | place: USA... | reverse complement strand
TTTTTTTCAGGTTATGTTATACTATAGTATGCAAAAATATTGTGAAACTCTTTAGTTTTCACATGGTTAGGCTTATAGATTTAGTATCCAAAAAAAACTACAATGTGACTACACAAAGTGGGCCATAGATGTGTGCTTTCACCAGTTAACTACCTTTAAATTGATAGAAAATTTATGTATACAAGTGAAAATCTCACTTGTTAATTTAATTTATATAATGTGGACATGAAAATGCGCATGTTTATTTGCATTTTCATCTACATATAGGTTAGCAAGGAAAAGGAATGAAGTATTTAGTTAATATGGCACCTATCCGCATCAAATTCTTAATTATGTATACAACAGAAAATCATAAATTATATTGAAAGGACCTTTCGAATTTCTTCACTTTTTGTGAAGTTTTTTGTAACATTTTTGTCATTTTTAGCTCAAATGTTATCAACTTTTTTGTAATTTGAAATCATAAAGTTGATCACAAAGTTATGAAATTTGAGAAAATATTATTAACTTTGAAGGGACTTGTGGCAAAAAACTAAACTACTCACAGTTCTCATAGTCACCAGCAAGTTCCTAAGGTAATAATCTATACATAACATTGATGGTTTTTAAGGCAAATTATGCATTCCCGAGGATGCTTTAGGATATGCGTAAAATTATACAAGACAATGACAAGATTAAAGAAATAGGAATTTGTGGGAAATCAAATAAATCTATTTTGTGACAAAAAAAATTCTTTCAAAAGTTTGTGGTATATGCTTGTGACCATCTAACTTGTAAACCCACACTTTCCCCTAGCAACATTTTTGTTACATGCTCTCCATGAATTTAGCTTCATAGGGTGTTTGTCAATTTTCCCTTTTATTGAATCAAAACACTTATTTTCAGTGCATCTTGTTCAAGGGTTTAGTATGTATTTATTTCCCCATCCTCCTTTCTTCTACACAATTGTGGATGCTCAATCTTTTATTCCTTGAATTTCTTGAATAACAACTTTTGTCTAGTGCATTTCTCAAAATGAAAAGGCATTTCGAATGTTCTAAAGGTTCCTTGGATATTGGCATAGGAGTTTACAATGGGTTGGGATTCGACAATGAATGTCATTTTAGTGTCACTGTTGGTTGGCAAAATGTGCTATGACACCAATCAGAGGTTCAAAGACCATAATCGAATTATGGAAAAGACGGGTGTCTTTGGATCAGACCTTTCTAACTTTTTGAGCACAATCCGAATTAGGCACCCAGTCAATGGACCTTGCAACACACAATATGTGACAAACGATGAAATTACTAGTAACAATAGGAAGATGATGGTGAAGGTGAAAACACCCTAACCCTTTCACTTCCACATTCATGTTACTAAAGGGCCCCTCCCAACGTGTGGTGTGGAGCCAAGATGAAATTCCCCATCTATAAACAGTAAGACAATTGTCACCATTGAACTATGCCTCTCCCAATATGAAGCAAATTTGTATTTGACACATACATGAATAGTTGCAAGGTTTTTCTATGTTGATTATGTTCCTTTGTTTACTTGTATTGATGTTTGTTCTACTTGTAGACATTGTCCACACCTTTGATTACAACGAGCTTGGTGGGTTTTTCATCAGCGGGTATTTTGTTCGTGAAATAAGTGCAATGACCTTTAGAAAGCAATGTTATACGAAATACAAAAATTACAATAGCAAACATGTTATAATTTGGATTTTGTAACCTAAAACAATTTTTTTGTGTGGAATACAATATGCCAAAATGTGCGACATGTACTATTGTTCAAAGGTATTAGTAGCTATAATTGAATATTTTCAAGCAATAATTTGCATAGTTCAATGAATTTTTACAACTAGTTTCAAATGTCTCCCTCTTCCTTTGTTGCATTACTACCAAATCTTTTGAGTGCCCCTAGTTCTTTAGCATGGATCATATTATGCATGCATCATAGATTTATCAACATGTTTACAATCAAGAAAGCTCTATAATTGTGATATGATCAATTAATGTTTATAATTTTGAAAAAAATCAAGTAATTCGGGTTGATGATGGATTCAATTTCACTTTGTGTGATGGTGGCACTCCTGCCATCTTCCAACTCCTTCATATGATGCTTGAAATAATGGCCCATTCTCATTCACCTTGTTCTACTTGATGTTTCCTTAGTGTTTTGGCTGTTTGATGAGGCTTTTGGAGTGGAAAATTTAAAGCTGATTTTGAGGCTTTTAACAACAGTTACATGTACAACTTTTTTGTGGAGTTTTTTTTTGAAAAATCATTGATTTTAAATTCTAGATTTTGTACTTTCATTTGTAACACAAGGTGTGGCTAGAAGATGCATTAAAGTGATAAAAATAATTGTATTGGTCACATTATCCTACAATGCCAAAAAATTTCAATCAAGCAATGGCATATAAATTGATGTGTGCAATGTTTCATGTAGAAGGGCAACTCATTGAACCTTCTCCTCAGGCTATTGAGAAGTTGACTCTCCCCATTGTTAAGGAGGTTATGACGCAACAATTGGTTCCATTTATTATGGAGGTGTGTGGTGTTAGTTGGTCATGCAAAACTATTATTTTTCCCATGCAACTTTGCATTTACGATCATCTTTGAGCTAGTGACTATGACTCTGAATGGTTGTTTTTGCAAGTTTGTGTAATGGGTGATTTTGTGAAAGATGAGATTGAATCATGCTTGTTGGATTATCTGAAGAATGCCCAAACAGCTAAAAGACCTATACTTGTTGAATTTTTTTTAACTCTTCAAAAACAAAAGCAACAAATGATAATCGCCTTCTCTTTTAAGCATCATACTTACCCCCATCATTTGTTCTCATGAACATCACATGTTGTGTGCTTTAAATCATTTCCTACAACATCTACATCATGATTGATAACACCGTAGTATGTGCATGTTGTAGGTTTTCCTTAGGAATGTGAATGATAGCATGCTTACATAGTTGGTGTTGCACCAAATAGATGGGGATTCACTTCTAATCGGTGTGATTCAAATACTTTCATAAAGCCAATTCCACCAAAGCTATTAGGTAAACTCTCCTTGATTTTTCAACCTAAATGTATTGGATATAAAGATATTATTGTTATGCTTACTATGTATTTAATTCCTCAATGTCATCTCCTCATAAAGTGGGTTATCAAAGGTATGTTAATGTGTTAGAGCTGCACATAGCCTTTGAATATGTGGATAAATGGTTTTGTACTTATGGACCATAGACAAAGCCAATATTGAACAAACCAAGAGAATAGGGGGTATTTCTCTTCTAGATGCAAAAGTTTCTAACATACAAATGTGAGTTTGATTGAAAAGCAAGCAAGCTCGTTGGCACCACTATGCGTAGAAGTAATCATGGATAATAACAACGTACTTGTTGGAAGAGCCGGCACCATCCTTTATATGCTTTAGTTGCATTAACTCTATTGGTGGAAATTATAAATGTTCAGTGACTTTAAATTACTGCTACTAATCATGTAGAGTTCTATTAGTCATGTAGAAGACCCTCTTAAGTAAAGTTATAGTGAACAGTAGGTTGAGTGATTTTTTTGTTGGTATCTTCTATTCAGTTACAATATTGAAATCACATTCACATTTTTTGTAGTTGGAAAATTGTTGGAGTTTCTCACCAAGGTCATGGGTGTTACTATGTTGATGTGCTTGAGACCAATTTTTTTAGTTTGTGTGTAGAGTCTAACATACCAGTGGTTCTACTGGTGTAGGCTATTCACAATAGCATGGGATGTTTTAAGGTTGACATATGATGTCATTTGAACTCCGCTTGTTTGACCAATTGATGGTAAGCTAGTTTGTTATATCTATGACTACCACTCCAACTAAGGTAATGATTCACCAATTTGTGATTTGTTTCCTTTACGTCTTTTTCCTATTAATAAATCTACCAATCCATGACGGCACCTTTTCTAGAATCAAAAACCAACATGAAATACATTGTTTCCATGAATAGTGAAGATTGGGCATAAAGACACTCAGAATCTCAAAGAGTGAAATTTTCTTCTAAAATTTCTTGTAATCTTTCTAATTCCTTGTTCTGCTCAATCAAATATTATCTTCCGTGTGTGTGAAGCCATAGACCAGAACCCGCATCTATGGAACTTCTTTAAATGGGAAAGATCTTCCCGTTGTGGAGTAAAATTTGTGGACATGCGCGCAAGCTGAAAGAGGAGGAGGTCTTCTACCACATCCATGCCACTTACTTAATAAAAAAAACAAATCAATTAAATAAAAGAAAAAACACCAACCTAAAAGGGAAAGGGAGGAACACAAAGAGAGGACCAAAGTCAAAAGCCAAGACAATGCCCAAAAGCGAAAGGGAGGATAAATGCACCTGCCCATATCGAAACCCCAAGCCTAGGTCCTAAACCCCTCACTAGTTGTGCCAAGAGAATGGAGGGAATATGAAAGAACGCCAAGCCTAGAAAAGGTCTCATTGGCAATGATGTTTGCATCAAATGGATGAGGCTAAGTCTTTCCACAAGGCTATTGTCATGCTTTGCTTATAAAATGTTTGTAAAACTTTGCTCATAAAATACTTGTAAAATTGGTAAAAGGGGCTTTTAATGCTTTTAGTTGACCACACCATATTAACACATTGATGTAAAAAAATGTTCCCTTATTAATGCAAGTAGACAAATACTTCCATCGTGAGATGTAAAAACATATCTCTTGGGTTTTGTGATAATCATAATAATTCTCCTAAAAATGGCAACTCTCGATATTAGATCTAGGTTGTGATAATCCTAATAATTTTCTTAAAAATGGCAACTTTTGAAATTATATATGCTTGAGTGGGATCCACAATGATAAAATTAACCAAAGTGCAAACTTCATATATGAATTGAACATTGTGAAAGTGTCATTGCAAGGATTAAAATGAAAGTGAAGAAGTTAAGAAAACATGTGTTTGTTTTTTATAAACATGACATTTCTTACAATGGAAGTGAAGGCATTTCAAACAACATCATGAGAAGTTGTGCATTCTTTTCCATGGAAAACAATAAAACATAAGGTCCATCCCCATGGAGTTTGTTGGTTGGCCACAAATACAATGGGCTAAATCTCAACCCACTAGGTGGGAGAGACACAACTTGGTGTGTAATGCTATATAAAAAAATTAAAAATCGTGCAAAATGAAGGGACAATTGGGCGCACAAGTAGTCGTGTCCTTAACATGGAAACATCTTTGAATTACGTGTTCCTATAATCTTCAATAAAAATGGGTAACAATCTTGTAAAACTAAAGAAGCGGTGACTAGGGCCATAAGAGCCCCAACTCCCCAAATAGGTGGTTGGGGTAGTGGCATGAGTTGAAATGAGACCTACTCGTTTTGGAAATGGGAAATGGGACTTGTTAACAAACTAAGGGGCCTTTGTAACACTCCAATGAACTTAAACTCCAAAGCTTGAAAACTTAAATCAAAGGATGAAAACTAAAGTTGGAAGCCCAAAAGGGGGGCAAAAATTTGCAATAAATAGGAAGGCTTTTGGGCAAAATCTTGTCAAAGGATCATGAAGGCCACTTAAATGTTAAGAGTGCTTTTACATGCCACACATCTACATTCAAAACCTTTTGGAAAGGAATAAATAAAGGCAAGTGAGCCAAAAGGCAATCCTAAAAGCTTAATACCATCCTCACAAATGTAGAAACCAATAGGAGGGGAAAAATTGGGGAGGTAAGTTAGAAGGGGACCAAACTACACACTTACAAGGTTAAATTGTTAACCCCACCAAGGTTAATTAAGATGCAAAATGGTCCAAAGCATGAGGAACAATTGAAGTATGGTTGATGATTTTTGAATGTCATTAGCTATGGAAAAGAACAAACATGAATGAGAAAGGTTCACTAAATAAGACAAAGCTCAAAAATGAACCAAGGCAAAAAAAAAGGCCTTCCTAGTTGATCAACCTAGTGCATGTTAATGGAAATATGGATAATAGGGGGAACTATGTGACATAAAAGGGTCATGCAAATGGGAAAAGTTGGGCCAACTGGCCGCATGTTGTTCAAATTTCTTAGAATAATTTTTATAAGAAATTATGTTCAAGGCATTTACAACTTCTACCTACAACGCCACCCGCTTGAAATGTACATTTAAGGTTGTTCAATTACCATTAACCATGACCTTGCAACCCCCCCTTTAACCACGATGCCAATTTGATGAAGAAATAAATGAGTTTTTAAAATGCCAAAAATTGAAAGCACAAAAACCTATTCACCAACCAATATAAAATTCACCTACTATGATGGGTTAAATGCCTTAAAAAAACTTGGCCAAGGCTAGGAGTTGAACAACTCCCAACATTCAAATTATGTTATGAGGAATACACCTTGTCGTCACATAGGTTCACACCATGAACAACTCAAAGAAGTTGTTGGGTAATTCCTCAAGGTTAAATGAATTTTGAAGGTGTTCAAAAATCATGTTAGATGGTCAAATTGCAAAAAAGATGGGACATATGCATGAATGCAACCTCGAAAGAGTTAAATTTGTGTATGGTTGAAACTCTATCAAAGAATATGGGCAAGGCCATGGGAACAAAGGCTCTAACAACTCAAGCATATTATCTACTATGCCCCAAGGCTAAACTTTGTTCAAAATGACAAGGGCAAGGTGGGGTGGAGCCCAAAGGGAAGGCGATTTCCAAAGAGGGCATAAATGACATAGCAAGGGCCTAGGCATGGAATAAATGTTACATTTGAAACTTTTCCCAATCACCTAAAAACAAATGTCACAAACACACCATGCCCTTTCTATGTTCAATAACTCCCTTTTAAAAGGGGAAAAGAAGACACCATTATCGAAAAAGAAGGAATAAATGTAAAGTAGTGACATCTAAATAGTTTGTAGCTAGATAATCCAAAGAAAATGAAAAACAACTTGTAACCAAAGAGTATGAAGTCCTAATACTTGTTACTTTATGCATGTGTAGTTTACATGTCCATCTTTTCTTTTTTGTCACATTTTTTCACCTAGTTTAAGGATTTGAAGAATAAGGCTTCAAAATTTAATTTCTTAAGGGTTCCATTAAAGTTTTTGTGCTTATACATGGGTTTTGTGTTTCTTCTATAGGATTGAAAATACTATTTATTCTTTGCGATAGTATTTAGGGTAGGAAATACACTTTGCCACATAATAATAGTTGCAATTGGAAGGCATCAACAAGGAGGTTGGTTTGAAGTTTGAGATCTACAAGGAAAGTAATGTTGTTGTAGACCATAGGCAATGCAATTAAAAGGTCTATAGGGTGCTACAGATGGTAGAAAACACTACAAGAGGTTTGTAAGTGTTATAGAAAATAGGCATAATATATAAAAGGTTGTTGTAGGATAATAGTTGTTGTAAAACGGTGAATAAACAAAAAACAAGTTTCACCTTCATGTCTTTCCATTTTTCTTTTTACTTCTTTTCTACATGACAACACTTTCCTTGATGACAATTAAGTTGTTGGATCTTGCAATTTTACATAGGTGTTTTTATGAATTTGAATTCATTTTTGAGATTGTGATGTAATTAGATAAAACTTTTACTATATTTGAAAAACACCTTGTTTATTTATTTAAATTTTTATTTTTTTTGTTGGTTGTGTTGAGATTTTTTAAACCATGATGCCCTTCACAAAAATCTTGATACCATTGGAAAACCCTCAACGAGTAAGGGTGTACCAAGTTTGTTGAATAATGTTTAAAACAATGTCGGTTTGGGTTTTTATTTAGTTATCAACTTGGTTATCAAGTAAATTATTAATAACCTACTAGCCGGTTTTTAATTTTTTGATAATTGATTAATAACCTAATCATTTGGTATTGAATTTTTAGAATTGAATAACCTACCCAAACAACTTGGTTATCATTTGGGTAGGTTATTGATTTTAAAATGCTAAACATTTTTGTCATAGGGAAAAAAAACCCCATAAATTAATTCTTCCGTCAAATTAATGTACAATTGTGGTGTTAATCGGTGGTTGTCAACTACATATTTGATAACTTACCTTTATGCATAATAGATGGTTATTACCAAAATAATATTGAAAACCTAATTATAAAAAAAAAATTAATATTGATATAAATAACCTAATCAACACCCAATTTTCAAAATAAAAATAACCTACCGAATGATTATGAAAAACAATCAATAACTAGCCAGGATTGATTTAACCTACACCGCAAAAGTTATTGAATGTTAAACAATTTTTTCAAAGAAAATTCAACAAAATCAAAAGATAAAATAAAATAACATTGGGGAAAACTCTTGGTACTATGGAATGTCCTTGACCAATGAGATTTATTCATGGTGATTTTGTAACATTTACACCTACATTGGTGAAGATATTGAATTTTGAAAATTCTTGTCACTACAAAACAATTTACAATTTAAAATTCTTCTTTCACAATTGGACTCTATTATTAGGGCACTTTTCACATTTGAGTAATTCATAGTCATGTTCACACTTGGGCCAATGGCATAAGCCACATTAATATCCATGAGGAGGGACATTTTGCCTACTCATTAAAAGTGGGAGTGAAATTATATGACTACATTTATAGGTGTTAGAGTAGTTGTAATAACACTCCTCCTTTCCTTGTGAGCTATGTATGCCTCATGCTTTACCATGAGTAAAGCCCATGGGTGAGGGATGTTCCAATGTGTGGGTCTGGATTTGCCTTGTCTTAGCCCCTTTATTTTGAGAGTGTCCCCACTCTTGGGCTTTACCCTACAAAGAAGAGGGCCATATTATATGGGTTGTAATACATCTTTCAACCAAAAACAATGGTATTTCATCATCCATATGTAATTCCACAAAAAAATGTTCATCAAACCTTGTAGTTTGTGCCAAATTTTTTTTTAATGTTCATCAAACCTTGTAGTTTGTGCCAATTTTTTTCAGTATCTTGGACAATAATCTATTTTGGTGCATGTTAAAATGTTTATGGAATTCACCAAGTCTAGATTAGTTAGGAGAGTTAGGAATTGTTTGTGCCCCTCTAAAGTAGGGAAAAATAACCCTTAGTTACCCATGTATGGAATTTGAAGAATATTTCCAAAGACCCTAGGCTCCCCCCCAACCCCAAGTCATAAGAATATTCTAAAAAGTTATGAGCTGCTTCTTGCCCTTTGTTGGCCTTGCCTACCAAGGCAAGGATATTGTGTTTAGATTCATTATAAAATATAATAGCTTAAGGGATTTTGGCCCTTAAGTAATAATAGGTCTATTTTTATATGAGGATTTTTGAAAGATAATATTTTGGCTTATGTTGAAACTTGAAATTAGTTATATAGTTATAACATCTTGAAGGATTTTGGTGGTAGGAGGAAGGGTGGTAGGTAGGAGGTCCCAAAAGAAAATTGGGGTCAAGAGTGGCGGGAAAAAAAAAGAAAAAGAGTGGCCCATAAGAAGAAAAAGTAAGTTGGGGGAAAAACAAACAAAGAAAGGCCCATAAAAAAATTGAACTGACCAAGTAAATTGACCCCCTGATTTCATCCCATCCATGAAATCCTAGAACGAGATTTTGTGGATGGTGCACTAGTTTAACGAATTCAAAGCGTTTTTGTTTTACTAAGAATCCAGTTGCAAAAACCTCGTTTCTCCCCCTCTCCATGAGTCCTTTGGCCTTCCTCATACATTCATTCACTTGATTCATTCACTTGTTACCAAGTTTTTTTTTGTTTTGTTGCTCTTATTGTTTGCAATCTTGGGTGGGTGTTTTTGATTGATTGTGTGAATTTTTCTTCATTCTTTTTTATTCTTGTTCATCTTGTGTTGCATAACATTTTTTAAGCATGCGCATGTGCTGTTGGTGTTTAGCAATTAAGGCATTTTTTGATATTTCTTGTAGGTTGTTGATAATGGAAAGATTTTGAGACATAAATAATAATGTTGTTGAGGACAAAATATTCTTATGAGTTTGTGGAGTAGTTGTGGTTTTGTCATTGTTCCCATCATTAAGAAGAGATTACATGGTTTGGAGTTAGCGATGGTAGGTCAGGCCTTGGTGGGTTTTTGTGGTTCCGAGTGAATATGAAGGTTGGGATGTCATAATTGAGAAAAGTTTGTCTCTATGCACGCCAAGTCTTTTGTTCGAGGTTCAATTTTGGAAAGCAACTAGGTTAGTGAAAAGTGGGGTGAGATCAGATTGGGAGAACTTGTCACAATTTCCAACAATGAAAGTGCAACAATTTTTATGATTCATCACCTCTCCAAACTATGATACTTGCAAAGCAATTTCTATAATTTTTCACCTTCTCAAAACTAGGATACTCATAGAGCAATTTAAAAAATCTCTCACTTTCTCCAAACTAGAATATTCATAGTTCTCATAGTCACTAGCATGTTCTTAAAACACACCAAATTCAAAAAAAAATCACAAATATTCACAAAAATTGAATGGATTCACACCTTGCCCCCCATGAGTCCCCGTGATGGGAAAATCTACTTATGGCAAAAGTTCACCAAAAATCAATATAAATTGGGTAAAAGGTTTTAGAATTTGGTTAAAAATTCACAAAAAATCATGTTGGCATCAAGATTGGCCATTGGGGAACGAGAGAATCTTGGTCCCCAAAGGTGGAACTCATGTTAAAAAATGAATCTATAATTGTAGAAAGTGAAAGGATTCACATTGACACAAAAGGGAATGAAGGATTCTTGGCTTCCACAAGTGGAACTCATGTAAGTGCAAGTCTATAGTTGCAAAAAAAGGAGGGGACTCACATTAACATGAATCCTACTCCTTGGGGGAACAAGGGATGATTAGTTCCATAGGTTGGAGCTTTGACAATAGTCTTCCCTTGTAGAAAATAAAAAATTCACATTAGTGTGAGTTTTGGCAATCAGTTGCAAAACTTATCCCATGACCCTCATGTTAAACAACTACTCTTGTTTTAGTGCGATGTTTGTTGGTTCTAGCCTTTAGGTAGAAATTAAACAACAATATGGAGTTGGTTTCCTCCCATTGGTTTATAGGGTTTTTTTCACTTCAAGACAAACTAGTGGCATTCAAGATTTCAAAGGTTGGTCAAACCATGTGTCATGGGTTGTGAAGCCAAGTGTTGTACACAAATCTATATGATAAAAGTTGTTGGTTTTGT
>Ga0116226_10005718_pt1 | contig 11110 bp, 8 predicted proteins | sample S1TSphfallax_FD_89692 | JGI IMG/M metagenome (GOLD analysis project Ga0116226, IMG submission 89692) | Host-associated microbial communities from peat moss isolated from Minnesota, USA - S1T2_Fa - Sphagnum fallax MG | ecosystem: Host-associated > Plants > Peat moss > Unclassified | place: USA... | reverse complement strand
TTTCTGATGTAGCTGAAGTGGTGATCATCCATAAGATGATTTAGCCAGATTTGGCTATAGACTAAATATGAAAGTCGAAAAAAACAGGATCCTTCTATATTCGTGACTACCTACTGGAACTTATCATAAAAATCTGTCAAACTTGGGCCAATTTTTTCATGGAAAATCCTTTGAATAACTTGAAATCATATTTTTCAGGTCGAAATTTGGCGAAATTTCGCCAAAAAAAAGGAAGAAAAAAAAGCCACTGATGTAGGGTATGGAATACTCAAAAATTCAGTTTCTTTTTTATTTGAAAGTGAGTTGTAAAGAAATGATATGTTTATTTTAGTCAAATTTTAGGTCAGCCCAGAAGGTGTAAGATTGGATTTTACCTTATGACACCCCTGTGTGAGATCTTGGACCGTCTGGAAAAGGCGGGGCAAAATTTAAATGGGTAAAATAAATTCAGTTCCTTTCTGTGTGAGAAAGGTTTATCTATAGACCCTTCCAGAAATTTTTAGGCAGGTAATTTGTAATATCAATACCCAAAAGACCCCGGTTGCCCAAAATTACGGAATATCAGGGTCTACAAATAAAACTTCCTCTGCAAGAAAAGAGAACATTATGTAAAATTTGTAATGTCAATTTTATTTTATTTTTGAAACTTAACTGATGCCTGCCCTAAGAAAAGTCAAATATGTGCACCACCTGTGTGAATGGGGTTTCACTTTGGACCTTCCTACTCGCCTCCCTTTTTATGCTTGTGCTCTTTCATTTTAAGTTATCAGGTTTGACCACAATGAACCAGGTTCCTGCAAGTTCATTCAAATGAATCTCCTTTGATGCACCTGTTTCAGCTCTGAGGAAACATTGTGGGCATGATGTGTACACAATAATTTCCTAGTGAAAGCCTTAGGGGATGAATATGTCACTTATGAAATACTTAATGTTTTCAAATTAGTGAAAAACAAGGGTGACTCAATATGTGATGTGCCATGAAACAAAAAAATTTAAGTGAAATTATTTCCTCCAAAATCATAACCAAATTTTAATTAGGGACTTCTAAAAAACTAGAATTAAATCATATTTTTATAAGTCCATATATTTTTTGATTAAAAAAATCACAATTATATATTTTAGGAATCTTTACTTGAGCTCCTATTGATATGAACTTTATTAATTTTGATACATGAATTTTTTTCCCTTTGATCAATGATATTAAATTATATTACCAATTTAACGTTGTAAAATGGTCTTTGTGTGGATCTTTTTTCCAAAAAATGGATCATTTATTATCACATACATTAATACCATTGGGTCAAGTTCAAACAAGATGAACTCAATTTGCCATATTGCCAAACCAAGAAAATAGGTAGATTATTTTGACACACCTTTGTTGTTTGCATTTTTTAAAAAAATCTACCCAATGAGGAGGAACCTAATTGGGCCTTCAATTCATAGTAGGCAATGCATGTAAGCATCCAACATTGTAATGCTAATTTGCAATACCTTGATTATAACTAACAACTTGCAAATGCTACAAAACCTCTCCATGAGTATTAGCATGAGAAAACCCATTTTGTGATCTTGAACCTTTAGTGAATCAGACCAAGCTTTCTTTTTATACTTTTAATTTGTGGCACAAGTGGCAAGCGCATGTGTGAAGATAGTGCTGGTATCGTCAATTTCCAAAAAAATGATGTGATGTATGTGGCTAAAATGCAACAATAGAAGTGAGAATTTGGTGAAAGGTTTGAAATGCAGAAATAACTTGTGGCTCCTACTTGCACATCTTAATGTACACAAGCAATTTCCAAGCATGTAGAGGTGTTCAATTTCTAGGCTTCCAACATACAAGTTTGTTATGCAATTAATTTACTTGTGGCATTTCCAAGTACAACAAACTAACTACTAAGTTATAATAGTGAACACTTTATGGGGGATTTGAACCTTAGACATAAGGACCTTGCCCATTGCAACAAAATGTACATATAACATTCAACAAGTTAGTGAAAACATATTATCAAACTTCACATTTCAAAACATGATTGTGGCCCATGGGAATTGTAACCATCTCCTATAGTTACATGATGAACTTGCATCCTTACATCCAAGCTACATTTGCCAACAAAGTTGATGAACAAAAATGTGAAACAAATGTTGTAACTTGTAAGAACATAGCATGGTAGCCTCCCATGTGCATGAAATACAATACATTGGAAAAAACTTGCATGTCATTGCACAACAAAAACTTTAAACTTGCATTGTACTAGCACAATTCAACAACTTACCACTTACAACATCACAAATAGTTGTAACCAGCAATATACACAAACCAAACTACAATTAAAATATCATTAATTATGTAGAAACTCCTATTCTGACCTTGTCTCCATCATTCCAATCTATGATAATAGCTTGAAAAGGGAAATAAAATTTTAATAAAAAAATCTTATTTGAACATGCATGCAACAATGTGTAAATGCCTTGTCAATTGATTCCACAACTTAGATTTCATAAATGCCAAAGTGGAGAATGTCCTTTCATCTTTAGCACTACCAATGACTTGTATAATTGTCAATTTAACAAGTTTCATGTATTCAAATATATGAACAACTAAAAAATTGTTTATGGTAAGCTAGCATTGCAAATTAGTGATTGAGTTTTCATCTCAAAGCCTTTTCAAGCTCTTATAAGCATGTGTTTTCATAGTCATGTTGAAAATGCAGGTCTGCAAATCCAAGGTCTCACTTGAAAGTGGCTTCAAAAAACCATGAACTAGATGTACCAAGTTGCTTGTGGGTACAATAATGCAATTTGATCATGGTAAAATGAATTGGAAAGGTTGATTCACAATCTACTTGCAACTAGTATGGTGGGTAATTTTTTTAAAATGCATCCATAAGTTCATGATCTAAAAACCTACATTCCAATTCAATGATTATCAAAGCATATGCAACAATGTATTGAGCTTTTATAATTTTAATAATTGCTTCAAAGCCATCATGAGTAATTATAAAATGGACACTAGTTATAAGATCAACAAACTGGACCATATGGGGTTGTCTAATAATGTGAAATGTCAAGTGCATTATGCCATCATTCAAATTAGTCACCCAATCCTAGGCAATTCTATAAGACATGTTTCAAACAACCTTTATGAATACAAGAAAGTTCTTGGCTTGAAAAGAGGTATTCAAATTGATGTACATTTTGTACAAATCTTCTTGACAATGTTTAAGAGTTGTTATGTAATCACACATGAAAACATCTCTATTTTGCACAAATTTCATCAAGCCATTCACATATTCCAACATAGGCAAAATACATGGCAAGTTTGGAATGATGTTAATGTCACACAAATTTAGCAAATGGGCCTTGATTGATTCCACAAAATCATTGTCAACTACCATTTTTGCAATTAAAGTCTTATACTTTTTCTCAACCCATTTCAAAGGTGGCAACATGTTGATCCACCTTGTCTTCACATTTTGAAGAATTTTTAGACCTATTTTCATAATTTTAACAAGTTTTTGGAATTCAAGATGGTGTTTGGGGGACATAGAGAAGCATGTGTAAAGTGATTGAAAGAGGTCCTACAATTTGGAAATGATAAGCATCATGAACAAGTTTTGCATTGCAAGGTTTATTTTAAGTGCCATGTAATGAACCCCCATCATGAATTGGTAGCGTGCGTATTTAGTCTTAATTGCAATATGAAAAAAAAGGGTGTTTAACAATTGGCGTTGCAACTCACCATATTTATACGCTATGAGTGTTATTAGACAAGTTGCAAAAGTTGCAAAAGTTACAATTCACTATATATATGGTGCAACTCATTACAACACAATTACAACTTTGTCACAACTCCTTTTCAATTACTATGCAACTCCCTTATGACTACAATCATAATGTCATGCTGACATCATTTTTCATCCATCCATCAAAATTTAATACATGGCACTATGAGGATTTTTCATGATTTTTCTGAAATATTGATATCCATCATCCATTACGATTATTTGTTTTAGATTGTCTTGGATTATGACATGTGGCACAATCAAAAGTTTCCATGTGGCATATTAATTGAATTTTGATCATATGAATTAATTAATATAATTCAAATAATTAGTTAGTTGATTGATTCAAATAATTAATTATCAAAAAAAATATCAGATCATTAATCATTAGATGATTAATTATTTAAATAACTATTAAATAACTAATTATGTTGATAATTGATGATTTGAATTCAAATAAAATTCAATAGTTATTCACCTACATTAACAAAAATTTTAATTTAAAATCATTTGAATTAATTAATTAAGTTTATATAATTATTTATTGAGTTTAAGTAATTATTTAATATCTGAATTAATTAAATATTAATTAATCAAATTTGATTAATGAATTCATATGAATATTTTATTATTTAATTTACTTAATTAATTCATGGTATTAAGTATAATACATATTAATTCATAATTTAAAAAATTAGTAACAAATAATACATTTTGAAATATTAAATAATAAACATGAATTTGAGTGAAGACATTGAGTTTTATATAAAGACATATTCATATCTACACCCTTGTTGAATGTTTAATAAAATATATACATTGCTTTTAATTTCAATTCAAAAATAGACTTTCACCTTTCATGAAATTCTATGGTTTGATATGTATGTATACCAACATAGTATTATGAACTCCAATGTAATGAAATATTATTAACACAACAATTGAACATCAATCACAAAAAATAAAATAAAAATTATTACATTATTTAAATTCTAGTTATTTAGATAACTATGAAAATTAATTATTTTAATTAATTAATGCAATAAAAGAATCGACTCGTATTAATGAAGCATTTAATAATTTAGTTTAGAAAAGTTTGAAGTGTATAAGCAATGATAATTATATGTACATACTTATAAACATTTTAATACACCATTCCAATCCAACTAAAGGCTTGCATTTACACTTTCAATGAATTGCACAATCTGTAAATATTTTAATAATATGAATTGCCAACTAATTCTAAATGAATTGAACACTCTAGTTCCAAAATAGTGGACAAGTAGTAGTTATGTAGTGAAACCCATAGTGGCAAATTTAGTTGTAACTTAGTTGTAAAACTAGCTAATTTAATTAACTCTTAGTTGCAAACAAATTACAAGTTTTAAATGTTATGGACGTTTACTTAACCGTACATGTGGCATGATTGTATGCATCAATGTCATACGCCAGAACTATAAAATAATTATTCATTCAATGTTAAAGTTACACCAGTTGCAACACAATTGAGATTAATCACCTCACTACAACTTGTGATCATGGTCAAACTATAGTTGATTATCACTATATATACTTTGCGTACATATGCCCATAAAAAGTCTAAGTTGCAACTAATGTGCAACTAAATTACAACTATGAAATATTTTGACACGACATTTTAATTATTAATTCATCGTATTTTCATTATGTAGTTATACCTTAGTTGCACAATAGTTTCCATGACAATCTAGTTGCATGTCGATGTAGTATTCGTGGACACAATTTCTCATAATGTTAGATCAATAATGCCAAATTTGAACCCTTAAAATGCAAAAGTTCCAATAAATCTAAAACACATAAAGGTTTGGGCAACTTGATATTTAAACAAGCCACCAAACTTCATCAAAGTAACAAAAATTAGAGTTTTAATATTCATAGCAATCCCACTTTCAATTAATTATTCAAGTGTGAGCAAAATAGACACCCATCTCCAACTTGCCACCATATAGTAGTGGATTGAAATCCAACTCCAATTATCAATTATTGTCATTTCATATGTTGAAATTGGAAGAAAGCTTGGAGCCAAAAAAAAATTGTTAATGCCATTCAAAACTAGATTATGTATGTTATCAATAATCTCCAACCTATAGAATCATTCTAATGCTTGGACAACTAGTTAAGCACTTTGAAGATGGCAAAGAGAAATTGCATTTGCTCATATTCAATCATGGGCTTACTTTGAAATACCACATGGAAAATTAATGAAAATTGAATGTGTTTTCTTTTTATTTTTACCATAACATTTGCAACTACCTATTGTACAACAAACTATCTTCCCTTTTACCACATGCAAATGCTTGTTAAACACATGTTGATTTGTTTTCAAAATGTAGTACTCTCCCATAACCACAGTTGCAATTGCAATAGTAGCCTTCCTTTGACCATCATGCTTCCATAATGAATCTAATTTCAACATAAGAGGTTTTTATGCACACCCTTCAATCATTGGAAGTTTTTTCATTTTAGTTGATAACCCCCCATCAACACCCACAACAAATTTTGCCAAAGGCATTTGAATAGCCCAAGTGTTTCGGAATTGACGATTCATTTCATAAACCTTCTTCCATTTCTTACTTGCCTCTATGTCAACTTTTGCTTGGGTTGGTTCAAGGATCATATAGTTGGATTCATGGCTATAGCTTGAACTAGCACGAGGGGTAAAACCCATAGGAACACAATCAATAAAAAAAAACATGTCTTTGAAATCTTTAGGAATTTATATAGGTGCCATGGACAAGTGAACTCATTCAAGCTACAAATAGATAATAAATTATAGGTGTACAACAAGTTGTGGGCATTAGTGATAGGCTACAAATGCACAAGTTGCAAGCATAGGTTAAACATGCACAAGTTGCAAGTGTAGACAATATGCTACAAGTCCACAAGTTGCAAGTGCACAAGTTGCAAGTATAGGTGACAAGCTCCACATGCACAAGTTGTAGCATAGTTAATAGGCTACAAATGCACAAGCTATGTATGGATGAGTGATAGACTACAAATGTACAAATTACAAGAGCATAAGTTTTGGGTGTAACACACAAATTGCAACCCCAAATGACAAACAACAAGTTGTAAATGCAAAAACACACAACAAGGTTGCACACACAAATGATAAGTGCAATCAAATGTGACATGCAACTTCCATTAAACCCTAAACTTGATCATGTGTAAGAAAATTGACAAAAAAGACTTGTTGCATAACTTTTGTTAAATTGTAAACCTTAACTTCAATCATGTGCAAGAAAATCAACAAAAAATAGGGTTAAACTTTGATGCTTACCAAATGCTTGAAAATGAACTAGTCATTGTCATTCCAAATGATAAACAACAATCGTGTGAAGAACTAACAAGCACATTGCACATCACATTAGCAATAAACTACACTACAAGAAAACAAGGTTTTTTTTATTGGGAAATTGGTCAAAAGGTATCCCAAATGGTTGTTCAATTTGACGAAGGTGCCATCTTGGATAAGTTGCTTTCAACACAAGCACTTTGACTAGGTCTTTTGGTTGGTTTTTTTGCCTAAAGTTTTTTGCCATTTTTTTTACTAGTTGGCAATATTTTGACAACAATTATATATGATTTAATTTTTAAATAATTATTATACTAATATAATTATATTCATATTTATTTATTAAATTTATTAATTAAGAAATTTACCTACTTACATTACTTAATAATCAATGTACAAAACCAAATAAAATGATTTACCTACCTACCCAATTTAGCTTAAGCCCTCCTCTAGGTAAGGTGGCCAACCTTAGACCTAATTGCTTAAGCAGCCTAGGCTAGTTATGTAAGCCGCATAAAACCGAAGTAGCTTTAGTGGCCAATGTTGTATGTATGAGGACTTGAACTCCTCACCTCCACTTTAAGGAAATAAATTTATATCATTGGACTACCACTTCAAAAGTTGAAATCTTTTGTTATCATATTGTAATAAACTTGATTGAATTTTTTGTTTTGATGTACATATTGTAGCATTCATCAATGAACTTGAATATTTTTGTATTACTTATCCAACATGTACCAAGTATTTACCTAGATAACACATAGGTACCTATGCCTAGTAGACTATTACATGCTATTAACTCAATAAATAAAATAATTAGCAATGATTATTTAATTACTATCAATTATAAATAATAATAATAATAATAATAAATTTTAAATATTTATATAGTGATTAATATTAATTATTATAAATTACTATCAAGTATAAGCCCAAAATTTAGGTAAAATTGATAATTCGATATTAATAATAAATCAATGAACAAGTTGATGGATAAATTAGTTATTGACTACTAATTAACATTTATTTGGTGACTAATTAATTCTATAAAATATTATTCATAAATTATTGAATGTTAAATATCAATTAATTAATGCACTAAGTCTAAGTACCTACTAGGTGTAATATGTTTAACCTAGGGCCTACTAGTTATGAACTTAGGTTTGGTATGTACCCCAGGCAAAATCAACTTGTAGGCTAGGTAGCCAAATTAATATGGTTGATTTGATTAAGTGTCAAATGAGAATGGCCAATTTGACTAATGTAAATCACAATGACCATTGAATATGGATAATTTAATTAAGCCTTGGTCATCTTGATGAACCTTTAAGTTTTTTGACCAAATGTTTGATTTGTCACATGATCAAAAATGTCATTTTAATTAAATGTTTCAATTAAAAGTGACTTATGTCTCTCATGCCCCAAACTTTTAGTCAAAACAACCATCACCCTTGGTCAATGTGAACATTTTAATCAAGTCGGACCTTTTGAAGAGTCATGTTTTCTTATAGTGTTACAAGAATGAAAAACCATAACAAGCCAAAGAGCTATGACAAGTAATAAGTGCAAGAAACTTGTGACCTCTTACCTATAAACACAAACAAAACAATCAACAAATTGAAATGTAACAAGAAAAGGGAAGCAGTGAGTGAAAATTTGAAAAAATGTAAAGAAAAAGACTTTGGATTTTGGAATGTGCTGCATATTGATGGCATATACAATTTTTCAATGCTATCACAATCTTTGTATATACATTGTAGCCATTGATGATCATTTGTTACCTCTCTCAATGGAAAGTTCAAAAACATCAAATTTTAGTTGCACAATTCCAATTGCCAATTATCAATGGTTGAATCCAACCTCTTCAATTTTGACTTGATCCAACTTTCAATTTCCCAATTCTAAAAACTTAAGCAATTATAAATTGAATTATAAGTTTTAACATTTTCAAAAACATTCAAAGCTTTCAATGTTAGGGATGGTGTTTGTACAACTTATAAGCTCTTGAGTCTCCCTAATTATGGATTTAATCATTGTGGTGATAGCTTGTTGAACACATCATAGCTATGATGAAAGGGGTGGTGGAGACAATGAAAATGAAGGCTCTTTGGCCCATCACAATGTTGAAAATTTAGCAAAACCTTGAAACTAATTTTAACCAAAATGCAAACCCAAAACCTAAAGTGAAGCAATTGTGCACCCATTTTGAAAGGAAGTACCATTTGGTGGCAACATTTGTCATCCTTGGATGGCCACCTATGCAAATCTTGAGTTGCCCAAATTGCAATTAAGTAAATTTAACAAATTATTTGTTCTTTTAAGTTTAAGGATAGTAGCTACTTGTGATTGGTAGGGACTTGGCAAAAGATTGTAAAAAAAAGCTAGCAAAAATTGCAAGATTGATTATTTTTTTAAAAACTAAGAATGAGGTAGGTGAAGAGTTAAAGGAAAGTTGATTTGGTGGGTCAGCTCCTTGAGGTGCTTTGGGAAGGAGTGGAAATGTCTCAGGATTATGTGGCAATTGGGTTGGGTTAGGTGAAATAAGGGTGAGTGCCATGAAACCCATCACCACAAGAATGAACTTGACATTTTACATAACAAGTAGGAATAGGTCATTAATAAAAAAAACATAACTAATTATAAAAGTATGATTGGGTGGTCCCACTAGGAACATCACATCTTAGTTTATCTAAAATTATTATATTTTGGAAATATATATAAAATACATAAAAAAGGTTTTCAAGAGAATCTTTTGTTGAATACCTTGATCATTTGTATAAACTTTGAAACTTTAATCATATAAAAGTATTTTGAATTTTTGATGTTCCTATTCATTGCATTTACAAAAAGTTTCTAAAATGACATGGTGGTTACATTTATCAATTGTGATGAAAGATAGATTTTTGAAAACCAATACATGTCTTCATGTTGATAACCACTCTTCCTATGCAAATGGTCAAAATAATGAAAGTAACCAAAACATTGGAAAATTGAAGTGGTTAGTACATGAATTTTGCAAGAAAGGTGTATAGACTTGGTAAATTTGGGAAAAAACTTTGAAGATAAATTTAGTAAACATCTATAATAAAAGAAATTAGGGACATGAAAAATATCAAGGAAAATTTCAAAATATGAAAAGAAAAGTATAAACATGTAATTATATGTTATATCATACATGTACATACATGTTTTACATGTACTAGTTTCTTTATGTTTCCTTTTCCAACAAATTAAACTCATATTTGTACACCTCTCCCCAACATTATATGTGCATATAGTTGTTAAGTATTGCTTGCTTCTAGGTGTCAACATATTAAGGTATCCATTTTTTTATGTCACTAGGCAAAAATTCCAAATTCTCAAGTTGTTGAATCTCTCTTAATTTCAATTAGAAACATGTTAAAAATAACTAATATCAATTATCTATATTGTCTTAGGAAGTTTTTTTTTTAAAAAAAAAACTATATGATCAATTTAAAGTTTAAGGTGAACTTTCAAACATGTGCAACATCCTTGGTCACAATATATTTTGTTAATCTTGAATTTGTAAATGCACTCAAAATTCTTAAAATATTCAACCATTTACATTCAATGTATTTTTCTTATAAGTTGTATGATTCAAGTGAAAACCAAAATTTGTATTGAAAAAATTATTACAAGTGTGAATATCTTATTCATATGTTTTTTAGGAGGTTATAATTGTCAAGATTTTAATAAGTCATATTCAATGTCAATAAATCAAATTTGATTGAATTGTCTCGATTTACAGTGTTCTATAAGGTATTAGGAATGGTAGAAAAAATATAGTTTTAAAATTTTTTGAAAAGAAGAAAGGTAATTTAATGGTTTTGTCTTTTGGCCCCAATTGCAACATATTTTCTTCGAATTATTTTCTTGTGACTTCCACAATCAATTGGAAGCTAGCCCAAGATGGGTTATGTTGATGAAAAATTGAGGGTATTTAAGATTGCCAACATAATGAGGTTGACAATCA
>Ga0116226_10005717_pt1 | contig 11110 bp, 24 predicted proteins | sample S1TSphfallax_FD_89692 | JGI IMG/M metagenome (GOLD analysis project Ga0116226, IMG submission 89692) | Host-associated microbial communities from peat moss isolated from Minnesota, USA - S1T2_Fa - Sphagnum fallax MG | ecosystem: Host-associated > Plants > Peat moss > Unclassified | place: USA... | reverse complement strand
TGATTCTGATTCTGATTCTTGACTGCTGCTACTGTCATTTACTTCTTCTACTTTTTGTATATATACTGTAGGAAGTATATCACAAACTTTTAGTAGATTACAAGCATTCTCATCAGCAAGAAATACTTGAAATAGATCAACCAATGAATCTAAATCAAAGTCATACGCTGAATTACCTAATTGAATAGCTTCTGCCAGGTCACTAATATTACCAGTAAATGCAGCTACAAATGGATTTAGAATACAATTTGCATATTCATTTGTAATATCTAGAATAAGCTGATTCTCTGTATCAGTATATTCTATATCTGGTTTACTGTTCTTCAATCGATACTTAACATCTGGACTTAGTTCATCTAGTTTTACTCTCAAAGCTTGAGTAATACGATTATGAGAAACTAAAGTATGCAAAAAATACTCCTTAGCTTCTTCTACTGAATCCTCTAGTAAAATAATTGGATCATGTGTAGTGTAAGGAAGAATAAATACTCCTACTTTACCTGCTAGGTCTGTATTATTCAATCTAAAACAGATAAAGTAATAAGTATCAACATCATTAACTACTTCAGATAGTGTTAACTCTACAGTATCTTTAGTAACATCAGAAGTAGCAATATTGCTATTAGAATCCAAGGTATCAGTAGAGATGGAAGCATTATCTATATCAGTCATGGAATTTACCTTTTATTGAACATGAAAATCTCTAGCACTAATTAAGTTAAATAATATAACATAAATAAAGTAAAGTTATATAAAATTCTAACTAATTAATACTAGAGATAGAGTTGATATTCGGATTTGAACCGAAAACCTTCTGTTTACAAGACAGATGCTCTAGCCACTTGAGCTATACCAACATATACATTAAGTATATCCTATATTAAATTTTTAAATCCGAGGAGAAAGAATCGAACTTTCAACTTTTCTACCTAAAAGAAATGTAATACTATTTGCTGAACTAGTCTTATCAGATTAGTTTTGTTTTACTTAACGTGTTACCATTACACCATCCTCGGATGTTCAATTAGTAAAGTAAAAGCTGGAAGTTAGACTTGAACTAACAACAAGGATCTTGGTTAGATATGTATAAAGATTGCTGTATAATTCTTCTCAGAACTATTGTTTTTACATTGGTTCCTGCTCTACCAATTGAGCTATTCCAGCATACTTACTTTACTAATTGAGTTTATAGTAATATACTTATTTCTAAATATATCACTAAGTGGGGAAATTAGGACTTGAACCTAAAATATTTTGATTTGTAATCTAATTGCTGTTTTACCTTTTTCAAAGTAAGGTCTATCAATTGCCTTTCCATTAGGCTATTTCCCCATTAAAATTACAGAGAGATTTTTATAACAGTTACAAGTTGTTTATATGTTTAACGTAATTGCTGTATCTCTCTTAAATTGAAGTAGAGATGAAGTATAAGTATCATCTCTCTGGAAACTAACTTATCTTTTCTCTACTTCTCTATATTCTAACCTAACTCATTCTTAGTGTCAATAGCTTTACTAACACTTTCTGAATTAATTACAGGATTTGTATCAGGTGCTATATTTTCTTGGTCTATATTACCTGAATCAGTGACAGTTTTAGAATCAACTACTTCAGTATGTACATAAGGTACTGAGGTAATATTCCTATCATAAATCTTTCTACGTCTAGGAATATAAGATGGTACATCATCTGGAAAGAATGTACCTAAACCTAGTACGATAGTTAATGTGCTAGTGACAATCAAAGCTAAAGTCGTAATCATTTTAATCTCTCTCTAAATTACTACAAACCATGTGAATATGAACAAAGCAGAAAACTTAGGTAAAAATATTATAAAACATAATGCTATAAAACATAACACTATATTCCAAAATATTTTAGCTAATCTATCTAATAAGCTAACTAATCTAGCTAATCTCATTTCTTCTTAATACCTGAATAGATAATTATACCGTATCCAGATATCAACATTAAAGCCATAACAATAGTAAATAAACTACCATTAGCTTTAGCTTGTACTAATGAAAACATTTAACTATCCTACCTAAACTAAACAACATTAAACTGAAGAATAATACAACTTTAACTATTCTCTGATTTTTTCAAGTTCATAGATATATCTTGATAATCAAGATTACAAGTTGCATATATATCTAAATCAGGATATCTATATATTAAAACATTTGTTATATCAGGAATTGGCAAATAGAACTCATTTAAAGTATCTATAGCTAAACACTGTATATAATTCATTGCTATCATTTGATCAATGTTAATTAAATCATATGAACGATAAGGATATACTATACCTTTAAATGACTCATCTAAATCAGGATTATTATAAGTACTACGGTCATGTGATAAGAGAAGTATATTTTTGTTCCTTGGTAAGATTCTAATTAACTCTGTTGTTTTACCAGATTTAGGTCTACCACTAATTAGTATGAACATTAAACTATCCTCAACTAGTTGTATATAGCATTTAGCTAATCCGTATGGTTGGAATCGAACCAACTACCTCTAGTTCCCAAAACTAGACATCTACCAATGATTTACATACGGTAATATAAATATTATAACTCAATTATAACTAAAAATTATTAGATTGTAATTGAATATCGTTAGAAAACATGGCTATTAATTTATTAGTTTGTAAATTTCTAACTGTTATACTTTCTATTCCAAAAGCTTCTTCTTTAAGATATGTCATAATTAAATACTTCATTGTACTCTGATATATCCTCATTCTAATCTTTAGTTAACTTAAATATGTTTACATTCATTAAAGCGGAACTAGTAAGAATCTAACTTACTCCTTTAGTTTCGTAGACTAAGATGCTATACATTACACTATAGTTCTTTACTTTAGTTAACTTACTATTCAGGAATAAATCTCATCATATGTACCATATTCCTAGCTACAATGATAATTAGTTTTTCACCTTCTAGAACTGCATAGATTTTATTTTCTTCGCTAGGATCATCACCATAAAATATACTATCCAGTCTATCAGTAAACTCAGCTAATGTATGAATATAAGTATCTTCATTAGTAAATTTAGCTGTACTAGGATTGTATGTTCCAGTTTTTACAGTATATAGTTCATTAGACATTTTAGTTATTTCCAACGTACAAAGATTATAGAAATATTATAACTCACTCTAGAATAAAATTAAAGTCATTATAGAATAAATCTTGTAAATGTATTCTAGTTATAAATGGATATTCAAAATTAAAATCTAAACCATATCCTGATGTAATACCTATAAAATCTACACCAGGATTAGATTTAGCAGCTTCCCAGTCTGATAGTTGATCACCTATATATAATATATCTTCTGTATCAAAAGCAGAACAAGATATTATATTATCTATAGTTTTAGCTTTACTACCATCTATCAAATCTTCTAAACAGAATTTAAATCTTAAATCAAATAAATGATCTATACTTAATATCTGTTTAGATATATTAGCTTTATAGTTAGATGTTAGATAACCTAATGAATAATACTCTGATAATGTATATAATATTAATCTAACTTCATCACTAGGTTTAATACTATAAAACGAACTAAAATTCTTCTTATAATCTTCAATTATATCTTCTATATACTCATTAGGAAAACCTAATGCTTTAATAAAATTATAAAAAGGTGTTATGTTTTTTCTACTTGTATGCTTAACTTGCTTTCTAGTTATTAGACCTATATTTGGACATAGTTCTCTTACTTTAGTATTAAAATAAAATACATGAGCTTGTAAAGAATCAAGAATTACACCATCTACATCAAATAATATTAATCCATACTTATGAGCATCTAACTTTTTCATAAACTACCTCAGCTTTTTCTAACGGAAAGTAGAGGAATCGAACCTCTGAAGCTTTTACACCTGACTGTTTTCAAGACAGTTTCCTCGACCAACCGGACACTTTCCATGCTATCTAGTATATTTCATTTCTAAACTAAATCGCTTATATCTAATCCAAATTACTAGGCAAAGAAATCTATAAAGTCATCTAAATCTAGTCCATACATTGCTACTACATTCCTAGTAATGTTATATTTTATAATAACTATAATCTTTGATGTAGCATAGAGAGGATTAACTAATATAGCATCAAAATCATACTCATCTACTCTATTTAGATTTTGAGTAGTTAATACTTCATCATTCATTAAACATTCTCTATTAGCATAAATATATGCTGTATAATTACTCATCTTACTTAACCTCTCTTAAACGTAACTAATTGTATTTAAATGGATAGAGCAAGATTTGAACTTGCACAGCCGAAGCGGGTGATTTACAGTCACTTACCCTTACCAATGAGTTATCTATCCAAGATTAGATATTTTACATCTAACATAAGTCATCCACAATCTAAATATAGCATCATATATTTTATAATTCTCTGATGGATGATATATTAAACTAGTAAAGGCTAGTTGTGCCATATTAATAAATGGACGTTTAGTGTCTTCATCAATATTTAACCAATCTACTTTTGATTGTCTAAACTTATCCTCATCATCCTGATATATATATAGCTTGTAATAAATTATAGCTAATATTTGCACAAATAAATATTCTTGATCTTTTCTAGATAATAAATTAGATATGAAATTATAGTAATCTTTATTATAACTCTTTTCATGATCTGGATCATCTTCATTACCATACCATGTATTAAAGTCAAGATTACCTGCTCTTTTAATGATTTCCTTAATATGATACTCAGTATCTTTGCTATTCATAATGCACCTCTGATAAATTAAGTCAAATCTATTCTACAATATTTTCAGCAATACCACAACCTCTAGCTATACTTATCATCCATTCAAACCATATCCATCTACGTTTAAATGACTCCTCAGCTAAATATAAAAAATAATCTTTTCTAGATTCAGATAAATATTCCCAATTAATAGCATCATAATTAGGTTCATAGTTTAAAGTATCTTGATATAAAGCTTTAGCCTCTAGCTCAATATCTGTAGCTGTAACTTGATTATTAAACATTAGTTTTTAGCCTTAAATAGTGTATTATCTCTATCAGGAGTTAATCTAGTTACAGATTGAGTTAGTCTTTCTTTTAATACTTTATCTACAGCAGTATTTACAGCCTTATCTAATTTAGCATTAAAATATTCTTCTCTACGTTCAAGAGAACTTAATGCCATTAATCTAAATAACTCTCTAGTCTCTTCACTACAAGCATCCCAGTCTAAAGATACATTAGATATTTCAAAATAATCTTTATAATATTGCACATATACTTTATGTAACGCTTTAGCTTCAGCATTTATACTATCCATATGTAATGTCCTAATTTATTCTGTTAGAAAATCTATTACGTAACCATGCTTCTACTTTAGCTTTACCTTGTTTACTTAAAGGTATTGCTTCATACGTACCTTTAACATTAGGATCATCTATAAGTATAAACTCTCCTGAATGTAAATTCAATTCTATATACTCTTTAAATGTCATCAGTTTTATTCATATCTAAAGGTTTAAGAGGTTCTTCAAGTTGAATATACTGTAGTAAGTTTGCTACATTCTTATCCTGATAACGTTTAAATAAATCTCTAGGTAGTTCATTATCTATCGATCTACTATACATAGGTTTAGGTTGCATATTTTCAGTTAGAAAAGGAATATACTTATCAAGTAATTTAGGTTTATCTGTTAAGTTACGTTCCTCTATTACTTGATCAACTAAAGGATCTTTATCTTCATATTCTGACTTATGAATTACTATTGCCATACAATTCAGTCTCCAATTCTATTATCTTATCTTCTACTGAATCTCTTATATTTGACATCTTATAAAGTATATGACTTAGATCAGTTTTGTGTGGATAATCAATTAAAACTGTAAAATACATTTCATTACATACATTAGCTATATGTAGCCAGTTAGCTTTTATATTATCAGGTAAATCTTCATATCTAGGTAAAGTTTCACCTAAATAATTAATATTACCTGAACTACTAGCATATAGTAAATACATTAATTTACTATTAAACTTATCTATTTCTTTTTGAAATTCATTAATATTATCAATCTGCTTCAATTGAAATTCAAACATGATAAAATCCTTTAGTTAGAAAACACTGATGTATTAAGTAAATTAAACCGCTTCTACAAGGATCGAACTTGTCTCTCTAGAGCTTCAATCTAGCGCTAGTACCTTCTCAGCTAAGAAGCGATATATTACTTATTCTACATTACTCTAGTTTATTCTAGTTTATTCTGTACTATTTAACTTATCTAATTTATCTAATTTAGTTAATTCTTCAACTATGCAATCTACTATTAATTTAGTAGTATTAGAATTAGTTGTAATAAATATATCTACTATCTGCAAAATAATAGTAAATAAATATTTTTCATCTACTCCTAATATATTTCTTAAGTTATCTAATATAACTAAATCATTATCAGTAACTAAAGATGTAAATGTTCTAGGATATTCTGAGTTCATAGGATGTTTCTCGAATGTTCGTTTATATCTATGATATTCGCTCATAAATAACTTATACCTATCATAACCTAGTTGAGTGATTATATATTCAAAAGCAAACAATCCTATCCTAATTACATCTAATTCTTCAGCGTATTTATCTGCATATGGAAGCAGTTTACATATATTATAATAATCCATTTTAGATAGTTCTTTCATTACTTTCTCTCCATTTAAAGTTTCTAAGTATAGCTCTAAGTAGACTTCTTTTAGCTACATTTCTCCAGTAATGTTTAATATCATTACTTAAACAACTCCAGTTATTAGTTAATTCAACTCTAGATAAACTAGGTGTAATAGCTTGATAAAAATCACTATACATTAATTCAGCTTCTTTATCAAGTACACTATCTAATACTTCATGAAAGCTAGTATCAGTAAGTTTATTACCATCTATACTTTCTAAATTCTCTAATATCATTTGTCTATGATTTTCATAGTTAATTATAGCTTCATTATTTTCTAACAAATATAGATTAGCTTCTTCATTAGAAATATCTAAATCCATTACATAATAACTAATTCTAGGAGGTCTAGATTTATCTGTATGACTAGATTGTTTACAATTTCTACTATCTTTCATAGCTTGATATTCATTAGCAAATTTCTCAGCTTTATCTAATTCCAGAAAGAATATAGTAGATGCTATACAATCTGTCTTTTCTACTACATCATCTCTATTAACTATGTAAACTGTTTCAACTCTTTTAGCCATATTACTTATTTAACTCCTTTATATCATTCTTTAACTCAAATCTATCTAACTCTAACTCAGTTTCATTAGGATGCTTATATATATCTAAATCTCTTTATGTTTACTTCAAGGCGCTTTAATCCTTTTTAATTAGAATAGATTTTAAGGTTTAGAGTTTCTTCTTAATCTAGCTTGTGTAGCTATATGAATCCATATATCTTTTATATAATCTGGCATTATATACCAGTCAGGTTTAAATATATGTTTAGATAATTTTGCTGATTCTATAAACTTAGATTGAAAGTCATAATATAACTGCATAGCTTCATTAACATCTAATTCAGTATACTTTGTTTCATCATTCATACATTTATTTAGGTTAAGTTAAGCGGTTCTAGAGATAATCGAAATCTCATATCTTGATCGACAATCAAGTGTAATAGCCATTATACGATAGAACCATATAGTTAATTAGTTTATATAAGTATTTATATAAACTATATTATATACTAATCTTTTAGTTTTTCATTTAGAAAATTAATTAAATTAGTTACTGATGGTTTAGAAAGAATCATTGTAGTTAATATACCACCAATAACTAAAAGAGTTACTGAATATGAAATGAAACCAAGTAAAGCAAACATAATTTTACCTTGAATCTGTATATCTAAAATATAACACTATCTTTAGTTTATTTCAAAGTTTATTTCAATAACTTATCTAACTTATCTAATTGTTTCTTAGCTAGTAACTCTTTAAAAGGTTGTAAACAAGCTTCATATCTAACTAGTCTATAATCATCTCTATACTCTTTAGGTAAACAATTTCTAATTATTATAAAGTAATTCAAAGCATATAAAGGTGTACTATCTATCTTATCTTTATACTTTTCAGCTAATCTAACTAGTCCATACGTACAATATAAATATAAAGCATAGTAAACTTCATCAACTAATTGTTTAATTTCATCTAAGAAGAATTTAAGCATGATTGATTACTCTTGTATATGTATTAAAGGTTGACTGATGGGTTACGATCCCACTATAACTACATTCACAGTGTAGTGCTTTACCATCTAGCTCCAGTCAACGTAAGTTATGATTAATAACTACTATTTATTATATCTAGCTTTTTCTCTCTGAAAATCTAAATATATTATTCTATCTTCTACCATTCTATGTATTAACTTAACTAACATATTCCTAAACATTAATCTCTCTAATGGTTCTAGTTCATTAAAATTAATACTAGGATTATAATCTTCATAGATTCTTTCTAGTTCAATTGTACTATCTATTCTAGCTTTAATTAAACTATCTATATAATCATAATCAGTATAAGCTGTAACTGAAGCATGACAACCTAGATTATCTAGAAAACTATTTATATCTCCTAATCCAAACATGATTATATCCTCTTAAATGTATTTAAGTGAGTGCAGTAGGAATTGAACCTACCTAAAACAAATTAAAAGTTTGCCGTTCAACCACTGAACCATGCACTCATGTATTGAGTTAACTATTTATATAGTATTAGAAATATTATCTAAACTTTCTAGATATTTAATATATCTCTCATTAGCTAGAGTCGCCCATATCTTAGCTGTATCTTTATATCTAGGATCAAATATTCTAGTATTATATTGTTTAGCTAATTCTTCTAATCTTTTAACTTCTTCATTATCTAACGCTTTCCATTCTAATTCAAATACTACATAAGCAAATATATCCTTTAGTATAGATATACTATGAGCATCTATATCTAAATCTTTACCTAGAATAGATTTTATAAACTCTTTATTTGAATGTAAACTACCTGTTAAACGCATTATAGTATCCTTATATGTATGTATATATATTTAAATCCTCCTATCTTGAATTGAACAAGAAACAGAGCCTTATAAGGACTCAGCTTTACCATTAAGCTATAGGAGGTTATATAACTATGTACCATTATAGTTTAATCTATAAATATTGTAAATAGTTTAATGATTAAAATGGAAAGTATTAGAATCGAACTAATGATCATTACTTGCAAAGTAATAGTTATACCACTTAACTAACTCCCCATAATACTCTAGACAGGACTCCAACCTGCAATCCATTTAAGGAAGTAGATTTTAAGTCTACCGTGTATAGCTTTCCACCACTAGAGCATAACTTGTTTATAAAGTAATTATAACCTATAAACTTAGAATAGTCGATAAAGGAATCTAACCTTTTTAGCTTGAATGTAAGTCAAGTATCTTACCATTAGATTAATCAACCATATTTACAAATCTATATCTTTACATTATACTTTATAAATAAACGAACTACAAGCTAAGGATTAAATAAAGTATGAAAGATTATAGCTATAGAATTAAATACTCAGATGAAGATAAAGCTAGAATAGCTGAATTAAGATCAGAAGGTTGGAATTTAAAAAAACTAGCAGAAGAATATAATTGCAGTATTACAACTATTTTTCGTATACTAAATCCTCATATTAAATATAAACATAAACGAACTGAACTTAAACCTGAACAAATAAGAAGACATAATATACAACATAAAATAAACCATTTTATACAAAAAGATAAGCATAATAAATTTACAGTAGAAGATTTATATACTAAGTTTGGACAGTATACTCAATGTTATATTACAGGAACTTATATAGATTTATCTAAACCTGAAACATATCATTTTGATCATATTATACCTAAGAGTAAAGGTGGTATTAATCATATAGATAATTTAGGTATTTGTATTCCTCAAGCTAACCTAGCTAAAAGCGCTCTAGATTATGAATCATTTGTACAATTCTGTAGAGCTATAGTTAACTACTATGATTATAAACTCAGTTGTAATATGATTTAAAGCGAATACTCAGAATCGAACTGAGAACTTAAGTTTGGAAAACTTTGATTATACCATTTAACTATACTCGCATATAACAATAATCCTAGAGAGATTTGTACTCTCAAACAATAGTTTCTAAAACTATTTGCTTTTCCAATTAGCATATAGGATCATAAATATATTATATATTATCTTTAATTAATACTCCAGAAGTAGGACTCGAACCTACATAGGGAAATTACTCCTTTAGCTTGATTAACAGTCAAGTGCATAGCCTTTATGCTATTCTGGATTAAGTTATAACTCTATACTATCATAGTTCACCTTTATAATCTAGATATTTTTTTAATTCTTTATATACTTTAATTACATCCTCATTAGTAGGATTAATTAGTATAGAATTAGCTATATCTCTAGCTATACATAATAAATCATAAAACTTAATTATAGATTCTTCCTGATTAGGATCTATCTTAGCATATGTTTTAAATGCTTTTACTGGATCGTAAGATTCATTAGTATTCATATTAACTCTTTAGTATGTATTGAAACGGAAAGGATAGGAATCGAACCTACAACAGCTATATTAACTTCTGCGACTGTTTAGCAAACAGCTTATCCTACCAATGGATCACCTTTCCAAAGTTAATCTAAACTTATTCTATCATAAAGATTATTTAACTATAAGCATAACTAGGTTGATTACTTCTTAAATAACTTAATCCTCCTATTCCAGCTAATCCTACTCCACTACCTATAGCTAAGTTCTTAGGTGTAATTAAATTAGTAGTGACATTCTTAAACTGTTCTTGTCTTCTAGCTGATTCTATTGCATGTTTCTTAGCTAGTCTATTAGCTTTAATAGTTTGTACTGCTTGTACAGTTCTAGAAGGTAATTTAACTGCACTATCTAATACATTTACATTCTTATCTAAATTCTTAGCTAATTCACCTGCTTTAGAATCTACATAACTAGGAAAATTAACTACATCATCTTTAGTTTTAGTTATAAATCTCTTAAATCTATTTCCTGCTGAATTAG
>Ga0116226_10005716_pt1 | contig 11111 bp, 9 predicted proteins | sample S1TSphfallax_FD_89692 | JGI IMG/M metagenome (GOLD analysis project Ga0116226, IMG submission 89692) | Host-associated microbial communities from peat moss isolated from Minnesota, USA - S1T2_Fa - Sphagnum fallax MG | ecosystem: Host-associated > Plants > Peat moss > Unclassified | place: USA... | reverse complement strand
GCTTGGCCGTCTTTTCGGTAATCCCACGGCACGCTTGGAACCAATGTCCCAGCTCATGCACGATCACCCAGTGATGCACCCCATCCTCAAACTCCTTCTTCGCGATGGCCTCCGTCGCATTCGGCCCCATGAAGTGGTAGAACATCTGACTCTCTTCCGGCTTCAGCAAGCTCCACGCGGAGGTTCGCAGGGTGTTTGTCTCGGGGTCGTAGCTTCCAAACGACGGTACGTCCTCTACCAACACTGGAGGCACTGCAATGGGGCACGAAAATCCGGCTTTGTTTACCGACTGCACAAACGCGTCACGTAACGCGGTCATCCTGACGCGCGTTTCTTCCACATCCGCCGCTTGCTTTGTCGCCTGCGTCCACCCGTTAAAGCACACACAAAACCATAAGACTCCAGCCACAATCTGCTTTGTTCCCATCAATCCTCCCCGAGCTGCCGATGGTGTCATCTTACATAGACAGGCACTTCGGTAAGTCGCGCTCTTGGCAAGTTCAAGGCGGGCTAGGAGTTCTGAATCAGCAGGATCTGAAAGCGACGCATCGTTAGTATTGATAAGCGCCCTTGTGAGAAGCTCCAAACAACTCCCCGGGACATCAAGCCCCTTCGCGCCGGCTGAAACGTTCCTCCGCAACGCTTCTTAGTACAATGACTGAGGCAGCAGGAAGGGCACACCGAGCAGATGAGCTGGTTCAAGCGCGAAGATCACCAGATAGTCAACGACGCCGAAAAGACCGTCCGCACCGAAGGTCTCTGGACCAAGTGCGGCAACTGCGGCGCGATCCTCTTCAAACAGGAGCTTGCCGACAATCTACAGGTCTGCACCAAGTGCGGTTACCACTTCCGCTTCGACGCCCGCAGTCGCGTCGAGAACCTGCTCGAACCCGGCTATCAGCTTGTCGACCTGGAACTGAAGTCAACGGACCCTCTCCAGTTCACCGACCTCAAACCGTACAAGCGCCGCCTGCTCGAAGCCCAGAAGAAGACCGGCCTCAACGACGCCATCGTCAACGCCATCGGCAACATCGGCCCGCATCCCGTCGTGCTGAGCGTCATGGAGTACGCCTTCATCGGCGGCAGCATGGGCGCTGTCGTGGGCGAGACCATCACCCGGGCGATCGACCGCTCGCTGGCCACAGGACATCCCCTGATCATCGTCGCCGCATCCGGCGGAGCCCGCATGATGGAGGGCATTGCCAGCCTGATGCAACTGGCTAAAATCTCCTCCGCCCTGGCACGACTCGACGATGCCAAGATTCCTTACATCTCGGTGATGACCGACCCCACCACGGGAGGCGTCACCGCCAGCTTTGCCATGCTCGGCGACCTCAACATCGCTGAACCTGGGGCGCTGATTGGCTTCGCCGGCCCCCGCGTCATTGAACAGACGATCCGCCAGAAGCTCCCTGAAGGCTTCCAGCGTTCGGAGTTTCTGCTCGAACATGGCTTCCTCGACGCCATCGTCCACCGCAAGGAGATGAAGTCTTATCTCGCGCAGACACTAGGTTGGATGACGCAGCCGACCACCCTTTCCCCAGTGGCCGATTCCGCGAAGCCCAACGCGCGGTAGGTTCGAGAGAGAAACGAAAGATCGGATCTGCTCTACTTGCCTCTTGCTGAACCCCGGGTCCGGGTGTACAGTTGCGGCAAGTCAGAGCGGTGGTCTCCCGGTGATCGTAGCCGAGCGATCGAGCGCCAGCCTCAGCCATACCTCTGCTTCATACCACTCCCCTATAATCTACCATCCTTCACCGGGCCCGCAAGTCGAGCAGCGGCGCAAGTTCGCCTTGAGCTGAACAAAGCGTTTTTTTTGCCGATAGGACGACTTAGTCTCGTCGGGTTCTTGATACGTGTCGCGCGAACGACTGCTTCACTGAAGCCCAGGACAATTTCGCGTTCAGGGAGACACATGGGAATGGAGCGGATGAGCCGATGATCTGGCCATTGAACCGACGCTTAACGCTCGGACTCGCTTCCTTGTGCCTCGCATGTCTCCTTCAGACCGCGCAGGCCAAAGGAAAGGCGAGCCTTGCGCGCCCTTCATCCGCCCGGAACACCATTACCACTGCCCGAAAGGCGCACGACCTGACGGCGACCGAAGCCTCCCTGGGTCACCCAATCAGGTTGCGCGGAGTGGTGACTTACTCGGACGAGCACATCGATCCCCGGCGGCCCTTCCTCTTTCTCCACGACGCCAGCGGGAGTATCTTCGTCGGCCTCCCACAGGGATCTAAGTCGGTCTCTCCCGGAACGTTGGTTGAAGTCACAGGGACGAGCGGTCTGGGCGACTACGCACCGATCATCTCCGACCCCACCGTTACGGTACTCGGCACCGCGCCCATTCCCTCAGAAGCTCCCGCAGTGAGCTACACGCGACTGCTGAGCGGGAACGACGACGGCCAGTGGGTTGAGGCTGAAGGCGTGATCCGTTCGGTCTTCGAGACTGAGTTCAACATATCGCTCGAGTTGGCAATGAGGGATGGCATTCTGCCTGTCACACTGCCCCGTGAACCAGGACGCGATTACAAAACACTTGTCGATTCAAGGGTTAGGGCCCATGGTAACGCTGCTCCCATCTTCAATGGCAATCGGCAGATGATTGGCGTTCGACTTCTCACGCCGGACACAGCGAGAATCGAGGTCCTCGAAGCTGGCCCCGCCGACCCATTCAGCGTCCCTCTGAGTTCCATCGAAGGCCTCGCGCGTTACTCCCCTATCTCCTCACTACCTCACCGCGTTCATGTTCGAGGGCGGGTCACCCTGATGTGGCCAGGCAGCCTGCTCTGCCTTCAGGACTCTACCCATGGAGTCTGCGCGCAGACCACAGATACAACAGCGATTGCACTGGGAGATGTCGCGGACGTAGTCGGTTATGTCGAGACCTCTGGCAGTGTGCCATCGCTGACCGACGCGGCGTACCGTGCGGCCCCCTCGATGCCGGCAGAGATTTCAAAGCTCGCCATGCCGTCAAAGGTGAATGCGCAAAGTGCTCTGCAAGGATCGTTCGGCTCGGAGTTGGTTGAGATCGACGCCGAGCTGATCGGTCGCAATCCCGCCGCATCCGACACCACGCTGATCCTGTCCTCCGACGGCTTTGTCTTTGAGGCGATCCTTCCGCAAGGCATGGACGCCGCTGCCTCCAAGGCGCTTCGAAACGGCAGCCTCCTCCGCGTAACCGGCATCTGTTCCATCCAGATCGACGATCAGCGCAGTGCCCGTTATGGAGGCCCAGCCTCTCGGAAATCATTCCGCATCTTCATGCGATCGCCTGGGGACGTGCTGCTGTTGAAGGCTCCCTCATGGTGGACGCCGACCCATACAGTAATTGTGTTGACAGCAGCCCTGACCGCTACCCTGATCGTTCTCGGCTGGGTCATCGTCCTCTCCGGCAAGCTGAGGCGCCAGAAGGGCCTCATACAGGACAGCGAGGAGAAGTTCCGCCACCAGGCCCAGCACGACTCGCTCACCGGCCTTCCCACGCGCAGCCTCCTCCGCGACCGGCTGTCGGTCGCCATCGAACGCGCAAAGCGCTCTCAGACCGGCATTGGCCTGCTGATGCTCGACCTCGACCGCTTCAAGCAGATCAACGACTCGCTGGGCCATCACGCCGGCGACCAGGCGCTCAAAGTCTCCGCGCGCCGCATCTGCCAGTCCGTCCGGGCCAGCGACACCGTTGCGCGCATCAGCGGCGACGAGTTCGTCGTGCTCATCACGGACATCAACGATCCGAAGGAAGTGGAGCTTGTCGCCGCCAAGATCGTCTCCGCGCTCTCCGCGCCCTTTCGCGTCGGCAATCGCGAGGTTCCTCTCTCCGCCAGCGTCGGCGTCTGCATCGTATTCGGCGAGGCTCTTGAATCCGACTCCCTGATGAAGATGGCCGACACCGCCATGTATCACGCCAAGGCACGCGGCCGGAATTGCTTCCAGATCTATAGCGCCGACATGGACAAGGCGACGAAGGTCTACCAGCGTCTGCGCAGCGGTCTTGAACGCGCCCTCGCCGCAGACGAGTTCGAGATCCACTACCAGCCCCTGGTCGACTTCAAAACCCGCGAACTCACCGGCTTCGAGGCCCTCCTGCGCTGGCGCAGCCCCGAACTGGGCATGGTCATGCCCGCCGACTTCATCCCCGTCGCCGAAGAGTCCGGCCTCATCGTCTCCATCGGCGAGTGGGTCCTCCGCCAGGCCTGCCACGAGATCGGCATGCTCGAAGCTCAACTTGGCCGCCGCTTTCTGCTCGCCGTCAATCTCTCGCCACGCCAGATTCAGCAGTTCGGCCTGCCGGAGATGGTCACACGCTGCCTTGAGGAGACCGGCCGCGATCCCGAGTCGATCGAGCTCGAGATCACCGAGAGCATCCTGATGAATGACTCCGCATCCACCCAGAACTCGCTCATCGAGATGCGCGGAATGGGTATCCGGCTTGCCATCGACGACTTCGGCGTCGGCTTCTCCAGCCTCTCCTACATCACCCGCTTCTCCATCGACCGCATCAAGATCGACCGTTCCTTCGTGATGAAGTGCATGCAGGAAGAAACCAGCCTCGCCGTCGTCCGCGCCATGGTCGCCATGGCCCATGGCCTCTCCATGACCGTCGTCGCCGAAGGCGTGGAGACCGCCGAAGAGTTCCACTTCCTCGGACTCGAAGGCTGCGACACCGCGCAAGGTTACTACCTCAGCCGTCCTGTTCCCGCAGCGGAGCTGGTACCCCTCGTCAACCGGCTCGACGACTGGGCCCAGGACCAGTCGCTGACCGCCAGAGCGGTATGAGCATGACCCGCATCCCAGCCATGATCACGCTCAAGTAGTCTTGTCTCATGCAGGAAGCCGTCCCATCCCGCACCGCCATGCGCGTCGCGCTTCGGCGGGCCGCACACCAGATCTACGACACGCCCATCGTCTTCGACGACCCCTTCGCGATTCGAATTCTTGGTGCTGAAGGCCAGGCTGAACTCCGCCGCACACCAGACCCGGCACCGGGCCAGAAGCAGCGTCCTTTTTCCATCGCCTTGCGGGCCCACCTCGTTGCTCGCAGCCGGTACGCCGAAGACCAGCTGGCGCGAGCCGTCGCTGCCGGCGCAACGCAATATGTCCTGCTCGGCGCGGGCCTCGACACCTTCGCCCACCGTAACCCCTACCCGAAACTCCAGGTCTTCGAGGTCGATCACCCCGCAACCCAGGCATGGAAGCGAGATCTGCTTGCCGAATCCGGCTTGTCTACTCCGCCAAGCCTCAGTTTTACTGCTGTCGACTTCGAGCGCGAGACGGCGCTTGAGAAGTTGCAAGCCGCTGGCTTCGACCCCGGCAAGAAGACCTTCTTCGCGTGGCTCGGCGTGGTTCCCTACCTGACGCTCGACGCCTTTCGCGCCACCATCGGCTTTATCGCGAAGAGCCCCGCCGGTTCAGGCGTGGTCTTCGATTACGCGCAGCCACGGCGCGTGCTGCCTCCGCACGAGCAGCTTGCACACGATTCCCTCGCCTCCCGCGTCGCACTTGCCGGCGAACCGTTCCAACTCTGGTTCACGCCGCCTGAAGTGGCTTATGAGCTGGAAGAGTACCGCGCCATCGAAGACATCGGTTCCGTTGAGATCAACGAGCGCTACTTCCACAACCGCCGCGACCAACTGCAACTCCGCGGCTCCGGCGGACGCTTCCTCACCGCCTGGCTCTAAAAAAAGCAAAACGGCGAGACCCTGGGACCTCGCCGTCTTCTGCAACGAAGAAAAATTACTTTGGCTCGACAGCGTTCGGATAGATCCCCGGAATCGGTGCCTTCGCGCCCTTCTCCAGCTCTGGATGCGGGAACGGCTTCCGCGGCATCATGGCCTCGCGCTCGCTGGTGTTGTAGAGGAAGATCGCCTCCACCACCGCCGCCTGCTCGAGATCGAGCGGATGCAGCCGGTCGTACGTGTCCATGTCCGAGTGGTGCGTCCGCGTCTCGTAGTCCATCTCGTCCTGGATGAACTGGAAGCCCGGCAGCCCGACCGCGTCATACGAAAGATGGTCCGTTCCGCCGGTGTTGCGATAACTGATCGTCGTCACGCCCAAGTCCTTCAGCGGCGCGATCCACTGCGCGAAGATCGGTCCGATCGCGTAGTTCTCCTGTGTATAGACACCGCGAACCTTGCCGGTGCCATTATCCAGGTTGTAGTAGGCATCCAGCGTCTCCCACTCCTTGGTTGTGGTCAACGCACCCTTCTGCCGCATGAAGCTCGGCACGCTCTCCGGCTCCTTCTCCTTCGGCTCCGCGAAGGTGCCAAAGTGCTGTTTCACATAGCCAGCCGAGCCAAATAGCCCCTGCTCTTCGCCTGACCACAGCGCGATCCGGATCGTCCGCTTCGGCTTGATGTCCAGCGCCTTCAAGATGCGCACCGCCTCCATCGCCACAATCGAGCCCGCGCCATTGTCCGTCGCGCCCGTCCCGGAGATCCAGCTGTCCAGATGTCCGCCCACCATCACGACCTCGTTCTTCAGCTTCGGATCAGTTCCCGGAATCTCCGCAACCGTGTTGAAGCCGTGCTCGTGGTCGCCTGTGAACTTGGTGTCGATGTTCACCTCCACCGTGACGGGTACGTGCGCCTCGCACATCCGCGCCAGCCGGTTGTAGTGCTCGATCATCATCACCGCGTTGGGAATGGTGACGGCGTTCTCCTTCTTCTGCGCGTCGCGGGCGAGATCGGCTCCATTGTCGTCGAAGATGATGCCGGTTCCGCCACCGTTGCCGCCATCGCGGCTTGGCGTCAGAATCGCCAGCACGCCCTCATCCGACATAAGCTTTAGCGCCGCCTTGCGCAACGCATTCATCTTCGCCCGTTCGGCGAGGCGCCGCATCAGCGCAGGCGACCCCGGAACCAAGGCTCCGCCGCCCGCTTCATACGTCTCCATCTCCTTCAGCTCTGCGTCCGTGTAGCGCTTGAACAGCGGCTCGGTGATATCGGGCGTCGGACGCATTGCCCCGAACAGCACAATCTTTCCGGCCAGCTTGCCCTTGAAAGCATCGAGTTCCTTCTCGTCGGAGACATTGACATAGACGACCTCGCCCGTCACCGGCCCCTTCGTTGCGGGTGACCAGGGCGCTGCCTGCGCCCATAGCGGCTCCGGATCGGGGCCGACCATCCTCACCCAGGTGTTGATCTGTTGCCATCCCATCCCGAACTCGCCCCAGTCTTCGAGATGCGCGTTCGAAAGCCCAATCGTCGTCAGCGTGTCCCGCGTCCAGGCATTCGCCTTCGCCATGTTCGGCGATCCGGTAAGCCGCGGCCCAATGCCATTCGCCAGGGCATCGCCAAACTGCATGACATGCGAGTGCTTGAACCCCTCTTCGCGAATCCGTGCATACATCGTCAGGTCGATCGACTCAACCGCCGGCTGCGGCCCATAGTACGAGGGCGTCTTGTCGGCGGCGATTGCCACGCCTGTAAGCGATGCGAGCGCTGCCGCGCCAAGGCCAAGGGAAAGCATCTTTGCTGCAAAAGTCATAACGAATGGATCTCCGTACTGGAATAGGTTGAGCTTTGGAAAAGGTGAATGAAGGAAGAATAGCAGGGGACTTAGAGAGACCGTCTACCATCCCATGGTTCCAGGCGCGCCTTTGAACGGGCCCGTCACGTGCGAGGTAATCCAACCACCATAAAAGTCGCCCGGCTGAGGCTGCACGCGTTCGCCATCGACAGAACACTCATCCACGCGGCTGGCGTAGAAAGCCAAGCTGTCCTTCAGCGCTGCATAGGCGGCTGACGGCCTCGCATAACTCCATGCGGCGTCCTCAACCAGCTCCGCACCCGGCACCTGCAAGTCCCAATACGTGGCCACGCCTTTGTACTCGCAGAACGTCCCGCGACGCGGCGACTCTCGCAGAAACTCCATCGCGATATCTTCCTGAGGGATGTAATAGACCGGAGGGTGGCTGGTCTCAAGAATTCGCTGCGACCGCGAGGTCTCCGCGACAGTGACGCCGCCATGCACAATCGTGAGTCGCCGACCGCTCGACTCCAGCCTTGGAGGACGCGGATAATCCCAGACAGACTCAATTTGATCCTGCTTCAAACCACTCATCTCTCCACTGTAGACTTCTCTCACAGCAACCGAAGCACGTGTCGAGCGAGGCCATTGCACCTATGCACCCAGCGGATAAAAAGTTGAATGAGATGAACAGGCTGGGCGATATGGCCCACTTCCCTGCTCTCGTAAACGCAGGGGCGACGGCGAACGTGATGCTGACGATCTGCCTTACCTGGGCGCTCGTGCCGCGCTATCCGCAGGCCTACGCTCCGGCGGTGTGGATCGCGATCGTTCTATGCGTCAATTTATTGCCCGTCGTGCTTCTACGGCTCTCTCTCAAACCGGACACCGTCTACCGGAAGCTCGGCGAGATGGACTTCATCCAGGACCAGCACAAGTTCTCCGACTGGGTCTACCTTGCCGCCTCAGCCAATATGGCGTTCTGGATTCTCTTGTCCTGGTCGACCTTTTCGATCTCGCACACGACGACGAAGCTGATCGTCCTGCTTGCGGTCGCCGGCGTGGCGACGTTCTCGCCTGTCATCCTGCGCAGACGCCGGTCCTGACCTTGAAGGCTATGCGCTCCGAGTCATCCTGCGGACCCACAGGCTGCCCAGATAGCCCAGCGAGACAACCAGCACAAGGATGCCGACCGGAAGTCCCAGCCGCATGTAACTGAAGGAGTAATCGAGTGTCCCATGGCCTGTCGAGTTCCAGACCATGATGAACACAATGCCGACGAACGTCGCCGCGAAGAAGGCCGCGAAGGCGGTAGCCGTCCCCATCAGCAGGCTGGCAAACCAGCCGAGGTCGCCGATGGGAACTCCAAACAACTTCGCCGAACCCGCTTGTGCCCCAGCCGTACCGTGAGTTGTTTGCGCCGCGCCGTTCGTCTGGATGCCCATACAAGATAGAATACTGCCTTATGGCCGAACCGGTAAAAAGCGGATTGATGCAGGCAACAGAGATCGCGCGCCAGAGCGATCTGCGCCAGTCCTCGAATGGTGTCCACTACACCGCATTTGGCGAGAACAACCTTGAGAGCGCCGACCTTGCGCGCATCGTTCAGGCGGTTCCGGCGAGCATCGCCTCCTCCCTGGGTCGAAAAGCGTATTACTTTGTGCCGCTTACGCTGATGGACAAGCCGCTGGACCTGGACGCATCTCTGCCAGTCTCTTCGAGAAGCGAAGACAGCGACGACCCGATGATCGCCACAACCTATACCGCCGAACTGAGCGACCGCGCCATCTGCCACCGCGACGTCCGCCTGGCTGGCCGGGCCGGCACGGCACACGAGGCAGGCATCGACGGCGTCTTCATCTCAACGCGCCTCCTCGGCGACCGTTTCGCGCTGGCCTTCGAGTTTTTCATCAATGTCAGCCACGCTTTCGTCGATATCGCCGGCATTCCAAAGCCTTTCTCCGACCTGGTGTGGGAGCAGGCCGTCGCCGATGTTCGCGGCGAGACCAGCCGCGACGCCTGGGAGAGCCGAGAGCTCTCCAAGGCCAAAAACGTCAAGACGAATCCGCGGACACTGATCGACGAGAAGGCCCGCAACGAGTACATCGAGGCCGCTTTCTCTGACGCTGTAGCCATCTACCAGCTCTCGCTGGCGATCGACTTCGAGTACGCCGAACTTCGCGAGCGCGACTATCCGTTGCTCGAACCCAAGGCTCTCGCCGATCGGCTACGCGCCGTGGCGAAGCTCTTCCCGCCCAACGCGGGATACGAGTTTGCCATTCGCTACAAGCGCCGCGGTTAACTACCAATCCGGGTGCCCCACGTCTCGATTTTGAGACGTCGGTGTTGATCCGCAACAATGCCCGGGTGCCCCATCCATCGCGCTTTTGTCTTTTGCGATGGGTGGGAGCGTAAACTGCCCAATTACCGTATCGCCGACATCGCCGCCCGAAACAGCCCTTCAAAATCGCCCGACAACTCCGGCTCGCGCTTCAGCGCCGACTCGACCGCCTTCTGAGCGACAGGGCGCTGATAGCCAAGGTTCACCAGCGCAGAGATCGCGTCATCGCCAGCCGCGCCATGATGAGGAACCTCCCCACCTGAAGCCGGAACCGCCAACGCCTCCAGCTTGTCCTTCAGCTCCAGCACGACTCGTTCCGCCGTCTTCTTGCCGATCCCCGGAATGCGCGTCAGCGTTGCATGATCGCCTGAGCGGATCGCGGCGACGAGCCGCTCTGCAGAGATGCCGCTGAGCACCGTGATCGCCAGCTTCGGCCCGATGCCGGTGATGGTCAGCAGCTTCTCAAAGAGGCGCTTCTCGGTCAGCTCCGCGAAGCCGAAGAGCGCGATCTGGTCCTCGCGAACATTCGTGTAGATGTGCATCGCCGCAGCCGCACCTTCCTCCGGCAATGCGGAAAATGTTGCGACGGAGATTGCTACCTCGTAGCCAACTCCGGCGCATTCCACAACGATCAGGTTCGGGGACTTGCTGAGGAGAACGCCGCGCAGGTGAGCAATCATCGTGCCCCGATTCTAACCGGCGCTCTCCGCCTCCACGAAACACAAAGAGAAAGGCCCCGGTTTCCCGGAGCCTCTTTGGAGTTGAAACAACTCTTTAGAAGCTTAATGCCAGCGACATCTGTATCTGTCGTGAGCTGCCTATCGCGTGGGTTGTAACTCCCAGCCCAGTCGGACAGTTATAGAAGTAATTGCCACTAAAGGGTGCAGCGGAAGCAACTCCGGAAGCGGTTGCACAAGTAGCTGGGGTAGGAGCGGGTCCAATCTTGTACGAGCTCGGGCTCCCGGCGAATGAGTTGAAATCGGCATTTTGATCCACGTTGTCGCCCGGAATATCGAAGCTTGTCGTGTTCGTCAGGTTATAGACATCGAACGTATACTTCAGCGCATAGCGCTCGGTCAGATTTGTTTGCTTGAACAACGAAGCGTCCGCACGCTTCTGGAACGCCTGCCGGAAGATGTTGCGCTGGCCGCTCGTGAAGCTCGTCTCGAACGGATCGGTGGACGGAATCGCCCCGCTCAGGCCTCCTGCCGGCAGCAGGGGGATGGTGAAGCAACTAGCCTTCAGCGCCGGTGCGCTCCCGCCTTGCGTGAAGGCTCCCGACGTTCCCGTCTTGGCCGACTTC
>Ga0116226_10005715_pt1 | contig 11111 bp, 7 predicted proteins | sample S1TSphfallax_FD_89692 | JGI IMG/M metagenome (GOLD analysis project Ga0116226, IMG submission 89692) | Host-associated microbial communities from peat moss isolated from Minnesota, USA - S1T2_Fa - Sphagnum fallax MG | ecosystem: Host-associated > Plants > Peat moss > Unclassified | place: USA... | reverse complement strand
CGTGTCGTTTGAGCCCGTGATGGTGGCTCCGGTGGTCGAGAGGTTAATCGTATCGTTGCCACCCAACACCGTCATTGACCCAGCGGTACCCAAGTCAATGGTGTCGCTTCCAGTGGTTTTCACCGTGTTGCCACTACCGCTGACATACAGGGTTTCGCCAGTGGCGCCGAGATTGACCGTATCTGACGTACCGGATAAATTAGAAGACGTTACTCCTGCACTGATGTTGACCGTATCACCGGCATCCGCGACCGAAGCGCCATTGCCAGTAAGATTAACTGTATTTCCGGTGCCGCTCCCTGTAATGGTTGCAACTGCAGCCGCAGCGAGATTGACGACCTCATTGCCATCCGCACAGTTCACTGCAACACCGTAGTTGTCGCCGCCGAGAATATTAACGGAATCGCCTGCAGCGCCCAAAATAAAGGTTTGGTTGCGTTGACCGTTGGCTACCGAGATGTTGTCACCAGTCCCGATTAGCGTCGTTGTCATCGCAGCGCCATTGTTCACATCGGCAATCGTGTCGTTTGAGCCCGTGATGGTGGCTCCGGTGGTCGAGAGGTTAATCGTATCGTTGCCACCTACCACCGTCATTAGGCTAGCCGTACTAAGGTTAATAGTGTCGCTTCCAGTGGTTTTCACCGTGTTGCCGCTACCACTAATATTCAGGATTTCGCCAGTGGCGCCGAGATTGACTGTATCTGACGTACCGGATAAATAAGAAGACGTTACTCCTGCACTGACGTTGACCGTATCACCGGCATCAGTGACCGAAGCTCCATTGCCAGTCAGATTGACGGTATTTCCCGTGCCGTTCCCCGTAATGGTTGCAACTGCCGCCGCAGCAAGATTGACGACCTCATTGCCATTCGAACAGTTCACAGCAACGCCGTAGTTGTCGCCGCCGAGAATATTAACGGAATCGCCAGCAGCACCCAAATTGAAGGTCTGGTTGCGTTGGCCGTTGGACACCGAGATGTTGTCACCAGTGCCGATTAACGTCGTTGTCATCGCGACACCATTGTTCACATCGGCGATCGTGTCGTTTGAGGCTGTGATGGTAGCTCCAGTACCGGAGAGGTTAATCGTGTCGTTACTACCAACAACGTTTGCCAAACTACCGCCGGTGACATTTACAGCGTCGCTTGAAGCATTGACTGTGGCACCCGACCCAGAAATTCCCACTGTACTGCCGGAAGCAAAACTCACGATATTGCTACTGCCGTTGATAGTCGCCGTGTCGTTCGCACCCGTCACCGTCGTTTGCCCTGCATTGGCATTGACGGAAAATGAACCAGTATCCGCGGCCAGACTGATGGTCATTGCCGAACCGGTGGCTGTCATGGTATCTCCGCTTCCGAGATTGACCACGTCGCTGCCGCCGCTAATGCTAGCGGCACTATTGTTGCCCAAACTGACCGTTCCGTTGCTGAGGTTGGCGTTTTCGCCGGTGCCTGAAAAATTGATCACGTCACCAGAATTTGTGTCGGTCACTGAAACACTATTACCCGTAACAACCAGTGTATCGTTGCCGCTGCCTGTAACCGAATCATTATTACCAACCAACGTCAAGGAATCGTTTGCAGCGACGGAGATCATTCCGCCAACAATATTGGCGGTATTGCCAGTACCACTTACGTTGAGCGTATCTCCGGTATTTGTGTCGGATACTTTATTGCCGCTACCGGTTGCATTTAATATGTCATTCCCGTTGGCCGTCACCGTATTATTATTGCCTGCCACGGTAGCAGAGCCGCTGGCTGCGATGTTTATGGTTCCACTGGTAACGTTGGCTGTATTGCCTGTTCCATTTAAGCTGAGTATGTCACCGGTATTGGTGTCAGACACAGTATTGCCGTTACCGGTTGCGATCAGTGTGTCATTCCCGTTGGCTCTCAGCGTGTCGTTATTACCTACTAATGTGGCCGAACCGTTGGCCGCGACACTTATCGTCCCGCTGGCGACATTGGCTGTATTGCCAGTTCCATTCAGGTTAAGTGTGTCGCCAGCCTTTGTATCTGATACGACGTTGCCATTACCGTTCGCAACAAGAGTGTCATTCCCGTTTGCAGTGATTACGTCATTGTTTCCAACAACAGTCATCGAAGCTCCGCTGACAAGAGTCACGGCACCACCATTGACAGTCGGTGATTCATTTGTGTCCGTAATCGTCCCGCTGCCATTCGCATTCAAGGTGGCAATTCCCGTTTCCTGACCAAGAGCGGTGAAACTCTCAATGGAAGCGATTTGACCTGCGCTACCATAAATAGCCAGACTCGTTTCATAACCAGCGCTGTCGAACGTTTCCTGAGAAACCAATTGTGACGACAAGTTGTATGTCGTTTGAATAGTCCCACCCGGATTATTCGTACTCGTATCCGGCCCCGTGATGATGACGTCACCTCCGGCGCTTACCGAAGGTTTTTGACCCGATGTGAAATTGATTGTCGGGCTGTTGCCATCAGAAATCACGGTGCCACTTCCGTCGCTATTCAAATTGACGACTACTGTTCCCGTTTGGTTTCCGTTTTCGTCGTAAATGGTATAGGCCTCGCTGATCCCACCATTTGCTGTCGACGTAATCGTTTCGCTTTGTATTGTTGTACCGGCAGCGTTGATTGTATTCTGCCCCGACATTTGCCCCGTCGAGTCGTACAAAGCCTGAATTGTGTTTCCATTTTGCTGTAGCGTATCGACGCTAATTTGCCCATTTGGATTGACACTAAATTTTTGACCTGCAACCAGAGTAATTGATGTGCTGCTGCCATTCGGCGCAATGGTGCCGCTACCGTCACTATTTAGATTGACGGTTACTGCCCCCGTTTGGTTTCCATTGGAGTCGAAATTGGTGAAGACTTCAGTAGTCCCCCCATTTGCATTCGGCGCAATTGTCTCAGATTGAATCGTTACACCTGCCGCATTGATGGTGTTATGCCCGGAAATCTGGCCGGTGGAGTCATACAGTGTCTCTATCGTTTCGCCGCTCTGACCTAGTACCGCCGATGCAACTTCAATCTGGCCGGTTGCACTGACGGATGGCGTTTGTCCAGATGAGAAATTAACAGCAGGCCCTCCATTGACCGACACTGTGCCATTGCCAGAACCGTCGTTGGTGATAATTGAGGTGTTCGCAACCGTTCCATCTTTATTGTATTGTGTCTGCGTCGCGGTATACGAGGTCAGGCTGGCGGACGTGCCAGCATAGACCGTAGACGATAATTGAGCGAACTGTCCGTTCCCTGATTGATACCAAGAGGTCTTTGTAAGGCTGTTGGGGCCGAAATCAAGTTCCGTATAGCCGCCATTGCCGTCAGGCACGTACATGACTGTCGACGCCCCCTCTGAACTTATGCCCACAGGATGATTATTTTGATCAAGGGCGATCGCCGTTGGTGTGCCAGTGCCAGTCCAATTTGAAACAAGCGTTCCATTAGGATAAAGAATGTTTTGCCAATCACCGTTCATGGTAATAGTCGGAGTTGTACTAGATGTACTCGAGAGCAGGTTGAGAAAAGCTGAAGCGCCTTTACTTCCCAAAAAGCCTCCGATCAGCACTGCTGCGCCAAACCCGACCCAACCAAAGACAGGTACAGCCAATAACGGTGCCGCCACCTCGGCAGCAATACCAGCCCCTGCTAAGGATCCATCCGTTGTAACGACCCAGTTAAACATCGTGTTCTGCGCTGCAGCCGAATTACCTGCCTCTGCCTGCTGTAAGGCTTGATTAACTGTCGAAACATAGCTGGCCGCCAGAGCCGCGTTCCCAATTAACGACAGTCCATTTCCCTTGACATATTGAACAAGTTGTTGCGGACTTAATATTCCCTTGAGCGCATTGGCGCTGGCTTCCAAAGTAGACGTTCCACTCGCGAGCGACGTTTCGATGTTGGCAAGTTGGTTCACCTGCGCCTCAGACAATTGCAAGGTCGACGGTTGTGAACCCACCATATCGGATGAACTTGCAACTTCAGCCGCGCCTGTCAATGAAGGTCGCGTTGGAGCAGTAAGCCCACTTTCAATCACGGTCGCGGTACCGTCTTTGAACGTAATATTGTATTTATATGGTGTTTGTCCATTATCTCCGTAGGTAAATTGCTGTACCGTGACTTTAGACCAATCTATGGAATTAAATTGAGTAGTAGACATCCCACTATTCAATGCGTCCCACTGCGCCGCAAGAAATTCCGAATACGTCAAATTGGTGGCAGTAGAGGGCCTACGGGTTGCAAAAGACAAGGCCGCTTCAGCCTCGGCTTCAGCTTGAAAATTAGCTCCAAATGTTGCTCCATCCGACGAGCTTTGGGCAATTTCGGTCAATGCGTCTTGCAGGGTTGCCCCATGCCACATAGTACAGTTCAATTGTTCGGCAACAATATATTCAGCAGTTGCTGCTACGCCTTCGTTCTGCAATCCTATCTTTACCGCATCAGTTGCGTCAGTGCCCGCCAAGTAATTTTGAGCACCGCCATCAGCATGACCCAATTCATGCGCGAGGAGGGTCGCAAATTTGTTTATTTCTGCAGCGGTAGCGTTTGCGCCTGGAATTGAATTCTGCGATATAAAAATAGTATTACTGCTGAACTGATAATACGTTCCCACCTGTCCAGTCGGCGTAGCTACAATCTGTCCGCCATTATTTTGAAAGGTGGTGAGGAGTTGCGTCAAATATGGAGATGCAGCAATCTGAGCAGAAAGATCGGGTAGGCCAGAAATAGTCCCAGATAAGTAACCAGCGCCGCTCATTCTGCACTCCTCTTGGCAACCAGTTGCATTGACTCCAAATTTCCAATTTCCGAAAGTTCGAACGCCACGAATTTTTGATTCTGCCCCTTGCCAAGTCTGTATATGAGCGGCTTATTACCCATCGGGTGCGTTGATGATTGAAACACTCGGCCTTCCGTAATTTGCATGGCTCTTTGCTTTATCTCATCCTCATTGAGTTCCCAATTTGTTCCGAAAATCTTTTCAATTTCGGAAAACGACACTTTTGAATCTGCAGTGAAATGGATATTGATACGTGAGAGCTTATGATCTGGAAATATGCGAAAAAAGAAGTGAAGTGACATGCCAGGGAAGACATTTCCATTTGGATGCTTGACGTCTTCAATAAAGCTTTCGTAGCCGACCATTTCCCCTTTTTTTATTCCTGCATCATTTAAGTGCCAATTGACTTCGCGTGCACCAAATAACCGAAGCAAGTTTTCTTGGGTATACGTATTTTCCTGCTCAGGCAAATCTCCCTCAGAGAGGGATTTAATATTTTGAAGAAAATCAAGTAGCGCTTTCGGGTATTCAATCATTGTTGCACCTTAAAATATTTGAGATATTCAATTGGCAGTTAAAAAGTAATTGCTGTATTTAGTTTCTTTCGGCGGTCTTTATCTCATCTCATTCAGATAAGCTCGCCAGAAATATGATTTAAGCTTCGATCTTCTCCAATCTTCACCATATCATCTTCCGTCAAATTCCTCGGCAGCGCATGGAGAATGAACAGCATCGTCACCTTGCCCTTCAACTGATTGATCATCTGCGCAAAATGGTCCGCCATCTGTTGATCAAGGCTACCGGTGACTTCATCAAAGATCAGTATCTTCGGCTGTTTCAACAGTAAGTGGAATCATAGCTATAGCCGGCGTGAGGGTGCGCGTGACGTGCATATTTCGATCCGCAACTTCCGATAATAGAATGTAAAACCTCGCTGCCCGTTTCCCTGCTAAGCGTTTCCGGTGTTTCGTAGCCAGACTCGAATGCGTTTGAACGGTATTGAATGAAACAAATCTTTTATTAGTCCGCATAGCATACGACTGCTCGTGTCGCGGGCTTTGGTGGACGCTCCATTTAATTTTCGAAATGTTAATTCATTGTCATTGGAAATTTTTATATCTAAACAATTGACCAATTATAAATGCATATAGGAAACAAAGCATCCCATAAATATGTGATGCCGAACCAAATAAATTGGTATATAGGTACCATTTTGTCGCCGGCTATTAGCCTTCATTTGGCCGTGAAGCATTGAACAAACCGGGTTTTGCAATTTGATGCTTCATTCAAAAGACCTGCTTCGCTGAAATTTCAAGTTCAGTTGTTCATTTGCGCACTGAATTGATCTACGTTTGAAATGCTATTCGGCTACGCGCCGAAGCTGCGCATGACGATGTCCTCCCGTTAGATAAATTGCAGATTCGTTGTTCAGTGGCTGCTCAAGATCGACGCCGACGATCGATACCCCGAGCAGCAGCCAGGCTTTGTTACGTCCCACCAACTCGACCAGGTCACCGACGGTCCGGGGCCGGTGGATGGCAAGGATATTGGACAAACAGAACCGCTCCTGTTTGACCTGGGCAAAGACGAAATCGGTACTTCCTGCGTGGAAAGCGAAGAATCGATGTAAGCCGCTTGAACACCATAGTTTGCCTCGTTACCAATTGGTAACGAGGCTTTTTTTCTTGGGAGATGCGATGATGCGGCGGTCGCCGATCTTGAATCCGATCAAGCCGATTTGCACGGCGGACTACAATTGCTATACGTGCGGGATTCTGGCGCGATGCGTTTGCATCAGTACTACCGTCGCCGCCGATACGATGCCTACGCTTGCAACTGAATCCACTTCCGCACATCCTCTGCGCGCCATGCCGTCACGCGGGCAGATAGCTTCACGGGCGCCGGGAACGTTCCGGCTGTCACCCGTCGCCACAGGGTGGATTTGGAGATGGGGACAAACGTCAAAACTTGCGGTAAGCGCAGGAAGCCCGTCTCAGGCAAAGTAACGGGTAGATTGTTTGCAGTTGACATGATCAATCCTTTCACCCGGAATTGAACCGGCTGATTGGCTGTGACCATCTCGTTCGCGATCGCACCGGGTCAGAAAGGCAAGATCGATAGGGAGTTTTTGGGAAATATCTACGCTGCGGCAGTCCCAGCCGCAAGGCGAAAATTGAAAGGCGCGATTCAATGCAACAGACTGGCCGATGCATTCTTGTGGCACTCGGCACGAACTGCCAGGCATTACCAATCGACAGCCAAAACGTCAAGCCAGCCGATGAGAGACATAAGTCTAATTTTCACGTCGGTGCTAGGAGCAGCGGGACCCAGCTATCCCAGGAAATCATGACGCCATGCGTTGCAACGTCGTGAGCCCCAATGACACGATAGCGCAAACCAAACGGCGGTACTAGGTCGATCTTCAAATTACCACCGTCGCTTGCGATACTGCTCCAAATTTGGCCGAATTTCGAACCGTCTAGCGACCTGATTAAACCAAGATCAGCACCAATACGCTTAACACATAGAGACAAATAGCTGTTCGTTGCCAACGTCAGTGTATTTATTTCGAGGTTTCTTCATCGGCCGCGGCATGAATTCGATCCTCTTCATTGGAAACCTGCCGCTCTGGCTCGGGAGTCTGGTCGCTCAACGGCATAGCGGACAGATCCGCGCCAGCAACAACGTCCGGTTGGACAATTTCATCTGCCTTCGGCGCAAGTACCGCCTCTTCGCGCCGTTGATTGGAACCTATCGGCACAACCCCAGCGCTGGCTAGTTCATTCATTCGCTTTTGCAGACCGCCTGCCAAGCTGCGCGCGTTACGGACAAGTCTCCGTACCGATCGCTTCAGCGCAAAGCGTTGCAAGTCGGCTTCATTGCTGCTTATGACGCCAAATATATCGAGCGTCTGGAACAAGGGCATGGTCTCATCAAACTTGTGCATCATTTCAAAAAACCGCCGACCGATGGCTGAAATGATTCCCACTTCCAGTACAAGCGGCTGGGTATCGTATGTCGCATACCTGGTGATGCCATTGTGCTTGAATAGCAGCTCAAGCGAATCGATCGCCCTGTTCAAGTCCTCATCGACCACGTCCAATCTTTGATTGAGGAGGTCTTCGACACGCACAATATCTTCGGGTTTCAATTTCGTACGCGCCAATACCGAGATGAAATGCACGACCAATTGCATCGAATTGAAATAGCGGACGAACAAGCGCTTTCCTTCGGCGCTCTTGAGATTGGTATGCATTTTTACGCTCGCCGACTCAACGCGGCGGAAGTCCGCCTTCATTTCGCGCGCCAGGATACGCGCGTTGATTCCACCATCATCTGTCCTGACAATCTGGGTTTCCAGCATGATCGATCTCCACCGATGCCATTAGTCGAAACATCATTGTCCAAACACTGCGATTTACGCGCCACTAAAAATGGGCCGCGTTTGGGCGGGTTTTCGACATCAGGGGTCGGAATGCAAGATAGCGGCCTTGACGCCAGCAAGTTGGCGAACTAACTTGAAGGCATCAAGAGATCCAAGCGATGGTGGACTTGGTCGCCACCAAGCAAGGCGGCGAGCCGTGTTTCAAGCGCTTCGAACGCTTAGCGAGATCGTTTCCGGGACGGTAAGGATTTATCGTGCCGAAAGCATTCTCTGATCGGTAGCTGGCACACCGGTCGAGCGGTTCATTCCGTGGATTACCAAGCCAGCACTCTGGAAAATCGGTGCATGCACCGAATGAAGTTCACCCCACGGGGGCAATAGCCCCCCGTCACAGGTGCCTATTGCCTCCTTTTTTTGGAGGCAATTATGCAAGTTCAAAATGTGCTTTCGCACAAAGCTGCTTCGCTTACCGTGGCCAGCGCATTCGCCCAAACGGTGGCAGATGTCGACGAAGCTGACGACGGCAATCGTGTCGAATGGAGTGAAGAGGACGTCGTCTTCCTTCACTGGCGACTACTGCGGGAAATCGGTGATCTGAAAGACCCGGCGACGCCGCTTGACGTCAAGCTCGATACCTTGCGCTGGATATTCACTGATCCAGAGAAGGAAGACCGGCCATTTTCGTTCGTCAGTTGCCTAAAGGTCGTCGCCAGTAGTCCGCTATCACCCCTTCCCTACTTGGGCCAATTGGATGCGGAAGAGATTCGCGACGCCATTCAACTGCGGATTAAGGCTTGGCTCCGTGCCACGCTGGAAAAGTACCCCGAATGGATACGCGACGCGGTTGTCGCCAATCCCGAATGGATCGAACGTGGTCTTGCGCGCAACCCGCAATGGATCAACGAGGAAATACGAAAACGCATCGTTCAACCTGATCTATTTGCTTGACGAGCGTGCTGCTTGTCGCTGTCTGCTCACAGACGCAACAGCCTCACGTTTTTCGATGTTGATCACTGATATAGGAGATAAAGATGCAGTCAATTCTTTCAACGTTGAAATGCGCAATTTCCGTATTCGCATTTCTCTGCATTTTCGGTGTCGTCGGAACGATGGATTACAACGACGCACTGCAAATGGAGCAAGCAGAACAGGTGTCGAAGCGGCCGAACTGCTCGGGACAACCGCCTGCGACTTTGATGAGTGGCGGACTTTTGACGAACACTCCAGATCGCTATCGCACGGCCTATCACGCATCGCATTCCGAAATGGCTTGCGGCGAGTTAATACACTGAGGAGGCAATCATGTTGGCAACGCGTACGAGTAAAAAATCTTCCACCCGGATGCTGAAGGTGCAGTCGGCGGAAGATATCGAGTTTCTGGTGAAGGAGTCCGAAGTCGTCAGCGGAAAACCTGGAAGGGATTTTGTTATTTCCAGCGCAGATCGGCTGACTTACCGAATCGCCTCCACGTCAATTGGATACCAGATTCAACGGATGGACGCATCGGGAAATTCGACATGGACGCAAAACATGCATCCGGGCGACATCCTTCGACACAATTTCAGCGACGCGGTCTGCGCCGGACAACTGTTCACGCCGAGCTGTGGGTCCAGCGATCGTTATCAGCTTTTCTCGTGAACGGGCTCTGTCGACCATCACAGCGATAGCTATACGCGTTCGGATGATCGACAGCTTCAATGCTGCACGGCGCAGTTGATGAGCACGCGCCGATGAATTGATATGAGAGGTGCATCGATGAACAGCACGACGAATACGATTCGCAGTTCTGCTACGTCTCAGGTTTGCATTACTGCCCCGCGTGAAAGTGTGATTCGTCACACAACCGAAGCAAAGCAGCGTGCTCAAAAGCCGGTGCTGAAAAAGCACTTAGCCACGGTGACCAGCGCGCAGGTAAAACGCGGCGATTCAACACCACAATCATCTGGTGCAAAGCGTCGCAATGTCGCACAGCCTCTCCAATTGGAACTTGCTCCTGTGTTAGACGACACGGGAGCACCAGTTGATGGCGGCGCAATCACTTTCTGTGATGGGCTACATACACCATATTGCTGCGGAATTGGACGCGCGCAGATTGATGAATTGCATGAACTCATTGATTTGTACGCTATCGCGAATAGGCTTTCCACTGAGACAAGAAATCGATTCTGTGCGGCAGCAAAAAGTCAGGCATTGATCACCGTACCGGATACGATTCGGTGGTTTCAACGCGAGATCGATGCGGCAATCGACCGCAACGCGATGAAACCGTTACAAGGCCTCGCCTGTCGGTGCAGAAAAAGCCAGGATCGCACTATTTGGCTTGGCCTGGATTTTGATCCACCAAAGTTTAACGCCTTGCGGATCAACTCTAGTCTGCTGCCGACTGAAGAGGATTGTCGCGCGGTCGAGGGTCTCTATGTCATGGTGCTATTCGAAGGTTCCACGACGAAGTACGTCCGATTGCAACAGCTCTGTTGGTCGCTCTATCAAGCGCAACCGGTTTGTCTTCAGGCCGTTGACTTGGACGCTGGAAAAATAGCCTATTTGAAGCTATCTAACCGAGCGGGCTTGTCGCGCTCGATGCCACGTAAGAACGCGGCGTAAGAGTTTGGTGTGACGGGTAACGTCGTCACACCGTCTTTTTAACGGCACTTCCTCCGAGGTGCCGACAAAAAGGTATTTTGAATTCCAACTGGTAGCTGCCAGACCAGGTCGCATGTCAAGCGTGCAACAAAGGCAGCACACATGACCTACGCACTTTCAACGCGTAAAAGTATCGGTTCAACTCAATTGAACCTTGTTATTCAACCCAGCGGGGTGGACACCCCGTACGGGGTGAGCCATGTCCGCCTTTTTTATGGAGTATCACCATGAAATACGGACGCACATTGGTCGGTCTTGCTGAAGAACTCGAACGGCAGATCGGTACAAAACAGGACTTGATTGTTCCTTCGTCGCTGAT
>Ga0116226_10005714_pt1 | contig 11111 bp, 9 predicted proteins | sample S1TSphfallax_FD_89692 | JGI IMG/M metagenome (GOLD analysis project Ga0116226, IMG submission 89692) | Host-associated microbial communities from peat moss isolated from Minnesota, USA - S1T2_Fa - Sphagnum fallax MG | ecosystem: Host-associated > Plants > Peat moss > Unclassified | place: USA... | reverse complement strand
CTGACTGGAATCGGCCTTCATGAGCCGGCGGTTTGAGGCTGATACAAATGCTCTGCAAACAACTGGCTGGAGCGGCCCGCCGGATGCCGATGATTTTCCAGTCAGGATGAAGCCGCTCTAGCGGAACCGGAAGCATTTGAGGCGGATTGAAATCCGGAATCCTTGGGATCGTCGTATCGAACGACGATTTCGGGCCGGCAATGCCTCTATGCTCGCCGCATGGCATCGCGTCGGCATCTCCATTTCGACATTGCCGATCGGCAGCAGCAACAGCGCGGCAATGTCGCGCCGGACGATTTCGTTCTCGTTCGGCGTGACACGATGCTGCCGTTTCCGGAGCATGCGCTGGCCTATTGCGCCGATATGCAGGCCGAACGCGTGCTCTTCAGCCTGCACGGCCCCGACATCGCCGAGCTGTTCGACGCCGCTTTCCTCTACGCCGCCCAGCTTCAGGACGCGCGCGGCGTCGTCACCGTGCCGTTCGAGCGCCTGGCGGAAACGGACGCCGACACGCCGTGCCGTCCGACACTCATATTCTCGCCGGGCCGCGCCGGTAGCACGCTGCTGGTTCGCCTGCTGACCGCCAGCGGCATCGCCTGCGCGTCCGAGCCCGACATGCTCACCCAGGTCTGCCGTTTCGAGCGTGAGGAGCGCATGCGAATCGGCCCGGTGATGGAGACCGCCCTGCTGCACGGCTGTCTCGCCGCCTTGTGCCGGGTGCTGGGGCCAGCCCCTTTCGTGAAACTCCGTAGCCACTGCAACGCCCGTCCGCTGCCACTGATGGAAGCGACGTCCGGCACCCGGCCCATTCTGCTATTCCGCCGGATGGCCCCCTGGGCACTCTCCCGCCATCTGACGTTCGGCGAGCCGCCGGCCTCCGTGGCCGCAACCCTGCGGCATGCACTGGACGCGGCGGACAAGCTGTTTGGCGCGGCACCGCCGCCCCGCGTGCTCTGGTTCGAGGATCTGCGCGCCAATCCGATGGCTGCGTTGCGCGCGTGCCTGCCGGATTTGCGGCTGGACCCGTTGGCGATTGCGCGCGTGATGGCGGCCGACAGCCAGGCCGGCACGTCGATCGGGCGCGATGCGGTTGCCAACGCCATCGCCGCGCCGGACTTCGCCGCGGCGTTCGCGAAGGCCTGGGACAGCGCACGCGCCGGCGCCGAATGGGGGCCCGCGGCACGCGGCCTGCTGGCCGACATGACCACCCCCGAAACAAGATGCCAGGCCGCGATCATCAGGCCAAATTTCCGCTCGGCCCACTGATATTGACCCGCATAACGACGGACGCACCGAGGAAGAAAAGGAAGCAGTTCTTTTTTTCAAAAAAGAACTGCGTCCTTCGCAGCTGCAGATAAAGAACATAAACGAAACTTCGGCGATTGCTGTCGGTGTCGCCCCGCCGGGGAATCACCGCGGTATTTGCCACGGACCTGCCCCCGGCAGGCCCCGCGAAGGCGCCGCACCGGTTTCCGGGCAAAACAGCCTCCCAGAACTCTCTGTTCCCGTTAGCAATATATCGATCTATGGCAACTCGCAACAGAGGCGCTCGTTTTGGCCGGGCGTCTTTTCTCCCGCCACCGAGGGAGCAGATGCCATTCAAGCCGCGCCGTCGCGCAGGGCGGCGTGGACACATTTCAGGGTGCGATTAGCACCGGACGATTTGAGACCGTTCCCTGGAGCACGGGCAAGGCTGTCCTCAGCTTCGCGCGTGCTCCAGGCTCTTGCCACAAAGAAAAGAAAAAGCAGTTCTTTTTTGAAAAAAGAACCAAAAAACTTTTACAAATAAGGGCCGCCTCTTGATTTGCTCATTTGAAGCGGCCGCTTGGCGTGAGGAGTAAAAAGTTTTTATTTCTTTTTTCAAAAAAGAAAATACTTCCTTTTTAAACGAACTTACCATGCAAAAACCCCAGCGCCGGCAGCGGGCACCAGGCTTTCGGCAGGTCCGCGCGGCGGATCGGCGCCACCGAATAACGCGGCATCGGCTGCTTGCTGCCGGAAAGGAACCCCGCGTAGGCGCGCACCTGCTGTTCGCGCCAGCTTCGGTCCGCCAGGGCCGCGCTGCGGCTGGGATAGACCTCGGCAATCCTGTCCACCCGCCCAAGATTCGCGACAACCGCCCAGAGCGTGTCGTCGCGTGCCGTGGGCAGGCGAACCACCTCAGTCATACGCGCGAATTATCCTGGACGTATCCGCCACACGCATGAACGCAGCATGCAACGCCCGCGCGCCTCAGTCCACCATGACGTGACTGTCCGCCGCGGCGGCCGCGGGTGCCGCGCGGCGCATCAGCAGGATCAGCAGCCCCGCGGGAACAATGCCGACCAGCATGGCGAGGAAATCGTCACGGTAGGCAACGACCTGGGCATTGTAGTTGACCATCGCGTCCAGCAGGGCCGCCCCCTGATGCGTCGCCGGGTTCCAAAAATGCCCCGCGGCACCGCTTTGCAGCGCCCGGTTGAACGGCGTGGCGAACCGCGCCAGGTCCGCGTGCGCCACCTGCGTGTTGCGCGCCAGCATGGTCTCCATCACCGACACGCCGATCGAGCCGCCGAGATTGCGGAACAGCGCGATCACGCCGCTGGCTTCGGTGCGCAAACGCTGCGGCAGGGTGGCAAACGCCACCGATTGCAGCGGCGCGAAAACCAGGCTGATCGTCACTCCCTGCAGCAGCACCACGGGAATCTGCACCGCGATGCTGGTCTCTGGTGTCCAGCCGACCATTGTCCAGGTGCTGTAACCCAGCACGCCCAGGCCCAGCAGCATCAGCCGCCGCGGATCGACATGATTGATCAGCCGGCCGACGATCGGGGCCGACAGCACGGTGCCCAGCCCGCGCGGCGCCATCGCCAGTCCGCTCAGCATCACCGGGTAATTCCCGAGCCCCTGGAAATACGGCGGCAGCAGCGCCGCGGTGACATTCAGCACAGTCGCCATCACGCACTGCACGCCCATGCAGGTGACAAAATTACGATCTCGCAACAAAGCCGTATGGATGAATTTTTCCCGGCCCAGCACCATCTGCACGAAGAAGACGAAGAACCCCACCGCCGCGAGCGTCGCCTCGACAAACACCTCCCCGGAATCGAACCAGTCCTTCGTTTCGCCGCGGTCGAGCACCAGTTGCAGGCCGGCGATGCCGAGTGCCAGGGCGGAAAATCCGGTCCAGTCGAACCGCCGTTCGCGGTCCACCGGCGACCGCGGCAGGAACGCCCACAAGCCCAACACGCCGAGCACGCCCACCGGCAGATTGACGTAGAAGACGTAGCGCCAGTTGTAGCTTTCGGTGAGCCAGGCGCCCAGCGTCGGGCCGATGATGGGGCCGACCATGACGCCGACCGACCATAGCGACATCGCCTCGCCACGCTCATGCGGCTCATATATGTCCAGCATCACCGCCTGGCTCAGCGGCACCAGGCCGGCACCGAACACGCCTTGCGCCATGCGGAAGACCACCATCTGCTCGAGCGACTGGGCGGCGCCGCAGGCCATGCTCGCGGCGGTGAACCCGATCATCGACACCAGGAACATCCGGCGCCGGCCGAAGCGGCCGGCGAGCCAGCCGATCGCCGGCGTTACGATCGCCGCGGCGATCAGGTAGCTGGTCAATACCCAACTGATCTGGTCGGTGGTGGCCGAGAGCGCGCCTTGCATGTGTGGCAGCGCCACGTTGGCGATTGTGGAGTCCAATGTTTGCAGCAGGGGGGCCGCGACCATGCAGACGGCAATCATGCCGCGATGGGGGCGGGCGGCGGTGAAAAAGTCAGTCAAGGCAGCATTTCTTCTTCGAAAAAAAGAAAATTACATTGAGCCTGCCGGCGCTTAACGGGCAGCTTCTGTCGACCCACGCGGAAGATTCGTTGCGCTTTATGAGAAAAAGTTTCTTGCTTCTTTTTTTCAAAAAAGACCCGCTTAGAGCGGCTTCATCCTGACTGGAAAATCATCGGCATCCGACGGGCCGCTCCAGCCAGTTGTTTGCAGAGCATTTGTATCGGCCTCAAACCGCCGGCTCATGAAGGCCGATTCCAGTCAGGCTGAAAATGCTCTAAAACAGCTCCCCCCACGTCCGCTGATGCCCGGTCTCCACCGTGACATCCACGCTCATGCCATCCCGCAAAGGCGGATCGCCGTCGTGCAACTTGAGCTGTACCCGTATCGGAATCCGCTGCACCACCTTCACCCAGTTGCCATTGGCATTCTGCGCCGGCAGCACCGAAAAGCTCGATCCGCTGGCCGGCGCCACGCTTTCCAGCGTGCCCTGCCATTCATGTCCCGGATACGTATCGACAGTCACGCTTGCCGCGTCGCCTTCGCGCGCCCAGGTGAGTTGCGTCTCCTTCGGGAACGCCTCCACCCACACATTCGTACTCGAAACCAGCCCAAACGCCGCGCTCGCCGCGGCGAGATACTGGCCCGGCTGCACGCTCTCCACATCGGTCACCACACCGTCGAACGGCGCGCGCAATACGGTGTGGGCCAATTGGCGCTCCGCCTCGGCCAGCTTGGCTTCCTGTTCGCGATAATCCGGCGTGGTGCGCACATCCACGTCGGCGTTGTTGCCGAGCCGTGCCAATTGCACCCGGCCCTGCACGTCCACACTGCCGGCGATTTCGCGGTCGGCGGCCAGCTTGAAGCGCGCCTGGTCATACTCGGCCCGCGTCACCCCGCCGGACTTCACCAGGGCGACGAACCGCGCTAGGTCGGCCGCGTCGCTCTCCACCTGCGCCTGGCGGGCGGCGAGATCGCGCTGCATGCGGCGGTAGTCGCGCTTTTCCGCCTCCATCCGCAGCGCGGTCGCATCGAGCGCCGCACGCGCGGAGTCGACGGCGTGCTGAAACGGCGCCGCATCGAGGCGCAACAGAACGTCACCCTTACGCACCGGCTGCCCGTCATGCACCGCGATTTGCGCCACAATGCCGGACACGTCGGTGGACAAGGCGAGCTTGGCGGCCCGAACGTAAGCGTCGTCGGTGGCAAAACTGCTTCCGTTGCCGAGCCAGAAGCGCCCCGCACCGGCTAATATCACGGCGCTGCCCAACACCATCAGCAACGGCCGCAGGAACCGGCCGCCTTTGGCGGTCTTCGGGGCCGCCCCGCGCACACCTTCGGCGATCGGTGCCGCGCCCTGGCGGGAAACCGCTTGCGACATCAGCCCAGCCGCTCCCGCATCACGCCATTTCCTCGGCTGGCTCCGCCACGCGCTCCAGCGGCTCCGCGGCCGGCGCCGGCGTACGCCTGGCCTCCGCCGCGATCGCATCGCGCATGCGCACGAGTGAAGCTGCCACCGTTTCGCGCGTTTCCTCCGGCAGACCGGCGGCCACCATGTCGGCCAGATCGGTAAGTTGCGCGCCGATTTCGCTCATCAGCGGCCGACTCGCATCGGTCAGATGAAGGCGCCAGCAGCGCCGGTCGGTTGGGTCGGCACGCCGCTCCACCATGCCGCGCGCCTCCAGCCGATCGACCAGCCGGGCGACGGTAATCGGTTCCACTTCCAGTATCTCGGCCAGTTCCTTCTGCAACAGCCCCGGCTGCTTCTCCAGGTTCACCAAAATGGTCCATTGCGCGCGGGTCATGCCATGCGCCCGGGCGCGCTTGTCGGCCTCGGTGCGGATCAGGCGCGCCAGCGTGACGATGGCGGCAATGATGTCCCGGTTCAGGTTCATGCCGGTTTATAGTAACGGACGGTATGATAAATCAACCTACAAACAGTCGCGTATGGCCGGACACGGTGAGACGAGGGGTGGGCCACCTCACAAAAAGGTGAACTCTCCAAATTTATAGCGCAAAAGAATTTTATTATAGACATTTTGTTAGGAGTAGATTAACCAGACGCCGAGCCCATCGACGAAGCGGGGGCGGGCTCATTTCACCGGGCACGTGCCCCGCCCCGGTGACGCAGGCCTCACAGCGACGCTCGCCACTTGCCCCGTGGCACCGTTCGCCGCCTGCACCGGCCCCCGATTCCGGGCGGCTGGGTCTATGCCCGGACCTGGCCGCCCACCCCTTTCCCCTTCACGTGCTCTGGACCTGCCGCGGCGGCCCGTGCCAAGCACCGTCGGATGACGACGCTTCTCACCGGTGCCACCGGCTTCGTCGGCTCCGCCGTCGCCCGCACGCTGCTGGCGCGCGGCCACGATTTGCGCCTGCTGGTGCGCCCCGGCAGCAATCGCGCCAACCTCGCCAGCCTGCCAGTGACCCTCGTGGAAGGCGACCTGACAGACCCCGCCTCGCTTGCGCGCGCCTGCGAGGGCTGCCGCTACCTGCTGCACGTCGCCGCCGATTACCGGCTTTGGGTGCCCGACCCCGCGTCGATGCTGCGGGCCAACGTGGACGGCACGGTGCAGCTCCTGCGCGCGGCCCACCAGGCCGGGATCGAGCGGATTGTCTATTGCAGCAGCGTCGCGGCCCTGGGGCTGACCAAGGACGGCACCCCGGCCGACGAGACGACCCCGGTCGACCCGGCGCGCATCGCCGGCATCTACAAGCAATCGAAATACCGCGCCGAGCAGGCAGTGCTCGCCCTGGTCCGCGACGACGGCTTGCCGGTCGTTATCGTGAACCCGAGCACCCCGATCGGCCCGCGCGACATCAAGCCCACGCCCACCGGCAAAATGATCCGCGACGCCGCCGCCGGCCGCATGCCCGCTTATGTCGATACCGGCCTGAACGTGGTGCACGTGGACGACGTGGCCGAGGGCCACGCCCTGGCGTTGGAACGGGGCGTGGTTGGCGAGAAATATATCCTGGGCGGCAATGATTTTTTGCTCCGCGATATTTTTGCCTTGGCCGCCAGGGCCGCCGGCCGCGCGCCGCCCCGCATCGCCCTGCCGATCGCGCCGCTCATTCCCGTCGCGCTGATTTGCGAATTTCTGGCGAATTTCGGTATCGAACCGGTCGTTACGCGCGATACGCTCGCCATGGCGCGGAAGAAAATGTTTTTCTCCAGCGCAAAAGCCCGCGGCGAGCTCGGCTATGCACCCCGCCCCGCCGCCGCGGCAATCGCCGACGCCGTGGCCTGGTTCGGTCTCGCCCGCGCGGCATGACGGCACCACACGCAAAACACCGCATCGGCGACATCGAGTGCCTGCGCGGCGTCGCCGTCATCATGGTTCTGGTTTATCATATTCACGGCACGTTGCTGACCTGGCCGATGCCGTTGTGGGATCATATCGACCTTTATTATTTCGAGTCCTGGCCTGGCGTGGATTTGTTCTTCGCCATATCCGGTTTCGTCATCGCCCGCACTTTGCTGCCTGCGCTGGCCGCCAGCGCCAACCCCGCCCGCACCATGGGCGCCTTCTGGGTGCGCCGCTTCTGGCGGCTGATTCCTTCAGCCTGGACCTGGCTCGGCATCATTTTGCTCAGCAGCGTGTTGTTCAACCGGTCCGGCGCCTTCGACACATTTCACACCAATTTCGAATCCGCCATCGCCGGCATGCTAAGCGTCGCCAATTTCCGCGAGGCCGCCATTTTCATGCGGCTTCCGTACGGACCCAGCAGCCCATATTGGAGCCTGTCGCTCGAAGAACAATTCTACCTTGTGCTGCCGCCGCTGACGTATTTCTGCGGCCGCCGGCTGGTCTGGGTTCTGCTGGCGGCAACCGCGTTCGTCTTCACGCTTCCATACGAGACCTGGGTAATGATGTTGCGGGTGCATGCGGTGGTGCTCGGCGTACTGCTGGCCATCGCCAGCGACCACCCCGCCTATGCCGCGTTCGCACCCGGCTTCCTGCGCGGCCGGCCCTGGGCCGGCTTCGCACTGACGACAATTGTCGTTCTGCTGATATCCTCGCTCGCCCCGATCCGTCAGCACATCAGCACTTTTCCGCTGGATCTGATTGCCTTGCTCAGCGCGGCGCTGGTCTTCGTCGCCTCGTTCGACCGGGATTTTCTGTTCGGCTGGCCGCCTTGGCGCATCGCCATGACCTGGGTCGGCACTCGGTCTTATGCGATCTACCTGGCGCATGTTCCGGCGTTTTGCGCCACACGGGAATTCTGGAGCCGCCTGCGGCCGCCGGGCCGTGCGCTCGGACCGCATGATTTGTGGCCCTTGCTGCTAACGGCGCTGCCGCTCATTGCCGTGGCCGCCGAGGCGAATTACCGCCTCCTGGAGGTGCCATTGCGGCGACGGGGGGCGGAGATCGCGGCGCGGCTGGAAGCGGCGAGGAAGGACGCAGTTCATTCTTGAAAAAAAGACCTTAGTGTCCGGTTCGGTGCGCCGCAAGTTCCTATAAGCGTATGATTGCCAGGGGTTTTTGGCTAATCGTTGCTGGATCGGATTTGAACTCGCGGCGGCGTTCCCCGACCATCCGGCGGGGGACATCGCCGATAAAATCAGCGATCGCAAACGAACCCAACACATCCGACCCACCACAGGACGACAACCAATTGAATTTTGTTCATAATTTAACCGGACACTAGTGAAAAAAAGAAGCAAAAAACATTATGTATTGAGGGCACCTCCTGATTGGCCCATTTGAACCGCTGGCTTGGCGGAAAGAGTAAAAGTTTTTCTTTTTTTAAAAAAAGAAGTACTTCCTTTCTTCGTTGAAACCTTGTGGGTCCTGTCCCAGCCGGGCAATGGTCGGTTGGCCCTGTAGCTGGCAGGCGGTTTGGGTGAGTAATTCTGAGCAGGCCTCGAAAGGGAAAGTTGTAGGCGCCGACTGCGATCCAAATGTCCCTGGTGCGTGGCCGGCCAGGCGTTTGCCCCCTATCGGATCAAGCGATTCGACATTGGCGATGCAGGACCGCCTACCGGTTTCGCAACCAGGAGCGATTTCCAAAAAATTCGGCTCGCTTCCTAAAGCCTAACGTCAATCCACTCATCGGTGAACGGCTTATGCCGAAACGTCGCCCAGACGAAATTCATAGAATAGCGAAGCCCGATGCGCAGCAAACCTTCCTCGATCAGCCGCCGCCCGGACGACAAAGCCGGCAGCCGGAATGTAAACTTAACTTCGCCCACTTCACTAAGCCGGCGCGCAAGGTCGGTGTCCTCGCCGTAGAAGCTGAAACGCATGTTGTAGCCGCCGATTTCTTCCAGTGCGCAGCGGCGCACGACGAAATTGCCCCCCTGCAACATCGAGCCAACGCGCAGTACGAAACGGTTCAGCACGTAGAACGCATATCCCATGACATAGAACGCACGCACCGCGAAACGGGTTGCCCGCGAGACATCGTAATAGATGTACGGCCCGCTGAGTGCCACCAGCTCGGAATTCTCCCCGAACTGCCTTAGAACATGGGCAATCCAGCCTTCCGTCACGATCGTGTCGGCATCGACATTGGCGATCAGGGCGCCGGTGGCGCGCACGAACCCGGCGCGGCGTGCCTGCACCAGGCCTTTCGTCGGCTCGTCCACCACGATCACTTCGGGAAACGATGCCGCCAGTGCCGCGGTGCCGTCGGTGCTTGCGTTATTGACCACGATGATCTCCGCGGCGCAGGCAGTTCGCTTTGTTTCAGCAATGATCGCCTGTAGCGTGCGGGCGAGGTTTTTCTCTTCGTTATAGGCCGGAACCACGAAGCTGATCGCCACAGGCCCGCTCATGCGGGCTGACCCGCCGGGAGCATCGAGCGGTAGAGCGATTCCCACCGGTCCGTCACGGCCGCGATACCGAATTTTTCGGCGACGCGGCGGCCCGCGGCACCCATGTCGCGCCGCCGCGCCGGTGTGGCCAGCAGGTCGGAGAGGATATGGGCCAAAGCCGTGGGATCATGCGGATCGGCTAGTGCACCGTTGTCGCGTCCGACGAATTCCGGCAGCGCCCTGGTGTTGGCGGCGACCACGGGCGCGCCACAGGCCATGGCCTGCAACAGGACCATGCTTTGGGTTTCGCTGGTGCTCATAATGACGAACGCGTCACTTATCTGTAACAATAGTGCTAACTCCTCGTGCGCGAGGGTGCCCAGGAACCTGACCCGGTCGGCGATTCGCAATATTGCCGCCAAATTCCGCAGTACCGATTCGTGCGAGCCGTGTCCAGCAATGGCGAGCGTTGCCGCCACACCCTGGTCACGCAGCGCCGCGACCGCGTGCAGGACGATGTCGATGTTTTTCTCCGCCCCGAGCCGCCCGGCGTAGGTGATGGTAGGTCCGTGCAGGCCGAAATTATGCCGCGCCACTTTGTTGTCCCCGTCTGGCTTCGGGCGAAACAGCGCGGTGTCGATCGGGTTGGAGATGACTTCGAGCGGCCGGCGCAGCCTGTCGCGGCCGAGCTCGTCGAACACCGAATGGGATGGTGCGGTAATGATGCCACACTTGTTGTAAAACCACAGCACGTAGGCCGTGGCGCGGGCGACGCTCACCGGAATGTGGGCGCCAAAGCCGGCGATGGTGGTGTGATTGGTGCCGACCACCGGTATGCCCAGGCAGGCACCGTTCAGCAGCGCCTCGAGCCCGATGCCGAAAAACGAATGCACGTGGATCACGTCCGGCCGCGACCGCCCGGTGAGCGACGCCCAGCCGAACGGTGAAATCCAGGCGGCGCGGGACTGGCGGGTGGAGCTCGGAAACGGCAACGACAGCCGTCGGCGCACCCGCACGCTGGCGCCCAGGTCGCGCTCGCGGACCACAGCACCCACACGACCGTAGTCGCGGGCGGCGTAAACTGGCGCGTGGATATCCACCTGGTGGCCCCGCGCACCGAGGGCGCGTGCCGTTGTTGCAATGGAATCCTGAATGCCGCCGAGTTCGGGGAAGAAATAGTCGGTGAAGACGGCAATTCTCACCGGCTGGGCTCGTCCGCGCGAATTCGTCCGGCGCGCCGCAGCACAAGCACGGCGGCGGCAATTCCCACCGCGCAGAGCGTTGTCGTTATCAGGACAAGATGACGCTCCAGCCGCGGCAAATGGTCGCCGGCGAAGTAGCCGATGCCGAACAGCAGTGCAACTTTCGGCACCCCGGCGAGGAGATTCACCAGCATGAAACGCGCCAAGGGCAAACTCAACATGCCGCTGCCGATCAACACAATGAACCCGATCGAATGCGTCCATTTGCCGATCAGCCACATCCGGACTGCGTTTTCCGTAAGGCCCTGCTGCGTTTGCCCGCTTATTTCGCGCCTGACACCTAGCCAGCCAGCCACCCGCGCCAACGGTGCGGCGCCGCT
>Ga0116226_10005713_pt1 | contig 11112 bp, 11 predicted proteins | sample S1TSphfallax_FD_89692 | JGI IMG/M metagenome (GOLD analysis project Ga0116226, IMG submission 89692) | Host-associated microbial communities from peat moss isolated from Minnesota, USA - S1T2_Fa - Sphagnum fallax MG | ecosystem: Host-associated > Plants > Peat moss > Unclassified | place: USA... | reverse complement strand
GACGTCGCCGCACCATAAGCCTGAATCCGGCTGACTACCTGGCCGTCTCCGATCTGCAGGTGCAGACCAATGAGGTTCGAGGCCACCTGTTCCCGCACCCGCGCGAAAGTCACGACGAACGCAGAGCCAATTTCGCCGCCGAATAGCCGCGCCACCTGCAGACAGGCGCCGAAGGTGATGGCGTCCTCAGCGCGCAGATTGAGGATGCCGAGAAACACCACCCCGGAGAGCGCAAAGCTCTGACCCAATGCCTGTAGCAGCTGCGAGGGCAGGAACTGGTCCGAGCCCCAGAGCGGAGTCAAGCCGTGCGCGACGAGCAGGCAGGCGAGCGACACGAACGCGAACCCCACCGAGGCGACGATGCGCGGATCGTTACGTCGCATCATGAATCCGGCCAGCGGGCACAGCAGCAGCTGCGGCACCGCGATCCAGATCAACGTCTGCCCGACATCGATCGCGCGAAAACCGCGTACCGAGCCGAGATAGAGCGGGATGAGATAAGCGGTCGACAGCACGGTCAGGCGAACGAACGAGATCAGCAGCAGCAATGTCGGCAGCGGCGCCGCGAGCGCGACCTTCAGATTGATGAGTGGGTACTTCGTCACCGCCTCGTGCACGAAAAAGCCGATGAGGATCACCGTTCCGGCTCCGAGCAGCGCCACCACCAGGCCCGAATTCAACCAGTCGAGGCGGTTGCCCTGGTCGAGGGCCGCGTAAATCAGCGCGAATCCGAGTCCCCCAGTGACGAGACCGAACCAGTCCGGTGGTGGCGCACTGGCAGACTTAGGCGACGCGCTCGAGCGCACGCCGAAATGCAGGCACAACGCCATCGCCAGTGCGAGCGGCACGTTCTGCCAGAAGATCCAGCGCCATGAGTGATGATCCACATACCAACCCTCGAGCGAGGCCGAGATGTTGAGCGACAGCTCGAGGTTCAACGCATAGATGGCGATGCCGAACGCCCAGTAGCGCGGCGCGGTGTTGAGCAGGATGAAGCTCAGAGTGAGTGGGACGAAGAAGCCCGACGCCAGGCCGCTCACGAACTGTAGGGCGAGCAGTACCGACAAACTGGTGGCGAACGGCGTGAGGGTCGAAATTGCGGCGAAGGCCAGCGCGGCACCCAGCAGCACCGGCCTCGGCCCGAACCACTTTCCCATCCAGATGGCGACCGGCGCCATCAGCATCTGGGCCGTCGTCTGGGCGGTCGTGATCCAGGCCCCCTCATCGACACCGGCGTGCATCGCGCCGCGGATGTCGGCGAGACCAAACGTCGAGAGCCTACCGTTGAGGGTCGAGATGAACGTGCCGAGCAGGACCGCGGTCAGCCCGAGCCACGGAACCGACGGCGTCGTGGGCGGGTCGCTAACGCTGGCCATCATGGGCGTTCACGCGCGCCACCACCGACATCCCGGGATACAGCCGATCGCCTAAGCCGTCGGTGTCGTCGAGCGCGATCTTGACCGAAAATCGCTGCACGACCTTGGTGAAGTTTCCGGTCGCGTTATCCGGCGGTAACAGCGCGAACTGCGAGCCCGCGGCCGGCGCAAACGCGACCAGATGCCCGCGCAGACGATGGCTCGGGAAGGTGTCGATCTCGATGTCCGCGCCATTCCCGATCGCCATGTGCGTGAGTTGGGTCTCCTTATAGTTGGCGATCACCCAAACGCGCGGCAGCGGCACCAGCGTCGTCACCTGACTGCCCGCACCGACGAATTGGCCCGGCTTCACTTGTCGCTGTCCGATGACTCCGTCCTGGGGGGCGACGATGCGGGTGTACTGCAAATTGAGCTTCGCGATCTCGAGGCTACCCGTGCGCGCGGCAACGGCGGCCTCGGCCTCCGTACGTTGCGCCTCGAGGACCCCGAGCTCGCGGCTCGCCGCGAGGGCCTGGGCGCGATGCTGGTTGAGCTCGGCGGTGAGCTGCGACCGCGTCGTCGTCAGCCGCTCGGAGGCCTCGACCGACGACGATCCGGTCTCGAGGAGCCGCCGCTGACGCGCGAGATCGCGGGTATTTTGATCGAGCAGCGCGCTACTCGCGGCGACCACGGCATTCGCAGCGGCCCGATTCTCGAGGCTGAGAGCGCGTTGCGCGACGAGCGCCGCGACCTGTGCGCGGGCAGCGGCGAGGTTCGCCTCCGCCTCGGTAACGAGCGCGCGATAGTCGTCATCCACCAACTGCACCAGGACCTCGCCGGCATGGACCCGGGCGTAATCCTGAATCGGTATTTCGCGGACGTAGCCCGGGACCTTGGCAGCGATGGGAGTCAGGTCGGCCTGTAGATAGGCATCGTCGGTGGTTTGCCAGCCGGCCTCGCCCTGCCAGCTGCTCCAGCGAGTCAATACCACGACGAGGATCAGCACTGCGACGATAAACACCAACGCGCGCCAGGCGACATCGGGCAGCCAGGCCCAGTTGAATCGGAGCCTCAACGCTAAGCGCTCTCGTCGCCAGACCAGTAATCGGTATGCATCAGCGTGGCGAGATCGCATCGCTGCGCCCAGGTTTCCATCTCGAGCATCGGCTCCGGGTAGAACTCACGCACCCGTCCGAGACACAGCACCGCGACCGGGCGGCTGCCCTCCGGCAGTCGCAACAGGCGGCCGAGCGCCTCCGGCTCGAATATCGACACCCACCCCATGCCCACCTCCTCGGCGCGGGCGGCGAGCCAGAGGTTCTGGATCGCGCAGGCCACCGAGGCGAGATCCATCTCCGGCATCGTTCGCCGGCCAAAAATGTGCTGCTCGCGCCCCGGCCCCAGGGCGACCACCCAGAGTTCCGCGCATTCGAGGATGCCTTCCACCTTGAGCCGCAGAAATTCGCTCTGCCGCTCGCCGAGCGCCTCGGAGGTCGCCCGGCGCTCGCTGTCGACCAGCGCATGGATCTTCTCGCGCTGGCTGCGATCCTGGATCCGGATGAAACGCCACGGCTGCATGAGCCCCACGCTCGGGGCGCAATGCGCCGCGTACAGGAGCCGGCCGATCAGCCCCTCGTCGAGCGGCGTCGAGAGAAAATGCCGCATGTCGCGCCGCGCCTCGATCACGCGGTATACCGTCTCGATCTCGGCTCGGGTAAAAGTTGCCATGGCAATAGGATACTGGTTCCGAAGGCGGGCGGCAGGGACCGGACAGTCCGCGTCGGACAAACACTGATAAGCGAGGTTTGGTCGACTGTTGAACACTGCGGCCAAGAAGCGCGGCTGGCCCGTCTGCTAAGTTGGCACTGGGAGAGGCCGGGGGAAGCGGTTTCACCGGCCCAGAACGTAGGTAAATAAGGAATGTTGCTCGCAGTACTCGTGGTCGGTGTTGCCGCCGGGAGCATCCTCGCCGTCGCAATCAGCGCCAGGCGGCTGATCCTGCAGGCCAGACGTGCCGGAGCTCGCCTCGACTTCGCGCTCTCCGGTGGCCGAATGGCCGCTTGGGACTGGGACGTCCGGCGCGGTCTGATGACGCTCTCGAACGGGGCGGAAACCGTTTACGGAACGGTATGGAAGGCCGTGAATGAAGCATGGGCCTGTGTCCACCCCGAAGACCTCGCGCGGGTGCGTAGCGAGGTGGACGCGGCGCTCGCATCGAGCGATCACTTCCGCCACATCAATCGCATCATTCGACCGGACAACGGCGAAGTCCGCTGGCTCGAAACGCGGGGCCTGGTGATCCGTTCACCGGACGGCAAGCCGCTGCGGGTCACGGGGCTCGGCATCGACATCACCGAGCGGCAGCTCGCACTCGAAGCGGCCCTGCATGCCGAACAAAAACTCCAGCTCGACAATCAGCGCAAGGACGAATTCCTCGCCACGCTCGCACATGAGCTGCGAAACCCCATGGCGCCGATACGCTATGCGGCCGCCGTCATCAGCGAAAAAGCTTCGCCCGCCGCCCTGCAGCGGGCGCGGGAAATGATCGAGAGACAGTCCGCGCAGATGTCTGATCTGCTCGATGACCTCCTTGACCTCAGCCGGATCACCCGCAATTCGATCGAGCTACGGCTCAAACCCGTGGACCTGGTCGAGCTCGTGGGCCAGGCCACTGACTCCGCCAAGCCGATGTTCGAGAAATACCAGCATCGCTTGAGTGTCTCGATGCCTCCCGGTTCGATCTGGGTATCCGGCGATTCGACTCGCTTGCTCCAGATCCTCGGCAACCTGCTCGACAACGCGGCGAAGTATATGGAGCCCGGCGGCGAGGTCGCGGTGCGTCTGGAGACCGATGACACACAGGCGATCATAGAAATCACCGACGGCGGGATGGGGTTGAGCGAAGACATGCTGCCGCAGGTGTTCGATCTCTTCTCGCAGCCTCATAAATCCATCGGAGTCCAACGCGGCGGGTTAGGGATAGGGCTTACCGTTGTGAAGCGGCTGGTTGAACTTCACGGCGGTGCGGTGAAGGTCACGAGTCGAGGATTGAACTGCGGCGCAACCTTCACGGTGAGTCTGCCGGTCATTCCTGAACCGGTGTCCTCGTACTCAGCCCCCCGGCGAAATGATCTGGTCGTCAACTCCATCGGTAAGCGGCCGCGGGTGCTGATCGCGGACGATAATCCCGACGTGACCGAGAGTCTGGGGCTGCTGTTACGTTCCGAGAACTTCCATACCAGTATCGCGACCGACGGGCGCTCGGCCCTCGCGCAATTCGATGCGGTTCAACCGGCCGTCGTACTGCTCGATCTCGGCTTGCCAGACATGGACGGCGAGGAGGTCGTGCGCCAAATTCGCCGTCGCCCGGGAGGCATGGCCATTCCGATCATTGCCATCACGGGTTGGGGGCACGAGCGCGCCCGGCAGCGCACTGCCGATGCGGGAGTCACGCTTCACCTCGTCAAACCGGTCGATCCGCAGCGGCTGCTGCGTTTGGTCGAGGAATCGCTCGAACCGTTGGCGCGCACTGCGCAATCTTGAGTACCCGCAGCTAGTTACCCGCAGCCGCGGGAGTGGTATCCGCCTCGATACCGACCGTGGCAATGAGACCGTCCGATTTTGCGAGTACCGTCTTGGCGTAGTCCCAGTTGATGGCAAGCGTGCTGTCCGCCACGGCAGACTGCAGCATCGCCGCGAACGCCTCGAGCTGCGGTTCCACCGTCTGACCTTGGGCGTCGATCGGCGGGTGAGCTTCGAGCAGCAGTTCGCCGTCCACCCACGCCACCTTGATCGGCTCGTTGACGAGACGCACCGGTGTACCCACCGGGACCAATGGAAAGAGGGCGGCCACGTCATCCGGATACATACGGATACAGCCATGCGTGACCGGCATGCCGACCGCGATCGGATTGTTTGTACCGTGGATCAGATAGGTCCCATCGCCGACCGCGAGACGCATCGCGAATAGCCCGAGCGGATTCTTCGGACCCGCCGCAACCCTCGCCGGAATCGGATCGCCATTCTGCGCATGCTCCTTACGAATCGACGCCGGTGGGATCCAGACGGGATTCTTCTCTTTCTGGCTCACATGCGTGAGGCCGAGAGGGGTACGCCAGTCCATCTTGCCAATGCCCACCGGATAGGTAACGACTTCCATCCCGCCGCCATGCGGCGCCTTGCGAAAATAATAGAGGCGGTGCTCGGGGAGGTTGACGACGATTCCCTGGTGCGGCTCGGGCGGCAACACATGCCGCCCGGGAATGACGATCTTGGTCCCCGCACCAGGTAACCACGGATCGACGCCCGGATTGACGCGGATCAGCTCCTCGGAGCCGATGCTGTACTTCCGCGCGAGGTCGTAGAGGGTGTCCTTGTAAACGGCGACGATCGTCCGATCCTCGCCGACCACCGCGTCGTGATCGCTCGTGAGCGGATATACCGATGCAGACGCGCTCTCGCTCCCACCGGCACCCAGGACGCCGAGCAATGTGACCAAGCCGCTCACCGACACGCGCACCCGCGATCCCACTACCATCAGTCCCATACCCCGCATCCTCTCGCTCGTTGGCTATCGATCCTAATCTACACCGAACGGAGAGCTACGCGGAATGGGAACGATTCGCGTTCTTCGTCAGAGCGTTACCTGCCGATTTCGCCACTGTTCCCAAGCGCGCAGGATAGAATTCGGACCCTGAAATTTGTCCCGGGAAAAGCCTTCGATGGCCGCAGTCGATTCTGGAATCAATGATCCGCCGAAGCCCACCGCGGCCGCTTCGGAAGCGCACCGCACCCAGCGAAGCGGCTGGCTCCGTGCCGCAGTGCTGGGCGCGAACGATGGCATCCTCTCTACGTCGAGCCTCATGCTCGGCGTCGCCGCGGCGCATGCCGCCCATAGTTCAGTAATCGTCGCCGGGGTTGCAGGACTCGCTGCGGGCGCGATGTCCATGGCCGCTGGCGAATATGTGTCGGTGCACTCCCAAAAGGATTCCGAAACCGCCGATCTCGACCGAGAACGCGCCGAGCTGAAGACTAACGACGCGGGCGAGCGACGCGAACTCACCGCGATCTACGTCGGTCGCGGCCTCGAGCCTTCGCTCGCCAAAGAGGTGGCGGAACAGCTGATGGCCCATGATGCGCTCGGAGCGCACGCGCGCGACGAGCTCGGGATCTCGGAGGCGAACCGTCCCCGCCCTGTTCAGGCCGCGCTCGCGTCCGCGTCGAGCTTCGCGATCGGTGCGGCGCTACCGCTCACGGTGGCCAACTTCACCGCCTCGAGCGCGATGGTTCCTGCCTTGAGCGCGAGTTCACTACTTTGCCTGGCGCTGCTGGGCGGCTGGGCGGCTCACGCTGGCGGCGCGCGGATCACGGTCGGCGCGCTCCGCGTCGTGGTCTGGGGAATGCTGGCCATGGCCGTGACTACCACCGTGGGCTTGTTATTCGGTACCACGGGATAAATCCCTAACTAGCCCGTAGCAGCCCCTGACGCTCGATGAATCCGATGATGGTGTCGAGGCCATGGCTCGTCTTCAAATTGGTGAAGACGAACGGGCGCGATCCGCGCATTCTTCTTGCGTCCGTGTCCATCACCTCGAGCGAAGCACCGACGTGTGGAGCGAGGTCGATTTTATTGATCACCAATAGGTCCGACTTGGTGATGCCGGGGCCACCCTTGCGGGGAATCTTGTCCCCCGCCGCGACATCGATCACATACAAGGTGAGATCGGAGAGTTCCGGACTAAAGGTCGCGGCGAGATTGTCGCCGCCACTTTCCACGAAGATCACATCGAGATCGGGAAAGCGACGATTCAAGCGCGCAACGGCCTCCAGGTTGATCGACGCATCTTCACGAATCGCGGTATGCGGACAGCCTCCCGTCTCCACACCAAGAATGCGCTCTGGAACGAGAGCTTCGTTCCGCACCAGGAATTTCGCATCCTCTTCGGTATAGATGTCATTGGTGACCACCGCCACCTGATACCGGTCGCGCAGTGCGCGACACAGGAGCAGCGTCAGCGCGGTCTTTCCGGAACCCACCGGACCGCCAATTCCCACTCTCAAGGGCGAGCGCGCGGCGTTCATGAGCGAAACAGCCTCGAATACTGAGTCTCGTGACGCGCCGCGACCATCGCGAGGCCAGGTGCGAAATTGGACGGTGCCGCCGTCATCGTCAGTCTCCCACTCTCTATGAATTCGGCGATCTGTGCGCCAAGCTCGAGCAGAATGCGCTGCCCCGCGGATTGACCGATCGGTACCGCTTTCATGGCCACCAGCACCTGATTCTCGGCGAAGCTCCACAGATAGGCAGAGATGGCTTCGCCAGGATCGAGACTCCACGCCACGCACAGCCCACTCCAGACCGTCGGCAATGCGGGCTCTTGCAACGCTTCGAGCGCGATTCGGAGCCGGGGCGGCAGATCCGGTAACACCGCGAGCAGCGCCCGCAACGAATGCCCCATCTGAACCGTCGCCGCACGGAATTCGGCCGTCTCACGCGAGGCCAGAAATTCCGCGTTCAGTGCGCGCCACTCGGCTTCATCCCCCGACTCCCAGGCGACGATCATCTCGTTAAGCCGCAACGCTTCATACGGAAACAGGCTGTAGCGCAGCATATCTTCGATCCACCGCCCAACCGTCATCTCGTCGCGAACGATCCCTTGCTCGATCGCCGACTCGAGCCCCTGAGAATGGCTATACCCACCGATGGGAAAAGCCTGGCTCGCGATCTGGAGCAGACGCATCCGCGCGAGTTGGCTCATGGTTAAGCTTCCCCCGGCCGAGACCCGAAGGAATGAATTCGCGGGCGACTCGGCTCCGGGTCGTGACGATGCCCACCAAGAGCACCGTAAGCACCGCCCTCGGGCTCGAACGCAGCCTTCACACGGCGCACCGTGAGCCCCAGGCCCTCGACCATATTCTCGAGCACGTGATCCGGCGCAAACCGCAGCCGATCCGCCATCACCTGCACCGCCACATGACGATTCCCCAGGTGATAAGCGGCTTTGGTGAGGAGCAACCAATCCCGGCTCACGGCCTCGCAGAGTTCTTCCTCGGCGGCGACGATAGCGATCTCGCGGCCGTCGGTGGACCGTATCCGATCTCCATCGTGGAGCACTCGACCACGCTCCACGAACAGCGCCGCCTCGGCGCCGTCATCCAACATCACCAGCAGGCGACTCTTGCATCGCTGTTCGAAGCTGAGTCGCGCCCGAGGCAGAGCTTTATCGAAACCTGTCGACATCGATGTGCCCCCTCGATCAGAACAGAAAATAGCGCTGAGTCATGGGTAAGCTCGTGGCCGGCTCACACGTCAGCAACTCGCCGTCCGCCCGCACGGAGTAGGTTTCCGGATCCACATCGATGCGCGGACAGGCCGAGTTATGGATCATGTCTGCCTTGGTAACGTTTCGGGTGTTCCGCACCGCCTCGATCCGCTTGCGCAAACCGAGAGCCTGAAACCCCGGGTCGTCGAGCGCGGCGGCAGAGACGAATGTCACCGACTTCTCTACCGCGCGACCATAGGCCCCGAACATCGGTCGAAAATGAGTCGGTTGTGGCGTGGGAATAGACGCGTTCGGATCCCCCATGAGCGCACTCGCGATCATCCCGCTCTTCAGGATGAGGCTCGGCTTGACCCCAAAGAACGCGGGCCGCCAGAGCACGAGGTCGGCGAGCTTACCGACCTCGATCGAACCCACGAGATGCGACACGCCGTGGGTGATCGCCGGATTGATGGTGTACTTCGCGATGTAGCGCTTGACTCGCGCGTTGTCATGCTCCGCGCCATCCGGCGACAACGCCCCGCGCAACTCGCGCATCTTGTGCGCGGTCTGCCAGGTGCGAAGGATCACCTCACCGACGCGGCCCATCGCCTGGGAATCCGACGACATCATGGAGAACACGCCGAGATCGTGGAGGATATCCTCCGCGGCGATGGTCTCGCGCCTGATGCGGGACTCGGCAAAGGCCACATCCTCTGCTATTCCGGCGTCGAGATGGTGACAGACCATCAGCATGTCCAGATGCTCGTCGATGGTGTTGATGGTGTAGGGACGCGTCGGGTTGGTAGAGCTCGGTAAGACGTTCGAGTACGAAGCGATCTTGATGATGTCCGGCGCATGCCCGCCTCCCGCGCCCTCGGTATGAAACGTGTGGATCGTACGCCCCCCGATCGCAGCGACCGTACTCTCGAGAAAACCCGACTCGTTGAGGGTGTCGGAGTGGATCGCGACCTGGACGTCGAGTTCGTCGGCGACTCGCAGGCAGTTATCGATCGCCGCGGGAGTCGTGCCCCAGTCCTCGTGAAGCTTGAGTCCGATTGCACCGGCACGTATCTGCTCGCGAAGCGGCTCGGGGAGGCTCGCGTTCCCCTTGCCGAGAAAGCCGAGATTCATCGGAAACGCTTCCGCGGCGAGCAACATGCTGTGAATGTGCCAGGGCCCGGGGGTGCAGGTCGTCGCGTTCGTCCCCGCCGCCGGCCCGGTGCCACCGCCCAGCATGGTCGTGATCCCCGAAGTAAGGGCTTCCTCGATCTGCTGCGGGCAGATGAAGTGAATGTGGGAGTCGATGCCCCCGGCCGTGAGGATCATCCCCTCTCCCGCGATGATCTCGGTCGCCGCTCCGATCGCGATCGTCACCCCCGGTTGTACGTCGGGGTTACCAGCCTTGCCAATGCCCCAGATGAGTCCATTCTTGAGTCCTACGTCGGCCTTCACGATCCCCCAGTGATCGATGATGAGTGCATTGGTGATGACGGTATCGGCGACGCTTGCCGCCTCGCTCTGGCCTTGGCCCATACCGTCGCGGATGACTTTACCACCGCCGAATTTCACCTCTTCGCCGTAGATCGTGAAGTCCTTCTCGACCTCCACCCGTAAAGCGGTGTCGGCAAGGCGTACCCGATCGCCGACGGTGGGGCCAAACATCTCGGCGTAGGCTCGTCTCGAGATCCGAGTCGCCATCTAGAGCGGCCCCATGATCTTTGCCTGAAAGCCAAACACCCGGCGTAAGCCCGAGTACTCCACCAGGCGCACCGTGCGGCTCTGTCCAGGCTCGAAACGGACCGCCGTTCCCGCCGGGATGTCGAGCCTAAACCCTCGCGACGCGACGCGATCGAAGTGCAGCGCCGAGTTGGTCTCGCAGAAATGGTAATGCGACCCCACTTGAATCGGCCGATCGCCCGTATTCTCGACCTCCACCGTCAAGCTCTTCCTGCCCGAGTTCAGCTCGATCTCGCCTTCGGCTGGAAATATCTCGCCTGGAATCATGTCCTATGCTCCTCAAACAATCGGCTGATGCACGGTCACGAGTTTGGTTCCATCAGGAAAGGTCGCCTCCACCTGGATCTCCGGAATCATCTCCGCAATTCCCTCCATCACGTCGGCACGCGTGAGCAAGGTCCGCCCGTAGCTCATGAGTTCCGCCACCGTTCTCCCATCGCGCGCTCCCTCGATGATCGCCGCTGTCATGAAGGCGATCGCCTCGGGATAGTTGAGCTTCAATCCCCGGGCACGCCGACGCTCGGCCACCAGCGAGGCCATGAAGATGAGTAGTTTGTCCTTCTCGCGCGGCGTCAGATCCATAGGTCACTCCCGAGATCGATCCCTAACAGGCCCAGATACGCGGCGGACAGGCCACGCGTCCGGTGAGTTCGCGGCGCAGTACGCCCCATAATTCCGTAAACCATGTCAACGCTTCCTGTGAGGAATGCCCGAGGTAGCGCCCGATTGCCAAGGATGGCAGACGAGTGAGCGCGGTT
>Ga0116226_10005712_pt1 | contig 11113 bp, 10 predicted proteins | sample S1TSphfallax_FD_89692 | JGI IMG/M metagenome (GOLD analysis project Ga0116226, IMG submission 89692) | Host-associated microbial communities from peat moss isolated from Minnesota, USA - S1T2_Fa - Sphagnum fallax MG | ecosystem: Host-associated > Plants > Peat moss > Unclassified | place: USA... | reverse complement strand
TAATTTGCTCGATTCGCTTAGTACCAACCTGCATAGAAGTGAGAAGATTGGGGAGATCAGTAGTTAAAAAATCCAGTTCAATTTGTGCGATCGCAGTTTTAATTTCCGCTTCTGGTTCAGGATAACATTGTTGGTACAATCTAATGAGATGGAGTAGATTTTGACTATATTCGATGGCGTGAACAAGGTTCCCAGCAATAAAGTTTACAGGGTTGTTGATTTCGTGTGCAATCCCAGCAACGAGTTGTCCTAATGCAGCCATTTTTTCATTCTGAATTAATCGCGTATAGTTTTGCTGAAGATCACGAAAGCCTGCTTTGACAACTCTAGATTGTTCCTCTACCTGCTGTAGCTGAATGAGTGTTAATACATGAATTTGGGAGTAGGCTAAGAGTAATTGATGAAAATCGACTAACTTATATTTTTCAGACGTAGTTTTAAATAAAATCGGCTCATAGATAATTTTGGATGGTCGTTGCAAAGCTACCTCAGTGGCTTTGACAATGAGCGTATCTTCAGAAAATGCTAATATCTCTGGCTGGAAAAACTTGTAAAGAATTCTAATCGGTTTTATAGCAAATAGTGCCAAACTGTAGGGATAGCTCATTTGCTCAAAAAATTTACGCCGCGAAATCACCCCTACATATTGTTGATTATTATTGAGGATAATTCCTGGCAATAAAGGCTCTTGTTTAAAGAGGATAGCTAAATCATTGCCCGGACGATCTATTTCGATATGAACTTGCCAAGAGGGTAATTCTTGTAAAGTTGATTCTAATTGCAAGTTTACCTTATCAGCACTTATTGTATCATCAATATTCAGAATGCTCTCAAGGCTTGATTGCTGAAGTGATATTTCTGGTAACATCATGAATACCCGTCTCTATAATTTCAAAGTTCATCAATCGTTACAAACTTATCTTTCCCAGATTGCTACCCAAAATCACAGTGGAGATGTGGGAATTATAGATTACTTCAGCGAATCCAATATTTTTATGAGTCGAAAGGAAATAAGTTACCCAATATTGGGATATAAACTAGACCAAGTTTAAGCAGAGTTTAAGTAGAGGTAAAAATAACATTATAATTAATTTATATCCAGCAATAATAAAATACATGGGTGTTTTATCATTAGATAACTCAATCTTGACTTGTTTCGATAACAGAATGTGCTAAAAACGCAATAATGGGTGTATCAACCAACAACCCGGACGTTGGGTAAAATATCCTTGAGCGATCGCAATTCATCTCGAATATCAAGCTATCATCGGATATTGTGGAATTTCCACGCGTAACTCAATAGCATCTATGACCGCTTCTCACTCTGAAACTCCATCTACCAAACCCGACGCAAGTACTTTTATTTCCGACCATCAACAGGTAGACCGCAGTAAGCTAAGTCAAATGTACCTGCACTATGTCGAGACGAAGGATAAATATCCTCACGCGGTATTGCTGTATCGGGTGGGAGATTTCTTTGAATGCTATTTCCAAGATGCTGTAAAACTAGCGCAAGAATTAGAACTAGTCCTCACTAGCAAGCAAGCTGGAGAACAAGGAAGAGTGGCGATGTCTGGTGTTCCGCACCACGCTTGGGAACGCTACACGACGATGCTAGTAGAAAAAGGCTATGCAGTGGTAATTTGCGACCAAGTGGAAGATGCTTCTGAAGCTGCTGGTAGATTGGTGCGCCGCGAAGTAACGCGCATTCTTACCCCCGGCACTTTGCTGGAAGAGGGAATGCTAAAATCAAGTCGCAATAATTACCTAGCAGCAGTGGTAATTGCCGCAAATCATTGGGGTTTAGCTTATGCAGACATCTCCACAGGAGAATTCCTGACAACTCAAGGTAGTGATTTAGAACATCTGACACAAGAATTAATGCGCTTGCAACCTTCAGAGGTGTTAGTTCCTACAAATGCGCCTGATTTGGGTAGTTTACTGCGTCCGGGAGAAACTTCGCCCCATCTACCCCAGTGTTTACCACCATCATTTTGCTATAGTTTGCGATCGCAAGTACCGTTTTCCCAAGGCGAAGCTAGACCTAGATTATTGCAGAAATTTAAGGTGCGATCGCTCGAAGGACTCGGTTGCGATCATCTCCCCCTCGCCGTCCGTGCGGCTGGCGGTCTTCTAGAATACCTAGAAGATACCCAAAAAGAAAACCCCGTTACCCTCCAAAGACTCCGCACCTACACTGTCACCGACTACCTAATTGTAGACAATCAAACCCGCCGTAACCTAGAAATTACCCAAACCGTCCGGGATGGCACTTTTCACGGTTCTCTACTCTGGGCATTAGATAAAACTAATACAGCAATGGGTGGGCGGGCTTTACGGCGGTGGTTATTGCAACCACTACTTGATATTAAAGGCATTCGGGCGCGTCTTGATACCATCCAAGAATTGATGGAAAATACGCCCTTGCGTCAGGATTTGCGGCATTTATTACGCCAAATCTATGACCTAGAACGTCTGACCGGAAGGGCGGGTTCTGGTACAGCTAATGCTAGAGATTTAGTAGCTTTGGCAGATTCCCTCTCACGCTTACCGGAATTATCCCACTTAGTAACTGAGGCGCGGTCTCCATTCCTCAAAGCTTTGCAGAAAGTCCCAAGTGTGTTGGAAGAATTAGCACAAAAGTTACACACGCATCTTGTGGAGTCGCCACCCATACTAATCAAAGAAGGTGGATTGATTCGCCCTAGCGTCAATCCCTTGTTGGATGAAAGGAAGGGGACTGTAGAAGCAGACCAGCAATGGATTGCCAACTTAGAAGTTGATGAGAGGACTAAGACGGGAATTTCGACACTGAAGGTAGGATTTAACAAAACTTTTGGTTACTATATCAGTATTTCCCGCAACAAAGCTGACCAAGTACCTGCTAATTACATCCGCAAGCAAACCCTCACCAATGAAGAACGTTACATCACCCCAGATTTGAAGGAACGAGAAGCCCGGATTCTCAGCGCCCGGGATGATTTAAATCAGTTGGAATATGAGATTTTTACAGCCTTGCGGGAAGAGGTAGCACAAGAGGCGGAGGTAATTCGCAATCTATCTCGGGCAGTGGCGGCGGCAGATGCATTGTGTGGTTTAGCTGAGTTGGCGGTGCATCAAGGTTACTGTCGTCCAGAAATGTTGTCAGGAAGAGAGATAAATATTGTTGATGGCCGTCATCCGGTGGTGGAACAGTCTTTACCTGCGGGTTTCTTTGTGCCGAATTCGACGCAATTGGGGAGTGGGGAATCGGGAGTAGGGAGTAGTGAAGAAGAAATTTCCCCACTCCCCACTCCCCACTCCCAACTCCCTGATTTAATTATTCTCACCGGGCCAAACGCCAGTGGCAAAAGTTGTTATTTGCGTCAGGTGGGATTGATTCAGTTAATGGCACAGATTGGTAGTTTTGTACCAGCTAAGTTTGCCAGATTGGGAATATGCGATCGCATTTTCACCCGTGTAGGGGCAGTGGACGATCTTGCAACTGGTCAATCTACGTTCATGGTGGAAATGAATGAAACGGCGAATATTCTCAACCATGCCACGTCTAGGTCACTAGTATTGTTAGATGAAATTGGCCGAGGAACGGCGACATTTGATGGTCTTTCCATCGCTTGGGCAGTGGCGGAATATATCGCAGTGGATATTCGGGCACGAACGATTTTTGCTACTCATTACCATGAATTGAATGAATTGGCTAGTATTTTATCGAATGTGGCTAACTATCAAGTGACGGTGAAAGAATTACCCGACCAAATTATCTTTTTGCATCAAGTCCAACCGGGAGGTGCTGATAAGTCTTACGGTATTGAGGCGGGAAGATTGGCGGGTTTACCAGCAGTGGTAATTCAACGAGCAAAACAAGTGATGAGGCAAATTGAGAAGCATAGTAAGATTGCGATCGGGCTGCAAAATCTGGAGTGATGATGAGAAATTTTCCATGAAGCGATATAGAAGGCAATAAATTTATGACTCAAGCCTTACGCCAACTAGTTACATTCGATGAATTCGTTGCCAAATACCCAGACAACTCTCTTAAACGTTATGAACTGCATGATGGAGCAGTAATCGAAATGCCACCACCAACAGGCGAGCATGAACAAATTATTGGATTTTTAGTTGGAGAAATAGTTATAGAATATAAACGTTTAAAACTGTCTTACTTTATTCCTAAAACAGCGTTTGTCAAACCATTAAATAGTGAATCAGCTTATTCACCAGATGTACTGATATTAAATCAGCCTAATTTAGGCAATGAACCTCTGTGGAAAAAAGAATCAACTGTAAGCTGTGCCGAATCTATACCCCTGGTGATTGAAGTGGTTAGCACTAACTGGCGTGATGATTATCTTACAAAAGTGGCTGCTTATGAAACGGTGGGCATCCCCGAATACTGGATTGTAGATTATGCCGCTTTAGGCGGTAGGCGGTTTATTGGCAATCCCAAACAACCGACAATATCAGTCTATTCATTGGTTGAGGGTGAGTACCAACTCAACCAGTTTTGTGGAAGCGATCATATTATTTCACCCACATTAAGAGAATTGAATCTAACCGCCGAACAGATTTTTCAAGCTGGAGGTGTGTAGCTTGTGCTGTAGCAGCTGAAGCAGATAGATAACTAATATGTAATTAATTCTGTCCAGGTACTTATTCAAAATCGCCCGATGATTGACATAACAAAGATAGTGGTAAGCTTCCGCCACACTGTACTAACGTAGGTTGCTAGTTATGGGGAGTGCGATCGCGTGAATTGACAGGTGTAGAATTTGATAACCCGCAACTTGGGTTACTAGTACAGCACGGCGGAAATAAGCTACCCATTCTAAAGCAACGAAACGCTTACACTGTATTCGTTTTGAATTTTGAATTTTGAATTTTGAATTCCGCCTTGCGGTACTAGTACGTCACGGCGGAAATAAGCCACCCATTTAAAATCGCTAAACATCCTACCCACATTCAGCGTTCTTTCTTTTTACTTTTGCCTTTTTACTTTTGCCTTGCGGTACTAGTCTCCAGTGCCATGTCCTGAAGTCTGATTTTTAGCTTCTGATCCTTCAGACTGAGGCTTTTGATACTTACCAGGATACTTATGCTGAAAATAAGCTTCTAGCACTTGTAAAACCATCGGCCCACAAATAGTACCACCATGCTCGCCAGTATTTTCTCCAAAGGCCACAACCACAATTTCCGGCTTATTACTAGGGGCATAGGCACCAAACCAAGTATGATTTGGACGACCAGCACCAGCTTCAGCGGTGCCACTTTTTCCAGACGCTGGGGCAATTGTGGGTACGTTCAAGTGCTTCCCGGTTCCCTCACTCACCACCTTCCGCAGCCCATCGCGGAGAACTTTGATAGTTTCCGGCTTCATATTTAAGGATTCTCGCCAACTTTTTGCTTCTTCGTTGTCTTTGAGCAAATGCGGCTGAACTCGATACCCACCATTAGCAGGGACAGAAAACATAATCGCCGATTGCAGGGGTGTCACTTGCAAAGCACCTTGACCAATTGACATATTAATGGTATCTCCTACAGTCCAAGGTGTCTTCAAAACTTTCTGCTTCCATATTTCATCTGGAACCAAGCCTTTCGATTCTTCGTTGGCAAATTCAATGCCAGTTTTTTGACCAAAACCGTATTTGCGACTCCATTGGATTAAAGTTGGACCACCAACTTTTCTGCCAACTTGATAGAAGAAAGTATCACTACTCATAGCCAGCGCTCGTGGAAATCCCAACGGCCCAAATCCGGCATGGTTCCACTCACCAAAAGTCACCCCACCAACGGTAAGGGAACCAAAGGTCTGTAATATTGAGTCAGGAGAAAATTCACCTGATTCCAATCCAGCTGTCGTAGTGACAATTTTGAAGGTACTGGCAGGTGGAAAGGCACTCAGGGCCCGATTCACCAAGGGATGGTCTTTACCTTGCAGGCTTTCCCAATCTTTCTGGGAGAGTTTTTGTTTGGAGAAGATATTCGGGTCAAAAGTGGGGTAGGATACCAGTGCTAAAACAGCACCGTTATTTGGATCAAGTGCGACGATCGCACCTTTTTGATTTCCCAAAGCTTTTTCTGCTGCCTTTTGCACATCTAAATCTATGGTCAGGTGCAAATCGTTACCAGCCCTTGCCTGTTTATCTCCCAAAACCCGGATTGGTCTACCCGCACCATCTACTTCCACCTGCTGACCGCCCCATTCGCCCCGCAGCACTTTTTCATAGGCTTTTTCCACCCCCATCTGACCGATTACATCTCCCAGTCGGTAGCCCTGCTGCTTTTTGTCTTTTAACTGGTCGGCGGTCAATTCACGGGTATAACCTAATACATGAGCTAATTCCTTACCATGAGGGTAATAACGGACTGAATCTGTATTAATTTCTACCTCTGGCAGTTCATTTTTATACTCTTTTAATGCCGTGATTTCTGCTTCATTGAGGTCACGGGCAACCCGGATGAGTGAAGAAGAATTAGCACCTGCTTGTTCTAATTTCTTTTCCATCTCCTCTTGCGGGATGTTGAGAATTTGCGCTAGACGCGGGCCGACTACAGACCAGGAAGGCTTAGTATGTGCCATCGGCCACAAATAGACAGAGCTAGGATAGCGAGTACTGGCTAAAAGTTTACCATTTCGGTCAAAAATATTACCCCGTTCCGGTTGTTTAGAAATCATCCGAATTCGGTTCGCTTCGGCTCGTTCCCGGAATTTTGGCCCTTCAACAATTTGCAAATATGCCAAACGACCTTCAATCCCAGCGGTCATTAATAGGGTAAATACGATTAAAAATATTGATTGGAAACCACGTCCAACTGTACGTGTATCTTTTTTGCTGCCAATTGATGGGAATAAAGACATAAGACAAAGAATGATTCCAATAACGGTATTATCTGTATACAATTACCCTAAACTCATCCCCAGTAATGGGTATGAAAGAATCGGGGGAGTATATTCTTGAACAATTGTTTTTCGCGGATACAATGAACCAAAGTGTCAAATCTAGTCTGCCCAATAGACTACTGACAAAATCAAGTAAGATCATGGCATTCTACTAAGGATTATGGCTCAAATTTTCATGCAGAATCAGAGGGGGATAACAACTTTTCAGCCACTGGATGTTGAACTGCGTAACGTGTTCAAGTTTTTTAACCAAGAACCAGCAGTACATGGAATAGATTTGGATGTCAGACAAGGAGAATTTTTTAGTATTTTAGGTCCCTCCGGTTGTGGTAAAACAACAACACTGCGCTTAATTGCTGGCTTTGAAATCGCTGATGCTGGCAAGGTGTTGATTCAGGGTCAGTCTATGACTAATGTGCCGCCTTACCGCCGACCCGTCAATACTGTATTTCAAAGTTACGCTCTATTCAACCACCTGAATGTCTGGGATAACATCGCCTTTGGACTGCGGTTAAAAAAAATCCGCAAACCGGAAATTGAAACTAGAGTTCAAGAAGCTTTAAAGTTAGTGAAAATGGAAAGTTTGCGATCGCGTTTTCCTAATCAACTTTCTGGTGGTCAACAGCAGCGCGTCGCCTTAGCAAGGGCCTTAGTCAATCGTCCCACCGTTGTCTTACTGGATGAACCTTTAGGGGCATTAGATTTAAAACTGCGTAAGGAAATGCAGGTTGAGTTATCAAATTTACACAAAGACTTGGGATTAACCTTTGTGATGGTGACACATGACCAAGAAGAAGCATTGTCTTTGAGCGATCGCATTGCTGTGATGAATCAAGGCAAAATTGAACAAGTTGGTACTCCCAGCCAAATCTACGAACGTCCTTCCACATCTTTTGTTGCTGATTTTATTGGCGACACTAATTTATTCAGTGGTGAAATCGTAGCGGTAGACTCCTCTAGTGTTAAAATTTCGACAAAAACAGGACTCTCAATTGTCATTAGCCGCGCTGAAGATACACCATCTGAATTATCACAAGCGGTCGTAGTCAGCGTGCGCCCAGAAAAAATACAGCTTTCGCTTTATCCACCCAATTTGCCAGCTAACTGCTTTGAAGGACGGCTTGTTAATGTTATGTATTTGGGCACACACGTTAATTACGTTGTGGAATTAACAAATGGCATTAGCATAAATGTGTTGCAACCCAATACTATTGGTGGTTTACCAGACCGCGACACGCCCATATACACTTGGTGGGCAGAAAATGATTGTTTAGCTATTAGTCAATAGTTATAAGAATCTGCCTTACATAACATTAATTAATGGAATATACCTTGACCTAATAGGCAGGTGAACAAGAGAGCAGGGAACAGGGTTAACAATTCAAAATTCAAAATTCAAACATTTTAGATATTGCTTACCTAAAGATTTATTTTTGGCTCAGATTCCCGGCTTCTTAAAAAAGTTGGGAATCTTGTTCAGTACTTGCTTGGGTTCAAAATGCAGGCTGGTCAAACAGCAGTAGAGAGAGGAAAAAATCCATGATAAAAATTGATACCCAACTTGTAACCACTGCTTTTGTTGCCGATTCTCCTACTTCCTTGGCTCCTCCCTTAGTAGTTAAACCCCAACTACAGCCAATGACAGCAACCAGCACACCAAAAATAAACCCTTTTAGCAAAATAATCAATAAATCTGATGGTTCTAAAAAATTTCTGACTGATTCTAAAAATGTTTCAGGAATAATTTGGTAAAACTGTGATGCGGCAAAAATTCCGCCGATAATGCCAGTAACTAAAGCAAAAATCGTCATTAAAGGCACCATTAAACTACAAGCAATTACTCTAGGAAGAACTAGATAATCAATTGGATCAGTTTTGAGCATATAAAGCGCATCAATCTGCTCTGTTACCCGCATTGCACCTATTTCTGCTGCAAAAGCAGAACCCACTTGTCCCGCCATAATACTAGCGGTCAAAATTGGAGCCAATTCTCTACAAAAAGCTAAGGCAAAAGCACCTCCTACAGCATTTACAGCCCCAAATCGCACTAATTCCCTCGCTGTCTGAATAGTAAAAATCATTCCTGCAAAACCGCTGACAAGCAGAACTGGAGAAATAGAACCTGGCCCAGCAGTCACCAGATGTTGCAGAATTTTGCGGTAGTAAGTTTTTCCTTGGAGTAAATGTAGCCACACTTGACCGAAAAGCAGTATTGCCGCAAAACAGCGTGCAATCTCAGATTGATCAAAATTTGTTTTTAATCGCAATTTTATCGTCCTTAAGACTGGCTTTTTTTGTAAATTATTGTTATATCAATTCTCCAAAATAAGACTACAGATACAAATGGTGGAAATCCAGCCAGATGTAATCTGACTTTCTCAATTACGTAGACGAACTTCGTGCGGCTTCCCGCAGGATATTACGAATTGATATTAGGGTATAGTACATGAACAGACGCACTGGATGTTTACCGTAACATACTCCCCCCAATGGGTCGGACTTAAATACATAATACTTGGGTTGCTATTCATACTAAGTTTACCCGTAGCACATCCAGCTTTTGCATCTGTATGCCGCAATTACGATGGCTACGACGGTCTACGCCAACGCCACCAGATTTGCATTCTCAGCATCAACCGAAGTACTAAAAATTATTGGGAATACAGGGCAGATGTTAGTGGCTACTCAAAAATTCCTAGCTAATTTTCCGGAATCGATCGCAGCCGAGTGGTATCCCTTATTAGAGCATCGATATTATACTGAACTTCTATAACTTAACCTTCGGGGAATATCGCCCCATTGTTTCCGCTCAAAAACCCGGTCTTCATGATCGGGTTTTTGATTTTACTTCTATTTTGCATTTCTTTACTTAGTTCAGTTTCGCATGGGAGCATCCCAGTTTAGCAAAATCTGTGTGCCCAGTAGCCAATAAACAATCAAGATTATGGATAGCATCAATAGTCCTAATCCGCCTCCTACTAACAAATCGCGTCCCTTCGCATATAGCGCTTCTCGAATGGAAGCAATACACTCTGACCTCTCTCCAAACCTCTCTCCTAAAAGGAGAGAGGCTTTGACTCTTGCTCCCCTTCCCGCACTTCGTGCCGCTACGCGAACGCAGGGAAGGGGCTGGGGGTTAGGTCTGTATTCCATGCAATTGAGAACTGCTATATTGAAATTTTAAATTCTCTTTATCGATAAATAACAATCAAATAATGGGTATAGCTAGCAACCAGATTTTAGATAATAAAGCTATTAAATGTCCTATTGTTCCAGGGAGTATGTACAGTTGAATTGCAACACCAATGCTAGGAACTGGCACAAGCAATAACAAAGCTAGTAGTGCATTTAGATTGGGGCTATCTTTGAGCATGTGGAGGTTTCCTATATTTCGATTCCTAATATATGCGAAGTATAAAACCTCAGTACCACAATCGAAATTAAACAAGGTGACACTTTGCCCGTCGTCACAGAATTTTATGGATTTTCAATAATCCGGATAATGTGCAAAATAAGTCTCAAGATAGTTTGTAACTCACCACAGAATAACTTAAGGTTGGTATATAAGTTTGGGAAAGAGTTATGAATAAGGAAACAGTTCCTAGTCAAGCTGAAAAGTCGAATGCAGAAGGTGATGCCTCACAATTAAGTCCAGAGGTACTGAACAAAATCAAGCATCCTCCGAAAATGGATGATGTTATTCGGGAACAATCACCAGAAGAACGTAGGAGTAATCCAGCTTTAGTACCAGAAATGATTGATGAATCAACTGATAAATGATCGGGTTGGCAATCGAGCAATCGAAAAGCTCAGATCCCTGGCTTATTGAAGAAGTCGGGGATCTAAATCCAGCATCAGGAATTTATATTCCTAGTCATCTATAGTAAGTTAGATTCTCTAGAGGTTGAATTATATAACCAGAGCTATATATACAGTGGTTATCACAAAGTAATTTAATCTTCAAATATTATCAACTTACTGAAGAATAATACTTAAGCAATAAAAATCTATCTAAAAATATCAATTTAAACTGAGTAATTTCTAAAATTTTTCCATAATCCCAGCCAAATATCTAATTTTTAAGACGATCAGACTTATGCATATTGACAAATTATTACTCGACATATATTCCTTAGTTATGCAAAATTATGAAATGACGCATTTACCAAGCCTCTGGTCGGCGCAGCTTTTCCTAGAGTTCTTGCATAAGTCTTA
>Ga0116226_10005710_pt1 | contig 11120 bp, 10 predicted proteins | sample S1TSphfallax_FD_89692 | JGI IMG/M metagenome (GOLD analysis project Ga0116226, IMG submission 89692) | Host-associated microbial communities from peat moss isolated from Minnesota, USA - S1T2_Fa - Sphagnum fallax MG | ecosystem: Host-associated > Plants > Peat moss > Unclassified | place: USA... | reverse complement strand
GCGGCGGACGAGGATGTCAGCCTTCTAATCGCGACGCTGCCGGGCGTCAGGCCGCCGCCTTGAAGCGGCTGCGGAAGATATAGGCGACGCTCAGTCCGACAAGCCAGGGCAGACCGACCAGCCAGGACAGTCGCCAGTCTGCGTCCAGGCCCATGGTGATCAGGAGGGCGGCGATAAGCGCGAGACCTGCGACCTGCATGTAGGGAAAGCCCCATGTCCGGACCGGCAATAGCTGGCCCCGATGAGCCCGGCGGAAGCCGATATGGCTCAACAGGATGATGATCCACACGATCATGGCCCCAAAGAGCGCGATGCCGAACAGATAGCTGTAGGCCATCGGCGTGAACTTCGAGATCGCCGCCGCCGCCAGAATCCCCGCGCCGGAGATCAACACGGCGGGAACGGGGACGCCCGCGCGGCTGAGAGCGCCCAAGCCCTGGGGCGCATAGCCGCCCCGCGACAGGGAAAACAACATGCGGGCGCACAGATAGACATTGGTGTTCATGCTGGAGAGCGCGGCGGTGATCACCACGAAGTTCATCACGCCCGCCGCCTGCCGAACGCCGGAATAGGCGAACACCTTGACGAAGGGGCTTCCGCTGATCGCCTTCGCGCCCAGGCTCATCCAGGGGACGAAAGCCACAATGACCCCAAGCGCCAGGATGTAGAAGGCGAACAGGCGAAAGGCCATGCTACGCAGAGCGGCGGGTATGACGGCTTTGGGGTTGTCCGCTTCTCCCGACGTCACGGCGATGAGTTCAATGCCGTTGAAGGAAAACACGCCCATGATCACGGCCATCCACACGCCCTTCAGGCCGTGAGGCATGAAGCCGCCGGGAAGACCGGTCAGGTTGTGCAGCCCGACGGCCGGCCGGCCAAGGCCGAAAATACCGGCGCAGCCCAGGATGATGAAGGCGATGATGGCGGCCACCTTGATGACGGAGAAGGCGTACTCGATGGCGCCGAAATTCTTCACCGAGCGCGCATTGACGAACAGAAGGCAGAGCGCAAAGCCCAACGACCACATCCAGACCGAGGTTTGGGGAAACCAGAACTGCATATAGACGCCCACGGCCACGGCCTCGCCGCCGACAGCCAGGACCTGGGCGATCCAATAGGTGTAGCGCACGATGAACCCGGACCAGGGATTGACGTAGGTCTCGGCATAAACGCCGAACGAGCCGGCCGTGGGGTGCATCACCGCCATTTCCGAAAGACTGAGCACCATGGTCAGCGCCACGAAGCCTGCGATCGCGTAGCTGATCAGGACGGCCGGGCCGGCGTAGCCTATGGCCAAGGCGCTGCCGGCGAAAAGGCCTGTGCCGATGGCGCCGCCGAGCCCGATCATCACCACCTGGGCGCGGCTGAGGCTTTTCTTTAATCCGGCCTCCCGGGCGGCGATCCCCGCCGCGCGGGCGTTCAGATCCTTGGCCGTCACGCCGCGGCGCGTGCGGCGCGGGATATGCGGCGCAAGACCTCGCCGAAGCGCTCAACCTCCGCCAGCGTATTATAGTGGACCAGCGAGGCGCGTACGGCGCCTTTGTCCATTGAGAGGCCCAGGCGCTCCATCAGGCGCGGGGCGTACATGTGCCCATCGCGAATGCCGATTTCGGCCTCGGCCATGCCCCGAGCCACATCCGCAGGATCGACTCCGGGAAGGTTGAAGGTGAAGGTCGGCACGCGGCGCCCTGCCTGAGCTGGGTCGCTTACGCCATAGACGATGGATCCGGCATCCTTCAGCGCCGCCAACATGGCCCGGGACAGGTCCTGCTCATAGGCCTCAATTGCGGTCAGCGCCGCCAGAACCCGCGCCCGGGCCGATACGGCGCCGGCGTCGATCTTGGCTCCCAAAGCCTCGAAATAGTCGACCGCGGCCGCCATGCCCGCCACGTTCTCGTAGATGAAGGTGCCGGCCTCGATCTTATGCGGGGGGGCGTCGGGAATGAACTCCTCGCGAAAGGTCGGCAACCGCTCGAGCGCCGCCCTCTTGCCCCACAAAAAGCCCATGTGGGGCGCGAAGGCCTTGTACCCTGAGCAGACCAGATAGTCGCAATCCCAGGCCTGCACATCGATCGGGGCGTGGGGCGTATAGTGCACGCTATCCAGAAACACCTCGGCGCCCACCTGATGCGCCGCCCTCGCCACGGCCGCCACATCGACTCTTGAGCCGAGCGCGTGGGAGACGACGGTGCAGGCCACCAACCGCGTGCGTTCAGAGAGCAGCGGGATCAAGTCTTCGACATGCAGGCGGAAATCCGCGCGCATCCGCCACCAGATCATCCGCGCGCCCATCTTCTCCAGTTCCAGCCAGGTCGAGATATTGGCGTGGTGGTCCAGGTCGGTGACGATGATTTCGTTGCGCTCCGCCCTGAGCGTCTGTCCCAGCGCCAAGCTGGTCAGGCGCATGAACGAGGTGGCGTTCATGCCAAAGGCGACCTCATCGGCGTCGGTCGCATTCAGCAGGCAGGCGACCTTGCGGCGCGCCTCCACGATCACCCGGTCGACCTCGATGCTCTTAGGGTAACGACCGCCCCGCTGAACATTGAAGGTCAGCAAGTGCCGAGCGACAGCGTCCAGCACATTGGCCGGGGCCTGCGCGCCCGCGGCGTTATCGAAATAGATGAAAGGTTCGGCCTGCTGCAAGGCTGGAAACTGGGTCCGCGCCCAGGCCACCGGAAAGGTGGTGGCGGCGGGGCTCTGCGCCAAGGCGATCGTCATCTTAGCGGCGCTCCAATTCAGGGTGGGTGATAGGGCTTAAAGCCCACGCGCGCCCCCTAAGGGCGAGCTTTGAGATACAGTGACCCGCGCGCAATTCAATGCGGTTAGCGCTCCAAAAACAAGACCCTAATGCTCAGCTGGCGGCTTGGCTACCGCGGCGTCGGCCGGATCGTCTCAAGCGTCGGCTGGCGCGAGGGCGCGGCCGGCGACCCGGTCCGACAGCCGGGCGTCCCACAGGTGATCGATCAGATAGGCTGCGTCGCGCCCTACAGCCGAGAACCGGCCCGAGCCCCAGGTGTGCAGCCAGGGCAGACCCAGGACATACAGGCCCGGAACGGTGGTGACGCCGCGACGATGGACGGGATAGCCGCGCCCGTCGAAAGCGGGCAGGTCGACAAAGCTCCAGTCCGCCTCAAACCCCGTGGCCCAGACCACGGCGCTGATCCGGTCGAGCGGAAGGGCGTCCGGATCCGTCTGCTCCGGCGGCGCCCAGCACGGCGCAAAGGGCGTGGCGGGGGGCGCTTCAATCCCTTGAGCCGCGATGTAGTCGTCGATCATCGTTCGAATTTTCAAATAGGCGGCGTCGGCGCCGTCCAAATTCTTCGCGAGGTCGCCGATGAAGCTGGCCTTGCCCTCTGCGATCTCGTCGAGGCGGCCATGCAGGACCATGCCTTCGACGGCGAAACGGCGCAGGTCGATCTCCCGTCCCCCGCCGCGCCCGCTGAAGTAGTGATTGGCCTTTCTGCGAACGGCTTCGCCCAGGGGGTGGTCGATCACGTCCAGGTCGTATTGGCCCAGCGCCTCCAGCCAATCTAAAGCATCGCGACCGCGATAATGGCGCGGCGAGCGTGGCGCGCCGCCGACCGCCAGGTGCACCTTGCGTCCGGCGAGATGGAGGTCCTCGGCGATCTGGCAACCGGATTGGGCGGAGCCGACCACCAGCACCTCGCCGGCCGGCAAGCTGGTCGGATTGCGGTAGGTCGAGGAGTGGTGCTGGACGATGTGCCGCGGCAGACGCTCCGCCAGGCGCGGGATGCGGGGCTTGTGATAGCCGCTGACGGCCAGGATGACCGCGTCGGCTTGCCAATCGCCCGTGTCGGTCTCGACCACGAAACCGTGTTCGCTGCGTCCGATCCGGGTCGCCGCCACGCCTTCATGCAGGGGGGCGCGGACATGGTCGGCAAAGGCTTCGACATAGGCGACGATGTCGTCGCGCAGCATGAAACCGTCGGGATCGTCCCCAGCATAGGGAAAATCTGGCAGTCGGCATTGGTGATTGGGCGTCACGAGGCAGAAGCTATCCCAGCGCTGGGTGCGCCAAGCATGGCCGACACTGTGCTTCTCCAGCACCACATGATCGACGCCCTTCTTCTTGAGACTCCAACTCGCCGAAAGCCCCGCCTGACCGCCCCCGATGACGACTACGGGAATGCTCTTGGATGTCATGTCAACGCCTCCACAATGACCTGCGCGTCCGGGCCAGCGGCGGCGGCCTGACGCTGCGCCGTCGCCTCGATCCGCGCCAACTGTCCCAGGGCCAGGCCGCAGGGTCGGCCATAGCGGGCGCGCACGCGGTCGCTGGCGGCGATCAGGGCGGTGCGGCTGATCTCGACGAAGGTCGCCAAGGGATAGGCGCGGCCTGCTTCAAAGGCCTCTGCGATGATCGTCGAGGGCGAATAGCAGGTCTCTTGAGCCCCGTCGGGCCAGCGGACGTGGAACCACATTTCAGGCATGGGCCACCTCCGCGTCAGAGTGTGACAGGCGGAAGTGGATAGCGGTTCCTCCGCCGGTCATGGTCTAACATTTTGATTTAGAAACTTTTTATCTAGATCGGATGAGTCCATCTGATCTGGAAACGCTCTATCGGGCGCCGGCCCGCAGCCGACCAGCGGCTGGGCGTTGAAGTCCCACAGCGGCGTGGTCTCCGCGCCCTTAGCGAGGTCGACCCGGCGCCCAGCCCGCACGTGTCCGAAAGGGGACGCCGCGATCCCCCGTCCGCTGAAGTGGGCGACCACGGCCTCCACATGTTTGGGCGACACGGCCAGGACATAGCCATAGCTGGGGAAGGCCGCGATCCAGCGCGCGATCGAGACGCCTTGCGCGCGCGGCGCCTGGTGGGGGTCGATGACGCCCCCGACGCCCGACGCCTCAAGCAGCATCAGGGCCGTCCCGACAAGGCCCGCCATGCTCACATCCTTACCCGCGGCGCACAGGCCGGCTTCGGCCAGAGTGGGCAAGAGGTCCAGATCATCGCGAAGACGCGCTGGCGGCGCCCCCGTCGCCGCATCCCACCAGGGGTCGTCGCCGCGAAAGCCGCCGCGCACATCGACCACAGAGATCAGGACATCGCCGGGGCGGGCGTCGAAGCTGGTGATGAGCCGCTTCGCCCGGCCCAGGATCGCCGCCGCGAAGCCGCCCCGCTGACTTTTCAAATTGGCGTGGCCGCCCACGATAGGCAGACCATAGGCGTCCGCCCCGGCCCGCAGCCCTGAAAGCAGCGACGTGGCCCAGTCGGCCCCGTCGCTCCATACAGCGTCCACCAAAGCGATCGGCCGTCCGCCCATGGCCGCCACGTCGCTGAGGTTGACCATCGCGCCGCACCATCCCGCGAACCAGGGATCGGCCGCGACGAAGCTGTCGATGAACCCTTCCATGGCCAGCAGCAGCCAGCTATCGCCATCCGGGATCGCGGCGCAATCGTCGCCGACGGGAATAGGGCTCGCGCTGTCCAGCGCCAGGGCCGACAGCACAGGCGCCAAGTCGGCCTTATGGGCCAACCCCCGCGCGCCAAGGATCTCTAACGCCAACGTCGTCAAGGCGTCTGGATCGCTCATCTAGGCCACCTGGCGCGTGCCGAGCCGGGCTGCGATCCCGGCATAGGGGGTATGCAGAGGCGGATAGGCCATGAGGTCTGCCTGCATCAGATGATGGGCGCGGCCATGCAACTGCACTTCGGCCAGCGTCGTCCAGTCCAGCCTGTGGAAGAGGGCGGCGTTCTGGCTTTGTACATGGGCGAAGAAGCGCTCGCATCCCATAGCGTTAGCGGAGCGCACCGCGACCCGGATCAACTCCTGGCCCAGAACGCCCGCCCGACGATAGGGGTTGGCGACCGCGAGCCGCGAGCCCCACCACACGCCGGGCTCCGGCGTATGAATCCTGACCGTGCCCACGATCTCGTCCGGCACGCCCGCGACCGCCGCGACCGCGACGATGGGGATGGCGCAGGCGTCGATCGCGTCGCCATCGTCAGTCTCGAACAGGCCCTGCTCTTGACAGAACACGTCGTGGCGCAACGTCCGCGCCCCGGCCCGCTCCCAGGGCAGCTCAGCGAACTTGACCCTGAATTCGGCCGCGAGAAACACAGGCACGGGCTCGAAAATCATGGCGCAGCGCTCTTATGCGAGGGCCGCTCGTAGGCGGAAAGCGCCGAGCAAGCGCCGCACCGCGCGCAGCCGGCCTTGACGTCGCCAGACCGCAGTCCGGCGTCCACCAGCATCTGGCCCAGCGGCTCCAACACGGACTCCATGAAAGTCGGCGTGGGGCTGGCTTGTCCTTCCAGCGGCGTGCCGCTGATCGGGGTGAAGGGCACGACGAATGGATAGACCCCGATCGCGACCAGGCGGCCGCACGCCTCCAAAATCACCTCGGCAGGGTCGCCCAGTCCGGCCAAGATATAGGTCGACACCTGTCCCCGGCCGAACACCTCGACCGCGGCGGCGAAGGCCTCGAAATAGCGCGCAACCCCAACCTTGGCTTTACCCGGCATGATCCTGGCGCGGACCGAGGGGGTCAGCACCTCCAGATGCATCCCCAGCGCATCGACGCCGCTATCGCGCATGCGCTGGAACCAGGCGTTGGTATCGGGCGGTTCGCACTGGGCCTGGATCGGCAGGTCTACCGCCGACTTCACGCCAAACGCGCTCTCGCAGAGGATCTGCGCGCCCCGGTCGGTCGCATTGGGCGTGCCGGTCGTCATGACCATGTGCTTCACCCCGTCCAGCAGCACGGCGGCGCGGGCGACCTCGCCCAGCTGCTCGGGCGTCTTTCGGGCGATGGTGCGGCCAGCCGCGAGCGATTGGCCGATGGCGCAGAATTGGCAGGTCTGTTTGCGGCTCTCGTAGCGAATGCAAGTCTGCAGCACGGTGGTCGCCAAGACGTCGCGGCCGTGCAGGGTCGCGATCTGGGAATAGGGCACGCCATCCAATGTCTGCAGGCCATAGAAACGCGGCCTTGCAGGGAAGCTGATCCGTCCGACTGGAACACCGGCCCGTTCGACCACGCTGAAGCCGTCAGCATCGGGCGTCAGCGCGACATAGGGCGAGTCGAAAGCGCCGGCGGTGTGGACTGGCGCCATGATAGCGTGGCCATCGATCAGCACCGCCTTGTGGTCGCTGGGCCCGGCGCCGCCGCGTCGGCTGGGCGCGCCAACGCCGGGTGCGGTCAGGCGGACGCCGAAGGACTGAAGCTCGTTGATGAAACGCGCGGTTCGCAACGTTTCAGGCTTCAGGGCCTCAGGCGGGCCTGGGGAATCGAATGGGTGGGTCGGCGACGAGGCTTCCATCGAAACGGCTCCCTTCTAAAGCTGCGGGCTCCAGGCGCTCCTGAAGATCCGCCAATCGGGTGACGTGGGCGTGGGGGCGATCGTCGTGGATCAGCCGCAGGAGGTCGGGCCGCGCATAGTGGCCGACGCTATCCATCATCCGCTTGCGCTTGACGATCAGGCTCATATCCAGATCGGCGATCAAGAGGCCCGCGCCGTCGCGCAGGGGCGGAACGACATGGCGGCCCTCCGGCGTGACGATGGCGCTGCAGCAGCCGCCGCGCAGGGTTTTTTGCAGCTGCTCGTCCGGCGTGATCGCTGTGATCTGCGCGTCCGTCAGCCAGCCCGTGGCGTTGATCACGAAGCAGCCGGCCTCCAGCGCATGCTGGCGGATCGCGACCTCCATCTGGTCGGAGAATACCTGACCGACCATGGAGCCCGGGAATTGCGCGGCATGTATCTCTTCGTGCTGGGTCATCAGGGCGTATCGGGCGAGGGGATTATAGTGCTCCCAGCAGGCCAGGGCCCCGACACGCCCAACGGCCGTCTGCACCACCTTCAGTCCAGCGCCGTCGCCCTGGCCCCACAAGGCGCGCTCTTGGAAACTGGGCGTGATCTTTCGCCGCTTCAGCAGCAGCGCGCCATCGGCGTCGAAGATCAGTTGGGCGTTGTAGAGACTGCCGCGATCCCGCTCATTGACGCCCAACACGATGACGCAACCCGCCGCCCGGGCGGCCGACGAGATCGCATCCACCGCCGGCCCCGGCGCCGTGACCGCCCCCTCATAGAGCCGGATATGCTCCGGCCCGGTGACCACCGGCGGCAGAACGAACGAGAAATACGGGTAGTAGGGGACGAACGTCTCTGGAAAGACGATCATCTGCACGCCCTGCGCGGCGGCGTCTGCGATGGCGGCCACGACGACCTCGATCGTGCCGTCCGGGCGATCGAGCACCGGCGCCAACTGCGCCGCCGCCACCCGTACCGATTTGATCCCGTCCGCGACCGACATCTGAGGCGGCCTACAGAGTCCAGGTATCGATGATCAGCGCCGCGGCCCGTCGATGGATCAGCTCCAGGTCAAGGACATCTTGCGGGGCGATCGGGATAATGCCGGGGATCAGCGACGGCTCGCCATGACCGTACAGGGCCTGGAGCGCGAAGCGGCAGGCGTAGACCTTGCCGCCCTCAGCCATGAACTTGGTGATCTGATTGTTGAAATTCATGTGCCCCGGAAACGCCTCGTCTCCAAGGGTTGGAAAGCCACGCTGCACGCCCAAGGTCACGCCGGGGCCGTAGAGCAGAATCGAGGTCTCAAAGCCCTTACGCTGGATGCGCGTCGCCTGAAGCAGGTTCACAAAGCCGATCGAGCCTTCGAAGGCGACCGTATGGAACTTGATCAGCGCCTTCTCACCGGGCGCAGCCTTCACATCTTCAAATACCTTCTGTTCGTAATCGACGAAATAATCGCCCTTCTTGTGGGGGGCTGCGGCGACCTCGGGCATAGGGCTGACTCCTCGACAACGGATGGTTGGAGGATCGCAGACGGCCGCTTCGGACCGCAACAATGATGGGCTCTTTTTTGGAAGTTTCTGTCCAAATGATCGGCTTTTGCTCTGCCAATCATTAAGGATGGCGAAGATTCGGGCGATGCATACATTACCCGATCATAACCTACGTCATGCGCTATATAGAGTTGATTTGTTATTTAAATCAAACATTACAGCATGTTGTAAGCGTTTCTGCACCAGATTCGATCAGGCGGTCGGACCTCACCCGCTGGCTCGCATTGACGGCGCCTCCGACGCTTGATATCCGATCAATGACCAATCAATGACCGATCAGTTTTTGGCGAATATCAGACGGTGCGCATCACATGAGCAACCCTGCGGACCGCTGGGCGATCTCCATCCGCGGGAGCACGCGCCCGGCCTATCTCGCCCTGGCGGACGCCATCGGGGAGGACGTCCAATCGGGTAAGCTCGCCGCCCACCAGCGCCTGCCGCCGTTGCGCGATCTGGCCCGGGCGCTTGATTTGAATTTCACCACGGTCGCGCGCGGCTATGCAGAAGCCAAGCAGCGGGGTCTAGTCGACGCCAAGGCCGGGCGTGGCACCTCCGTACGCGAGGACCAGCCCACGCCGGTGCATCGACCCAGCGCCATCAGTCATCTCGACATGACCATGAACTTCCCGCCGGAGCCCCAGGACCGCAGCCTGGTGCAGCAGGTTCGCGATGGCTTTGGGAGCCTGGCCGGCCAGCCGGATATCTATGATTTCTTGCGCTACCAGGAATTTGGCGGCGAGTTCGCAGACCGCGAGGCCGGCGCGGCCTGGCTGGCGGCCTTTCTCCCCGGCGTCACCGCCTCGCGCGTGCTCGTTTGCCCCGGGATACAGAGTGCGATCCTGGGCCTGTTCGCCTCACTGGCCCGGCCTGGCGATACGATTGCTTGCGAAGCGGTGACCTATCCCGGCGTCAAGGGCATAGCGGCGCAACTGGGGTTGCGGCTGGTTGGCTTGCCCTTGGACGATGACGGTCTTGATCCTGAGGCCTTCGCCGCGCTTTGCCGCGCCGACCCGCCCAAAGCGCTCTACTGCAACCCGACGCTTTTGAATCCCACCACGGCGACCATGTCCCAAAGCCGTCGTGAGGCTGTGGTGGAAATTGCGCGCGCCTACAGCGTGCCGATCATTGAAGACGACGCCTATGGCGCTCTGCCAGCGAACCGCCCCACCGCCTTGGCGGCCCTGGCCCCGGAACTGACCTTCTATATCGGCGGCTTCGCCAAAATCTTGGGCGCAGGCTTGCGCATCGGCTATATCGCGACGCCCAACGTGCGCTACACGGCGCGGATATCGGCGACCATGCGCACCTTGATGATCATGGCGTCTCCGCTCACCATTCGGCTCGCGACACGTTTCATCAGCGACGGGACGGTTCAGGCGTCCACGCTTGCGGTCCGGGAGGAAGCGCGATCGCGCCAGAAGATCGCCGCCCAGGTGATCACGCGCTCGACCTTCGTCAGCAAGCCCGATGCGTTTCACCTTTGGCTGTCGGTTCCAGCCCCCTGGTCGCGGGTTGAATTCGCCAATCACCTGCGCGCCAATGGCGTGGGCGTCATCGTTTCCGACACCTTCACGGTCACGGGCGCCCCGCCCTCGGCCGTCCGCGTTGGGCTTGGGGGCCCGAACAGTCGCGAGGAATGCCGCCACATGCTCGAAATCATCGATGACGCGCTGGAATACTTACCCGCGGCGGCGGCGCAGTAGATGGAGACGCCACCAGACCCGCCACAGCGGTTGTGACGTTCAGTGGGTCTATGAAAGCCACTCCACCGGTACATCCAAAGCCTGCCCGAGCTTGCCAAGGGTCTCAGGCGTCCCCAGGCGGCGCCCACTTTCCAGGTCGGACAAATAACCCTGGTCGCGCCTTACTTTAAAGGGCCGCCAAGCGCTCGCCCTGAGCGGCGAGTTTGTCCAAAAGGGCGGCGGGTTTGAAGGCGGGGCCTTGAGCAGCTTCGAAGCCTTTCAAACGCTCGACGATCTGGGGCAGCCCGACGGTGTCGGCGTAGAACATGGGGCCGCCCCGATAAGCGGGCCAGCCATAACCGTTGATCCAGACCACATCGATGTCCGACGCCCGCGAGGCGATGCCCTCTTCGAGGATTTTCGCGCCCTCGTTGATCATGGGGTAGAGGCAGCGCTCCAGGATTTCCTGATCTGAGATCGGGCGGCGCACGATCCCCCGTTTGGCCGAAAGGTCCAGGATCATCTGCTCGACGACCGGCGAAGGCGTCGCCTTGCGGGCGGCGTCATACTCGTAAAAGCCGGCGCTCGTTTTTTGTCCCCATCGGCCGGCCTCGC
>Ga0116226_10005709_pt1 | contig 11120 bp, 8 predicted proteins | sample S1TSphfallax_FD_89692 | JGI IMG/M metagenome (GOLD analysis project Ga0116226, IMG submission 89692) | Host-associated microbial communities from peat moss isolated from Minnesota, USA - S1T2_Fa - Sphagnum fallax MG | ecosystem: Host-associated > Plants > Peat moss > Unclassified | place: USA... | reverse complement strand
GCCATCGCCCGCCACGCCGGCGTCGAGCTGTCGCTCAACGATTGGCAGGACTATGGCCACAAGGTTCCGCTCCTGGTGAACCTGCAACCGGCCGGGGAATATCTGGGCGAGGACTATCACCACGCCGGCGGCGTGCCGGCCGTGGTCAATATCTTGATGAAGGAGGGGCTGATCCGCGAGGAGGCCCTGACGGTAAATGGCGAGACGATCGGCGACAACTGCCGCGGGCATGAGACGGAGCTGCCCCAGGTGATCCGCCCGTTCAATCAGCCGCTGGCGACCGAAGCGGGCTTTGTCGTCCTGAGCGGCAACCTGTTTCACAGCGCCATTATGAAGACCAGCGTGATCGGGAAGGAGTTTCGCGACCGCTATCTTTCCAATCCCGACGACCTGGACGCCTTTGAAGGCCCGGCGGTGGTGTTCGACGGACCCGAAGAGTACCACGCCCGCATCGATGATCCGTCCGTCGGCATCGATGAAACCACCGTGCTGTTCATCCGTGGAACCGGGCCGATCGGCTACCCCGGCTCGGCGGAGGTGGTGAACATGCGCGCCCCCGACTATCTGATCAAACGGGGCGTCACCTCCCTGCCCTGTATCGGCGACGGCCGCCAATCGGGCACCTCGGCCTCGCCCTCGATCCTCAACGCCTCGCCCGAAGCGGCCGCCGGGGGCGGTTTAGCCTTGCTGAAGACCGGCGACCGGGTGCGCATCGACCTCAAACGACGCACCGCCGACATGTTGGTTTCCGATGAGGACTTGGCGGCGCGCCGCAAGGCCCTGGAGGCGAACGGCGGCTATCCCTACCCGGCCAGCCAGACCCCTTGGCAGGAAATCCAGCGCGGCCTCACCGGGCAACTCGAGACCGGCGCGACGCTGGAACTGGCGGTCGATTATCAGCGCGTCGCCCAAACCAAGGGCCTGCCGCGTGATAGCCATTAGAGCTTTGGCGGTCGCTTGAGCCGCCAAAAGCATGGGCAGCCGCCTTCGCGACGGCGTCCCGCTCATGGAAAGACAAGGCGAACCTGCGCAAGCTCCCGTGAAGTCGGCCCATAAATGTTCCGCGTCCGAAACGACAAAGCCCGCCAAGCGGTCGACTTGGCGAGCTTTGTCGGAGGGGTTTGGGTGCGGAGACAGGCAACCCCCGATACCGACATTCGCTGCAAGTGGCGATCTGACTATGGCCGCGCACCGTCAACGGCAACACCTCGGCTAAGCCCGATGAGGGGGGCCACGGCGTTGGCCTTGAGCCTACAAACCGTCAACAATCAAGAATCCGCCCGGCCAGCATCATCCCCATCGAAACCCGTTATTCCTAAAAAACTCAATGCGTTGCTCCCCAACACTCGCTCGCGGTCCGCATCGCAAAGCCCAGAGTGAAACCCGACCGGGTCAGGTTCGCCCATGTCGAAGGGCCAGTCACTGCCCATGCATAAACGATCCGACCCATGACTATCCACGAGGTGCGCCAGTTCTTTACGATCAAACACCAGCGTGTCCAGCCAAACGCGCCGCAGATACGTCGAGGGTGCACGGCTACAATCGCGATGGCAGTCGGCCCGCGCGCGCCAGGCGTGATCAAGCCGCCCCCAATAGGCCGGAAGATACCCCCCGCCATGGGCGACGCAGAGCTTGAGCCGGACGTGTCGGTCAAGTGTTCCGCCAAGAATAAGATGGCTGAGCGCTATGGTCGATTCTAGCGGATTTCCGATGATGTTGTTGAGGTAATAGCGCGACAGGCGCTCCCCATGACTGAAGCCGAGCGGATGAATGAACAGCGGCACGCCGAGGTCCTCGGCGGCGCTCAGCACCGGGGCGAAGAAGGGATCGGCGAGTTCGCGTCCCGCGATCCATGTGCCGATCTCGATACCTCGCAGACCCAACTCGCCCACGCAGCGGCGCATTTCGGCGACGGCGAGTTCGGGCGCCTGCATGGGCAAGGTTCCCATTCCGACCAAGCGATCTGGATGCGCCGCAACGGCGGCGGCGATACCATCGTTGATAGTCTGACTGGCGGCGCGGGCGACGCCAGGATCAATCGCATAGTGATATTGCGCTGGATTGGGCGACATGACTTGCAGGTCGATCCCAGCCGCGTCCATGTCCTCTATACGCATCGCAGTGCCGCAAAGCCGCGGGCCTATCGTCGCGAACATGGCGGCATTAACGGCATCGGTCGCTGGCTCGCTGAACGGCATCGCCCGCCCAGTTATACCCGCTTCCCGGACCAAGGCGTCCGCCGCGGGCACGCCAAAATGCGCATGCAGATCGACAATGAGAGGTCGGCTGCTCATGCCTCCACCACCGAATTCAAAGCCGCCCAGCGTTGCAGTACGCCGACGCCGGTGGGCGTGCGCACCGCCTTGAGCCAGCCAAATTCGCCCAGGGTGTGAACGCAGTGTTCTCGGCCATAGCCGGACGCCTTGATGCCGCCGAATGGCGTGCCCATGAAAATCCGGTTGTAGTTGTTGATAAACACAACGCCGGCCTGCAGCGCCCGCGCCACCCGCTGGGTTCGTGCGGCATCGGCGGAATAGACGGCGGCGACCAGGCCGAATTCCGTGCCATTGGCGATCGTGATGGCCTCGTTCTCGTCATCGAAAGGAATGAGGCAGGTTACGGGTCCGAAGATCTCTTCCTGCGCGATACGCATATCGGGGTGAACGTCCGCAAAAAGCGTGGGCGCGACGAAATTCCCGTTCGCCAGCCGTTCTTCGTCGGGCAGTTGTGCCTGGGCGATGATCCGGGCGCCTTCCTGCACGCCGATAGCGATATACTCTTCCACGCGCCGCTGCTGACGCGCATCGACCAGCGGGCCCACATGGGTTGACGGGTCGCTGCCGTCGCCCACCTTCAGCCGACCGACATAGACCGCGAGGCGTGCCGCGAAACGATCGTAGATCGTGCGATGAACCAGGATGCGTGACGCCGCCGTGCAAGCTTCTCCCTGGTTCAGGAACGCCCCTTCGACGGCGTCAGCCAGCGCGACCGATAGGTCGGCGTCATCGAACACGATCATCGCGTTCTTGCCGCCGAGTTCCATCAAGGCTGGCGTCAGGTTGGCCGCAATTGATTCGAGAACCCTAGCGCCGGTGGTCGGCGCGCCAGTGAAGGTGACCTTGCCGATGCCGCGATGCCCGACGAGCGCCGCTCCGATAGCTGGCCCGCCCGCCAAAACATGCACGACATCATCAGGCAATATCTCCGATACCAGCTCGGCCAGACGCATCACGGTCAGCGGCGCCTGTTCGCCCGGTTTCAAAACAATCGCATTTCCCACCGCGAGCGCCGGCGCAACCTTGCCGCCGAAATGGATTGGGGGCCAGTTGAACGGAATTATCCCGGCGATGACGCCATAGGGTTCGAGGCGCTCCACCGACATCAGAGAGCCAAGATCAACCACATTGTGTGGCAGCTTATCAACGAGCGCGCCGAAATAGGTGAACGATCCGATGCAGGCCTCAACATCCATAAACCTGGCCTGTCCCAGAGGTTTGCCCATCTCGGCGGTCTCGAGCGCGGCGATCTCGTCGGCATGCGCGCGAAGATGCAAGGCGACCTTGAGCAACCACTCACCGCGCTCTCGCGCGGGGCGTGCGGCCCAGGTACGTTGCGCCGCCGCGGCCTGTCCGATAGCGGCATCGACCTCGTGCTGACCGCTGCCTTGCACGTGCGCAATAATCGCGCCCGTCGCCGGATTCTCGACGCTGAACTGGTCGGAAGGATCACGCGATGACCATCGCGTCGTCAGGGGCGCTTTGGCGGTCATGTGAGCTTCTCCAATGTATATCCAGTCAAACGAATGCACTGGCGCGAGGATCGTCGCGGACGTTGGGAAGATGCGAAAATCGGGGGGCGCTCATTGCTAAACACTCTGGAAGGCAGTGTGAGGGCGGGAGGCGGGATCTACGGCTGTCAAGATATTGTCCCCGGGGCGAGATCCCGGACTGTAGGTCGCCGCGAACGCCGGATTGGCGCTCATGCGAGCCAGCCACTGGCCGATCGTAGGTCGGCTTCGCCACATGGACGCCATGCCGATATCCGCCATCCGAACAACGCTTGGCAGCAGCGTGATATCGGCGATGCTCAGATCGGGACCTAGGATGTACGGGCGCCCATCGGATAAGGCTTTATCAACGCGAACGAGGGAAGCCTCGAGGCGTTCTACCGACTCTTCGATGAGGCTCGCGGCAAATCCTTCTGGTTCGAGTTTCTCATAGAACCGTCGCCGCAACGGCATCCTCTCGCGTGCGGCGCGATTGATCGCCTCTCCGCGAGCGTTTATGCCACGCGCGAAAAGGGCGTTATAAGAGGGCGCTCGGATCGCGGGTGTTGTGACCTCTTCGAAATAGCGCATCCAGGTCCGCATCGCGGCCCGACCGATCGCGTTGGTGGGCGTCAACAAAACCGACGGATAGGCGTCGTCGATATATTCGCAGATCACCGACGAGTCGACGATCGGAGCGCCGTGATCAACGAGGGTCGGGACCACCCCATTCGGGTTTATAGCGAGATAGTCATCCTGCAAGTGCTCGTTACGCGTCAGATCGACAATTTGGCTTTGATAGGCAAGACCCTTGGCCGCGAGCGCAAAGCGGACCTTTTGCGAACATGTGCTGAATAGCGCGTGATACAAGATTAGGTCGGTCATCGTTCAGTCTTGCGCGGGGACGAGTTGGGACAGGCGTAGGGACAAAAGCGCTGCTGCGATCAGCAGCGCTGCCGCGATCGCGAAAGACAGGCGGTAGCTGCCGCTCAGGTCGAACACCGCGCCCATCAACGCCGGGCCGATCGCGCCGCCGACGAGGAAAACCGCGTAGAGCGCGCCGTAGGCTTGGCCATACCGTGCGCCGCCGAAATAACGTGCGGTGAGAAAGGCGATCAGGTCGCCTTCGGCGCCCACCGCGACCCCGGTTATCAGCGCCCCGGCCACCGCAACACTTGCCCCGCCGCCCGATAGCAGCAGCAAGCCCAAAGCCGCGATGGCGAACAGGCCCGCCGACACGACAGGGGAGGCCAGATGGTCCAGCGCGACTCCTGTGGCGAGCCGACCCAGGATTGCCGCGATCCCGATCAACGCCGCAATACCTCCGGCGCGCGCGGGGGTGAGGCCCGCATCGGTCAGCATCGGCACAAAATGCACGACCGTGCCAAGTACGGCGACCGACGCAAGAAAGATCGGCAGTCCGATTGTTGCGAAGGCGCGATCCCGCAGAATAGCGCTGAGCGGCGATGGGGTAGCCGCCGCCGGGCGGCCGGCCGGTGCTCGGTAAAGCAGCAGTCCCACCGGCAAGCAGATCACCAGCACCGTGACCGCCAATGCAAGATAGCCGGCGCGCCAGCCATGGAGGGCGACGAACGGCGCAAGCAACGCGGGCACGGCGATCGCGCCAATGCCCGTCCCGGTCAGCGCAATACCCAGAGCGATGCCGCGATGGCGGACGAATGACGCGACGACCAGACGCGAAAATGGCAGCGGACTGGAGCCCGCGGTCAACAGTGAAAGAATAGCGGTCAGGGCGATGAAAGCTGGCAGCCCCGTGATCCCGAACGCCATCACCGCAAAGGATGCAGCCAGCAATATTAGCGAGCCGATCCCGACCGTAAAACTGCCCAGACGGTCCACAAGCCGCCCAACTGGGATCGCCATCGCCGCGGCACAGAGCGTGCCGACCAGCGCGCCCAGGGACGCCTCGCCACGGCCCCAACCAAATTCAGCCGCTAGCGGCTTTATAAAGATGCCAAGCGAATAGAAATAAAAAGAGCTCACGCCCGCTGTGATACCCAGCACGCTGCCAAGCAGCACCGGCCAGCCGGTCGCAAATTCGCGGTAGGACGTCGTCATACTGCTGCTAAGATCGCAACAGCGCGGACCCAGCCGGCCGAGGCGTGCTCAATCTTCACCGGAAAACAGGCGACGGTGAAGCCGTTGGCAGGTAGAGCCTCCAGGTTGTGAAGCTTCTCCATTTGGTAGTAGGGCCTGATCCGACCCGCCTTGTGCCCTTCCCAGATGATCGAGGGGTCATGGGTTTCCGCGAAGCGCCGCGCGGTGAACGAGAACGGCGCGTCCCACGACCAAGCGTCGGTTCCGACCACCAGAACGCCGCGCTCCGTCAGGTAGAGCGTCGCCTCAGCGCCCATTCCACAGCCGCGATCAAAATAGCCCGGCTGCCCATAGGTCGCCGCCGCCGATGTATTAACCAGCACAATGTCGAACGGCTGCAGTTCGTGCCCAATTCGGTCCAACTCGTTCTGGACTTCACGCGCGCCGACCACATGGCCGTCGGCGAAGCCCCGGAAATCCAGCTTCACGCCTGGGCGCAGGAATAGATCCAGCGGGGCTTCATCGATCGTCGGCGCCGGGGTAGCTCCGTCGTCGGTTGTGGAGTGATAGTGCCACGGCGCGTCCATATGCGTGCCGCTATGGGTTGTCAGGGTGATGTCCTCGACGGCCCAGGCTTCACCGTCTGGCAGGCCTTCGGCGGTCAGGCCGGGAAAGAAGGGCAGCATCTGCGCCAGACCTTCCTTGTGTGTCGTATAGCGGATCTGGGGATGCAACGGCGGGGGATCCGTCACCACCCGACTGCTGATCGGCATTGAGATGTCGATAAATCTTTGCATGCTCACAGCCTAGCTTCCGTTGTCACATGGGGCGCGTGGATCGTCGTCGCGATGCGGCCGATGCCTTCGATCTCGAGCTCGACGAGGTCCCCATGCTTTAGGAACCGCCCCAGTTCGAGGCCACAGCCGCCGCCGACGGTTCCCGACCCGAGGATTTCGCCGGGGTGCAGCGTCTCCGAGGTGCTCACATAGGCGATGATTTCGGCAAAGGACCAATGCATCGTCCCGACCCGGCCCTCGCTCCAGATGTCGCCGTTGACGCGGGCCCGCATCACGAGAGGGCCGAGGTCACCGATCTCGTCCGCTGTCACAATCACGGGGCCAAGGATATTGGCCCCGTCGAAATCTTTGCCCTTGGCGGGTCCAAGCGGGCCTTGCATCTCGCGAAACTGCAGGTCCCGCGCTGTCAGATCGTTGAAGATGGTGTAACCGAAGATATGCGAATTCGCGTCTTCTGCGCGGATATCGCGCCCCCCGGCGCCAATCACGCACGCCAACTCGAGTTCGTAATCGATAACGGTCGAGTTGAGCGGCCAATAAACTACGCTGTCTGGCCCGGCGACCGCGAAGCGATTGCACTTGTAGTAGATCGGCTGCTCGTACCAGACCGGCGGAATCGGCAGGGGTTCGGCGGGCGCGGCGGGCCCGCCCCAGAGCGCGCGCAATTGAGCGCCGCGCCAGCCGGCCATCCGCATATGTTCCTCGAATACCAGGAAGTCGCGCATCTGAACGGGTCTGGGCAACGGCGCCAGCCAGTGTATCGAACCCGGGTCGAGGCGTTCTCCATCCGCCGCGATGATATCCCGCGCCTGATCAAGCGTGGCCGCGCCGCCCTCGATCAGCGCCTGAAGGGAAGCAAGACCAGGGGTTCCCGTGCGTGACAACGGAATGACCCGACCATCGTGGTCGAGCGCACCCACTTCGGCCGAGGCCGGGCCCTGGAAGGTCAGCAAACGCATGTGGGCCTCAGAACTTGATGGAGCTGGAGATTCCCCACGTCGCCGGATTATTTAGCGTTGCGATAGGAAAGCCCGTGAACGGCACGATCTGCGAGATATGGCGGTTGTCCAACACGTTCCGTCCAAACAGCGCGATCTCCCATCTGCTCGCGTCACCCGCAATGGCGAGACGTAAATCGACCTCGGTCCAGCTGGCGCCGATGTACTGGTTGGAATCCTGGTTTGTTTCGAGGAAATATGTCTTGGACTGGCCACGCGACGTTACGGCGCCGTAAACGCTCCCGAAATTTACAGGGACGCGATAGGTCATCGAAGCGTAGCCCTGAAATTCCGGCGCGCGGGTCAGATGATTTCCACTAACGTCTTGCGAGACGATGGTTTGGTTCTGACCAACGATAATCGGCCCCGTATTGGTCGGCAAAGCGGCCAGCGTTCCGTCGGTAATGCGCCCATCTAGATAAGACCCATTGAGGGTTAGGGTCAGGCGCGGGATCGGTGCGATAATACTCTCCAATTCAATGCCCTTCACGCGTGACTTGGGCACATTGACGATCGCTACGCCGCCCGTCAGCACCGCCTGGCGGATGGCGAGATCGGTGTAGTCGGTCAGAAATGCGCTCAAATTCAACCGCAGCGCATGATCAAAGAAATCATTCTTGGACCCGATTTCATACGAGCTGATTTTTTCCGACTTGTTCTCAAGCGGATTGGTCGGGTCGGTCGGATTTACGACGTTGCCGAAATTATTGAAACCGCCAGAGTTGAAGCCCTCGGTATAGCTGGCGTAGATAAAGCTCGCGCTCGCAGCCTTGTAGGTCAGGACCGCGCGAGGCGAGACGTTCTCATATGTGTGTACGCAGGTTAGCGTGGCGCTCGGACAAGAGCCCGCGGACAGGACCGGACCAGCCAAAAGTGTATTCGTGATGGTATCTACTGTATTATCGATCGTCGCGTCCTTGTGATCTCGGCTATATCGCAGACCTCCCGTGATTGATAATTTATCGGTCAATTTGTAGGTCAGGTCGGCAAAGGTGGCGATCGAATCCACGGTCTGCTGCGCCACGAAAAGCGCATTTGTGCCGGCGGCGCGGCCGGCGAAGATTGGGCCGGTCCGGCCAAACCCCGTCGCCACGGGCGGCCCGCTCTGCAGGCTGATGATGTCAATGAACGCGTTGGTGTGCTGATGGAAATAATAACCGCCGAGCGTCCATTTAAACCGGCCGCTATCGCCTGATGCAAGCCGCAGCTCCTGGCTGAAGCTTTCTTGCCTTTGGTCGGTGGTATTGGAGTTCGTGGCCGCGGCCGGGACCGTATAGGGCGTCGCGTCCTGGGCTCCATCGACCCGGAAATTGCGGTAGCCCGTTATCGACGTCAGCGTTAGGCCGTCAAAATTCTTCTCGGCGAGCAGGGTCGCATCGGTCGCCAAGGTGCGGGTAAATTGAGGCCCTACGATCTGCACCGAATTACTGTTGAGCGCGGTATTATAGTCGGCGCGCCGCGCATAGGGATCTCCAACATAAACCATGCCTAGCGTGGGCCCTCCATAAGCCAGGGTGGCGGAGGACAGCGGGAGTGTCGCGGGTTTCGCATAGCCCTCGGAATGGTCGATAATCAGATCGACGGTCAGGCCGTTTCCAGGCTTGTAGCGTAAAGACGCCCGCTCGGTACTGCTGTCACCGCCGCCAAAGTGTCGAGAATCGACCGTATTACGCGCCCAGTCGCCTCCGTTGTTGCCGCCGACGGCAAGGCGCAGCGCCAGAACGTCCGAGACGATGGGCAAGTTGATCGCGCCCGACAATTTGCTTTCGTTGAAGCTCGCATAACTGGCGTTCGCCTCGCCGCCAAAGTCTGTCATCTGCGGCCGTTTGCCGGTGATCAGCACGGCGCCGGAGGTGGAATTGCGACCGTAAAGCGTGCCTTGGGGACCGCGAAGAACCTGTACCGTGTCGATATCCAGGAAGTCTGACACGGACTGGGCGAGCGCGGGCACATAGACGCCATCGACATAAACCGCCACCGGCTGATCGGTGAACAGGCTGCCCCCGCCGGCCGGGCCGCCGAGGCCGCGAATGGCGATCGGCGCTAGGCCGTAGCTAATACTTTTCGAAACGACGAGCCCTGGCACCGCGCCTGAGAGATCTTGCAACGACTTGACGTTGCTTCGGATGAGCTGGTCGCCGCTAATCGCGCTGACTGAAACGGGAACAGTTTGCGCATTTTCCCGCCGCAACTGCGCCGTGACGACGACTTCGGGAACTCTCGTCGCATCACCCGCGGGGTTCGGCACAGGCGGCGCAGGCGGTGTCGCCGCTAGGTTTTGAGCAGCGACGCCTTGACCATATAAAAGGCATAGCGTCGCCATTGCGGTCGAAGCCGCTAAACAAATCTTCCTCATCCCATGTCCTTTTCTTATTTTTAGACGGCTAAGTCGGGATAAGCCCCATTGGCTAGTCGGTACTCTCCCAGAAATGCGCCCTCTGGAGCGCGTCTACTGTGATCATCATGTGGCGCTCGATATGTGCGACCGCCGCTTCGACGTTGCGATCAAGCGCTAGCGCCACGAGCCTTTCATGTTCCTCGATATGCACGTCGCCAGCCACCTGCGGGATGACGATCAGCCGCCGGTAACGAAGATGCTGGTCTTGGAGCTGACGTTGAAGCGCCAGGAGCCGCGTTGACTCGCACGCGCCGATCAGCGCGGCGTGTAAAGCATCGTGAGCCGCTTCCCATGCCGTCAGCGCCTCGGCGCTGTCGAACGCGGTCGGCGCGCGACGCCGATAGAGATGCATGGCCGCAATCAGGTTGGCTTCCCACTGCTCGTCGCCCTGAGCAATGGAAAGGCGCAGGGCCGCCACTTCGACGGCGCATCGGGTCACCGCCACATCGGCCAAATCGGCTTTCGATAGTGGCGAGACGCGAAAGCCACGGTTAGCCTCGAATTCGACGAGCCCCTCTCCGACGAGCCGCGAGAGCGCCTCGCGGATCGGGGACAATCCGACATCGAACCGGGCTTTCAGATCGTCCATACGAAGACGAGACGCGGGCGCGAGCACGCCGTGCATGATGTCGCGCCTTATGGCCTGATCTAACGATTCGTCTCCCATAATCGATGAATGGCTCTTTTTTCTCCGATCGTCAAGATATTCGAAAATTTCGATGAAGATCGATCGCGAGCTGAGCGTTCATAGATTGGCGGCCGGCCACGGGGCATCACGTTCGGTGTGGAACTGGCCACGCCAAACGGTCAAGCCAAATGGGCTGGCCCTACGGGTCAGATCGGATACTGGCCCGGCAAGGTCTCAACCGTCACCCAACGTAAGTCCGTGAACTCCGCGATGCCAGCCTTGCCGCCAAAGCGTCCGTAACCGGAGCCCTTCACGCCGCCGAACGGCATCTGGGCCTCGTCGTGAACGGTCGGCCCGTTGATATGGCAGATGCCCGATTGAATACGCTGCGCGACCGACATGGCGACGGCCACATTGGTCGAAAAAACGGAGGCTGAGAGGCCATATTCGGTGTCGTTCGCTAGCCGAACCGCAT
>Ga0116226_10005708_pt1 | contig 11120 bp, 5 predicted proteins | sample S1TSphfallax_FD_89692 | JGI IMG/M metagenome (GOLD analysis project Ga0116226, IMG submission 89692) | Host-associated microbial communities from peat moss isolated from Minnesota, USA - S1T2_Fa - Sphagnum fallax MG | ecosystem: Host-associated > Plants > Peat moss > Unclassified | place: USA... | reverse complement strand
CTTAATGGGGCCAAGAAGTCCAAACCCCATTTCATGAATGGTTCAGTTGGGAGCATGGTGATTAACTTCACCATTGGGGTATGTAAGAGATTTCCAATTTGTTAGCAAACATCATAGGATTGATAGTGCTATTGTGCATCCTTGTGCAGAATTGGCCACCAATATTTGGCATTTAACACCTTTCAAGCTATGATGTTTGTTGAAAATGCATGCCACCAACTCCTTTGTGCATCTTTTGTATGATTACCAAAAATCTTGTCATCATGCAAACATTGGCGCAAAATTTGATCTTCCCTTTGTTTATACAACTTTCCATCGATGATGGTAAAGGGCAATGCCTTCAACACCAATTTCTTTTGTTGTTCCATGGAACATCCTTTTAGAAAATTTCTAGTAGAGATGTACTATACACTTCTTGCAGCCATTCTGTTGAAGTATAAATAGTTATGCGTCAATAGTTTTGTCAAACACCCTTGGATTTTTGGTAATGTCAGGAAATTGCAAGAGAGCATCGCCATTGAATGAAAATGCCTTGGTTTGTACACCATCGAAAAGTCATATTCCAAGAATAACAATAGCCACCTTGCAATTCGACTTGACAGTTGAGGTTTTTTGACAAGGTATAGCAATGCCATGTGGTTGACATAGAAAACAAACTTGTTTCCCAGTAGATAGTGTTTAAATTTATGCAAAACATAAACCATGGTGATTGTTTCCCTTTCGATGGTGGTTTAGTTTTTCTTTGCATTATTTAAGAGTCTCAAGGCATATACAATTGGCTAATCACAATATTTGGTAGGATTTTGAGTTAGCATAGCTACAACTACTAGATTTGATGCATATGTATGGATGTGAAACTCCATGTCCCATTTAGGTGCAACTAAAATTGGTGCATCTAAATACTTATGCTTTATGGCCTCCCACACTTCCTAACACTCAACAATTCACACAAACACCATTGTTTTGTGTAAGAATTTCTTGATGGTGGCAATAATGAAGGCAAAGTTCTTGATGAGACATTGATAGAATTAGGCCATCCCATTGAAAAGTTATATGTCTTTAGGTGTTTTTGATGCAGGGATATTCACAATTACTGAGATCATTTATGGATTAGGTAATTTTCCCACCTTGAAGACAACATACCCAAGTATGACCCCTGAGTAGACCAAAAACATACATTTTTTCGGATTCAAACTAATACCAAATTCTTGATGTTTGTCAAAACACAAATGAAGTTTAGCAAGGTGCATTATTGAGGTCACTAAATACACTAAAGTCATCCATAAACAATTTCATGAACACCTTGAGGTATTCATGAAATGCCATGCTCATTGTTCATTAGTAAATTGGCAAAACATTCTTCAATTTCAGGGCATGACTATCTAAACAAATGTTCCCCAATTTGTAATGAAGGTAGTTTTATATTTGTATTTTGAGGTGATCGTTATCTAACAATAACCTAGAAAGCCATCCAAAAATGAGTAGACTTCATGCCCTAGCACCATGTCCAATATTTCCTTCGTAAAAGGTAAAGGATAAGGTTCATTTTTCTTAGCCACATTCAATTTTCGGAAATCCATTCAAATTTGGAGCTTCCCATTCTTTTTCGATACCACCACAATGGGAGAAAACCAAGTTGCCTCTTCCATTGGAATGATGAATCCCATAGTTAATAACTTGTCCAAATCTTGTTTCATGACCATGACATAGTTCAAATTCATCCATGTTTGATGTGATACAAGTATATTGGTATCAAGTTCAATTCAGTGTTGCACTAAGTGAGGTGGAATACCTCATAAATCCTTGTATGTCCACAGAACTTAGTCATCTTTGTACTCTTTCAACAATTATTTTGTTACATTTGCTATAGAAAGGTCCAAATTGATGTTCAACTTCACCATTTATGGTTTGTCATGAGTACCCAATTTCAAAGGGTGAATTTGGACCTCTTCTAATAAATTCCACTTTGCCATCTTCATGTTTTGCACTTTGATTTGAGCTAGTGTAATGTTTCTCTATTGAAATTTCTCCTAGTGTGTGGTGGAAATAAAAAATTGATTCATTTGTACCAATTTTCATATTAATACTAATTTTGGGATCCATGCCAATTTTTGCATCAATATAGATTTTTGCATTAGCTACCACAATTGCTAAGATTTTCGGCTTTGGTAAATTAATGGTGCCAAATTGCAAACAAATTTGGTTTAATTACCAATAGCAGGTCTTCCTCCTCATCTATGACTCTATTAACAAAGTCATAGCAGGTTTTTGGGCATTGGTGTTGCTATCCAAATGCTTTGTTACTGTTATGGTGTAGATAATGCCATTACCCTTAATGCTTATGAAGTTATTCCCCTAGTCATGTGTAACCTTGGTATCTTGTAACCATGAACAACCCAACAACATGGAGTAACTAGCATCTAGTACGTTGTTTTTCACCACTGTGAAGGTGTTGACATACAAAATACCATGGATATGGATTTTCAAATCTCAAATTAAACCTATTGGTTTGATTAAGGTTTAGTCTGCCATCTTAATGGTATAAGGTGCAGGTTTCGAAATAGGTAATCCTAATTTTTCCTCAAATCCTTAGTGATAATGTTAACACCCAACTCCCCATCCAATACAACATCCTCCATTATGTTTTTCCCCACATGCACTGGAATTATTGCCATGTGAAGATTTATAGTGACTAACCCTACATCAAAAGGTGGAGCTTAATGATGGGTTGGTTGGTTACTTAGAAATATTCTAGAAACCACATTCTGTTTTAAATTAGGGGCCAAATGCATGAGTTGACCAAGGGTGAGAATAAGTTTATTATTCAATAATTATTGATTGATTTCCTAGAGCACATCCTAATTATCGATGATTTCTCCATCATAAAAAAAATCAATTCCAATGTTCAATGGTCCAAATGACTCCCACATTGGTGGTTGGCTTCTTGGGGTTGTTTCCATTATGGGTTTCGACACTTGCATTTTTTGGATGATTGATTCAAAGGTCTTTTGCAATTGTTCCTCCTTTTCCCAATCTTTCACAATCTTGGTCTTGTGGGGCTCCTTCTCCTATTGTAGCACTAGTCTTGGGTTCTAGCTTCTCATTTCAACAACTAAAACCATGTTGATAGCAACTTCATCTTTTTTCAGTTTTGCATGCAAGACTTTGTCTCACAACATCTCTTATGCAATTAATTTATGTGGATAGTCATAGATCTTGTGTTCCATTGAATTGCATATGAATCAATGGTAGATAAAAAAACTTCCTTGATTTTGGTTGCCTTATTTTATGTTTTCCACTTTTCTATGCCCAAGGAGAAACTTCATTCATCGAAACTTTTTTTTTGTCATTCAATTTGTTGTTTAAATTAACTGGGTTCCAATGATAATGTTCCTTTAGATGCCCTGGTTTATGACGAAAACCATACACCTTTTCAATTTTTGTGTTGTTTAGTGTTTTCTATAAAATTTTCAATGCTTTTAACAAATTTTTGTATTCCTCTACATTTATCATAATCTCCTCACAAGTGACTACAGATTCTTTATGCTTGAATAAGGTATTGTTTCATTTTTAAAGTTGCGATTCACAAATAAGGGACCAACCTAGTTTTAAAAAGGTTGTTAGTAAGCTATCATGCGCCTTATGTTGAAGACAATTAACAAGTTTGAATATCTATTCATAGTAAACCTCAATGTTTTCATCGTTGCCTTGCTTAATGATTCCAAGAGCATATACACCTATTCATCATTTTGAACACTATGATATCGCTCATAGAATGCAATTTTTAATTCAAGAAAAATGCAACTTGAATGAGACTACATACAAAATTTGCCCCCACTCTACAATTGCATCTCTTAAGGTGAAACAAAACAAGTTCATTATGTTAGTTTCCCGCTTTTCACCATTAACCTAAATTGCTTTATGAAACATTTGAACATGAATATTCAAATCTATCCCAATAGAATAAGTTAGGTATAATAATGATTTTGTTGATGAAGGAGTCGGTGGGTGTTGGTAGTGGATACCATAGTGGGTACTGTGGGTTCCAAGGGGAACTTGACCAAGGAAAACCAAAAGCACACTTACGCCTCCAACTGGAAATTTGCCTTTGCCTCCTTTTGGAAGTCCTCCACCACTTGGGGGTCCACTTCCATTTGGGGGTTAGCCTTTGCCTGGAGGTCCACCACCTTTTCCCAAAAGGTCCGCTCCCCCCTCCTGGTGGTTCTCCAATCCCATGAGGAGGACTACCACCATCTCCTATAGGTATCCCACCTCCAAAATTATCAGATTGTGATGGGGGTTTTGACAAGCAATTGGAAATAGGGCACCGGAATTTTGGCAGAATACCTACCAATAGGAGTAGTTATTAAGGGAGTCATCATAGATGCTTGGATCCCTGACTTCCTCTAGTTACAACAATTTTGATAAACACCATATTCAAGAAAGGGTATGCTGCAGGTCCAATTGTGTTAGAGAAAGTAAGTGGAGGGTTTCCTAGGTAATAAGGATTAGGAATCATTGTCATGGGTTGAGAATATTAAAGATGCCTACATAGGACGATCCATAGTTCCCAAGGTAAGTTAGTAAAATATTATTTCTAGTAGGATTCATTATCGAATACTGGTTGTTCAACATTTGAGTAATAGGATAACTTGGTGCAACTATGAAAGACGACGTATGCTCAGGTGCAAAAACCTTAGTCATTAAAATCTAGGAGCTAATTGAGATGGCAGGTTGGGTGGTACCGAAAATCGATTCAATCACAAAAATCAATACTTGGTTGGATCCATAAGGGTAGTTTCCAACTATGTGTACATGACCTTTACAAAAAGTCAAATCTTAGTTAATGGGTGCGGAATTGATAATAAAAATAAATATTACCGAAATCATCTAACATGAATCATGTTACCTGCAAATATTCATCTTCAAAGAGTGGTCATTACCATTAATTTCACAAGCAATCTTATCAAGAGACTCCACCAAATCTTCAATTGTTCTTTGAAGTTGAAAATTTTCAATCTCTAGGGCTTAGGTGCTAGGTGCAATAGTCTTTCAATACCGAAAAACATCATTTTCAATAGGGGTCCAAGCATGGCCCCACGAAGGTTCTGCATTTGTAATCACAACCAACCATTCCATTGAGTGAATTTTGATGTCAATTTGTATTTCCAATTCTCCTATTTCAATGTTGACTCCAACCTCTTGTTGATCTGCCACATGTAGGGTAGCAAGGCCTTCCCAATCTATCATGTGAAAATGTCCTCCTTGACCAACATCCCCAGTACGTCTCCACCTTTCCGCTACAACATTTCATTCATTTGCTTCTTCATTCGCCTTCTCGACATGATTGTCATCTTTCACATACAAAAATGGTTCACATGCACAATAAAGAATTTTTAATACTTTTTTTTTTCAGTTTTGAATAAAAAAACGAATTGCCCAAATAATGAAACTTTTGGAAGAAATAATACCTGTTTTTCCATTGAAGACAAATAACTTATACTGAATCTCTCAACAAGAGAGCTACTGAACCAAAAATCTTGGTTCTATATCCACAATAAGGCCATATTCAAAATTGTTAAATCCACCTAGTGAATTTTTGGGTGTTTTGGGTACTTGATTGAAAATTAATATCAAACTTGAACACTTCAAATTTGCTAGTGTTTAATGACAATGAGTCACTTTAAAATAGGGGGAAAATAGTTAAGAAAATAACCTACCACTTTCTTTTAAAGAAAACAAGTAGATGACAATAAACAACTTTGTAGCATCTCCAAAGTTGGTAGTCAAAACAACAAGTAGGAAAGACAACTTCAATGCACTTTGCAAAGCAAGAAATTGAACAAAAACAAAACTCATTTCATGCAAAGAACTTCAAAGTCCAAAAATTACATTATAGTCATATCCAAAACAAAGATAAAAAAAGGACCCCTTGAGCTTCCCCAAGGGAAGACTTCAAGTTCGTAAGAAAACAATGGGGATCTTAAAGGAAATGAAAAATCCCTAGAAGTCTTCCTAAACTCCAAGTTATCCAACCTTATCCTACATCTAGAATTTGGAACTAAAGCTAGGACGACAACTGATTTTTTGGTTCTATTAACTAACAATTTCTCAAAATCGGTAGTAACCTAAAATTGGTAGTAAAATTGGTTCTAATTTAAAACTAATAGTAATGTAAAATTAGTAGAAATGTAAATTTTATTTATATTTCAAAATTGGTAAAGTTTGATTTTCGGTACAAAATTACAACTATTCAAAATTGGTGGAAAAAAATTTATAGCCTTAACAAAAATGAAATAGGAATTTCCTACCTAGGTCATCTAGGTGTACGCTAACTTTTACTATATTGTTTGTAGGAATATTCTTAAACAAACCTACAATTTGAATGGATTGTCAATATTTCATGTGATTTTATAATCTTGACACAATGTGAAGAAAATTTGAACTAAGAAAAGCAGGCTTGTCACCCAATGATGGTTAATCTTTCACATTGCATACAATTCATAAGGTTTTTATCAAAATTAAAACACATTGAGTTGTTGCAATTTGTTCACATTATGCATCATAATTCCCTTTTATGTATAGCTACCAAAAACTCAAGATTCATATAATTTTGTCATACGAATATGTTTTGTACATTTATATTCAAGAAATTTCCATTCACAGATTCAAATAAAAATTTCCAAATTCAAATAAATTTTTTTAAAATTGAAATAACAATTTCCAGACTCAAATAACAATTTTTAGAAGTTAATATCAATTTTCAAATTCAAATAAAAAACTTTAGAAGTTAAATATCAATTTTCAGATTTAAATAAAAAATATCAAATTCAATTATATATTTTTAGAATTGAAATAGGAATTTCTAATTCAAGTAACAATTTTTGAACTGAAATAACAATGTTTATATTCAAATAACAGTTGTTAGAATTGAAATAATGTTTTTTTAGATTCAAATAAAAATTTTCAGAATTGAAATGATGATTTTCATATTAAAATAAGAATTTTGGAATTCACATAACAATGTCAAAATTGAAATCTCAATTTTTAGTTTTAAATAAATTTTTTTGAAGGCATAACAATTCATACAATGAAACATTTTTCAAATTTGAAATATTAATTTTCATACTTCAAATATTAATTTTCAAAAAATTAAATAGTAATTTCCAAATTGAATATATTGACATTATACATACATATGCATAATAAATATACCAAAATATACATATTTATCATATGGGTAATATATATCCTACATATAATTTGAATACGTACATAAAAATACACCTTTAAGTCATTGTAAAATACCTCTAGGGGTGTGACTAATGGGACATATAAGCTTATTTATGGATGAAAATAAACTTTAAACCATCCAACCCATAGGTTTAAGTTATCAATAATTGCAACAAAGTTGCAATGACCAAAATAGTTGAAATTTGAATTTATATTTGCAAATATTCCTTAAGCATCACAAACATTAGTAGAAAGTGGCCATTTTGTAACTGGTCCCTGAGATTAATTTTTAGTTACAAGCAACATTTGCAACTAAAATCTTAATAGTCACATTGGACAAGTCGCAAACAACAACAAATTTTGGATGAAAAAATAAGTCAACAAAATACACTTTCATGCTTTGACTTGTCATACATGTATTGTCACTTGCAACTAGGATGCAATTTTTTGGTGAACAATGGGAGCAAGTTATGTGTTTCCATGTGTACCAACTCTTAATAATTAAAAATATTTTATTATTATTTTGAAATAATTCAAGACATTTATTTTTATGTTTGGATGGTTTAGATTGTGACATGTGGTGCAACAGAGAATTTCCATGTGGCATATTAATTGAATTTGTCCAAATTGAATTTAAATCAACATTTAGGTATGTAGGTTGAATTATGTACCTACCTACCTATATACCTACCTACCCATTTAGGTTAAACACCTATTTAGATAAGACCTATTTACGTACCTAGGCCAAATACCTACTTAGGTAGGTAGGAAAATAGTTAGGTAAGTTAAGGAAGTAGGTAGTTAGGTGTAAATACATGAATCTTTACATTTTATTCTGAGTCAAATCATTTTTATTGGTTCATCCCATATGTCCATGTTTTTAAATATGAAAATGTAAAGACAAAACACCTTGTTTATATACTTTTAAAGATGAGAATGAAAGGCAAAACATATGGGATAAACTTTTTAGTTACAAGTCGTTTGCAACTAAAAAGTTTATCCCATATGTTTTGCCTTTTCATTATCATCTTTAAAAGTATATAATTAAATAAGTAAGTGAAAACTAACTAGCTAATTAATAAAATTACTAATTACTTAATGAATAAAATATAGACAAATAAATTAATAAACTTGCTAATTAATTAATTAACAACTAAACTAGAAACTAACAAATTCACTTTAAAAATTGTCCAACAAACTAATTATTTATATTAATAATCATCAAAATATTATGATTACTTAATTAATTATATTATTAAGTAGATAAAAATTAATAATATTTAATTTTAATTATATATGAACTATAATGATCTATCAACCAATTTCATTAACTAATAATTGGCTAATATTGAAATAATTAACTAATTTTAATATTAATTAATTATAATTAATAACCAAATAAAATAATATAGTAATTGAAATAATTAATAATTAATAATTATAAAACTTTAGTACTAGTTTTTTGGGTCTAATAATGTAATTAAAACCTAGCCTAGGTTAATTATTTTATTTTTATTATTCATATTATTACTTCACTCATTATAATTATTTATGAACTATTACAATAGATATTTTATATTTTTTATAGCTATATTTTTTCCTTTGAAAATAATTTTCACATTTGTATATTAATTTATTTGATTTCCATTCTAATTACTACAGTAATTATTATAAATTAATAAAACTGAAAATAAAGATTATATCATTGAATAATTAATAATGGATTGATATTAATTTTAAATTTGAAATATAAGAACTTAAAACTATATATTAATTTTTTTGGTAATTATTATAATATAGAAATATTTCATAATTGATAACTTATAATAATAGTATTAATAATAAAATCATTTGTAATAATTTTAAGAAGTATAATAAAATGGTTTAGATAAACTTGTAATATGGGCACAATATATTTAATAAATATTTTACATAAAATTTTAATATACACTAATTAATGTAACCATAATATTAAGGCCATTTATGCTAATAATATTATTTGAATTAAATGTAATATGGTTGTTCATATACATTCATAATATACATTTATAAATCTTAATACACCCAACCATATTCCTTAAAATTTACAAAATACACCTTTGTATATTCATAGGGTTGTAACTAAATTGGTCACATTTGCAATTAATGGGACATAAATTGTTTTTCTTGGATGAAAACCAAACTAAATGTTGTTCATATGAAAGGATGAACACCAAAATAGTTGCAAATTAGTTGCAATGTCATTGCAAATATGGTCAACACAAGAAATAGTTGCAAAAATGTCCAAATGTAGTTGCAAATAACTAATAGTCGCATGTGGTCGCAAATAGAGTGGTTACATTTTGGCTGGTTTCTACTAGTGTAGCACGCTTGTTCGTCCAAGTTTCATAGATATTGTTTTCCCATACAAATGATCAAAAAATGAGGTAAAAGGTATGTTATAGTGCCTACTTGCCTTCCTCAATGAAGTTGTCCCATTTTCAATTGCATCCATGGCCTCCTCCAAATCCTCACCAATCCATTTACTTTTAGTGATTAAAGGATTGCATCTATTAGCTCTTCTCTATTTTTTTATAGGTTCCTATCCAAAAAATGGTGGGACATTTTCCTTGTTTTAGCTTGGCTCTTCTTGTAGTCTATTTCACCTCCTATGAAGGAAATTGATCATCATGATCTAGATCCCTTTGGTCCCAATCTCCAACATGTTGGGTGTGTGTTATCTAGCTTTATAAGAAGTACAAATTTGAATTTTTTGTATTTTGCCCGACTCTCAAAGAAGTATGACAAGTTAAATTATGTCTAAAATGCATATATCTCTAGTTGTTGGGAAGAAGTTATCAATGCATAGAACTTTTCAAAGTCATCCCAAACTAAATTTTGGTTTGTTTGTTTTTGTATAGGTGAGAAGTGTGTACAACAAACTACAATTTCTTGGAGTTGGATAAAATTTGCCTCTCTTATGACTATGTAGATTGTATCTACAAATTAAAAAACTCAACACCCAATGGTAATATAAAAACTTCTTGAACTTTTGGTTGTAAAACTGATCTTTTGCAAGATGTCTTAGTTGTCCCTCTACATCCATCCTTAATGCTTGAGTTCCTATCTCTTCTTTGATGGCACTAGGATTTGATCTTTAATATTCAAGTTATTGTAAATCTTCTTTGACTACTCTACTATTTAGATTTTGTTGATCTACCTCAAGCTCTTGTAACTCTTCTTTGGCTACTTTGAGATGCCTTCCTTGCTTTGGTTGATATGTTAGGACTTTTGTTTTTGATCTAGAACTTTATATGACTCCTATCTTACTTTCCTTTTGTTGGTCTAGCCCATATGCTCTCAAAGTGTTGATGAAAAATTTCAAATTATCTTTCTCACAATTTGGAAGCTTTGACATGTTGAAAGAATTTTACATGTGAATCCAAACCTTGCACAATAGCCTTGTAAATTTGGGTAAGTTAATTTTGGTGGGAATGGGATGTGCTGGGTAAATTAATTTTGGTGGGAATGGGATGTGCTAGGTAAATTAATTTTGGTGGGAATGGGATGTGATGGGTAAGTTAGTTTTGGTGGGAATGGGATGTGCTTGAATTTGGGGGGAAATTGGAAGTCCTTCCTTAATTAATGTGTAGGTATTATACTTACATTGGATTCTTGTAAATCATAATTCTTGTTTATGGTCAGTTGTGTGTTATTTAACATGACCTTTGCACCCCATCACCAAACTAGTGATGTTCATTTTATTGTGTAGTCCAATCACCTACAACCAAACATTCATTCCCACCCCAATCTTGGGGTTGTTGTAAAATTGGACCATTTTTTCCCCATGGCCAAACATTCAAAGTACCCCTCATCCCCCCCCCTTTGCATAATGAAAATCAACTCAT
>Ga0116226_10005707_pt1 | contig 11121 bp, 4 predicted proteins | sample S1TSphfallax_FD_89692 | JGI IMG/M metagenome (GOLD analysis project Ga0116226, IMG submission 89692) | Host-associated microbial communities from peat moss isolated from Minnesota, USA - S1T2_Fa - Sphagnum fallax MG | ecosystem: Host-associated > Plants > Peat moss > Unclassified | place: USA... | reverse complement strand
CTCCTTCGCTGCATCCGGCAGATCCTTGCGCTGCAGCAACAAGGCGCCAAGGGCGATATGGGCGTCCACTAACCGAGCATTCACTAGATTCACTTTTCTCAGCTCCGGCTCGGCCTTCTCGTATTCGCCCATCTCGGTATAGGCTACAGCCAGGTTATAACGAATATCCGTGCGCGTCGGCTCGAGGGACAATGCACGCAGCAACTCACCCACTGCTCCCCGCAGATCGCCTTCGTCGGCAAGGCGAGTTGCGAAGGCGAAATGACCGGTGGCTGTGTCGCTCTCGGCGCCATATGGAAACGGCATGGACCGGCCGGGTGATCTTTCATCGCTTGCTGAGGAGGGAATCTCTTGCAGCATTTTCAGTTGCGTCTCAGCTCGGGTATCCGAGGGATCGAGCCAGAGCGCGTGTTGCAGGCTTGTAATCGCACCCGCCCGGTTATTTGATTTCAACTGCATGCGCGCAAGGCTTGCATAGAGGGGACCTCGTGTTGGTGCGAGCGAGATAGCCTTGCGCACTTCAAGGATCGCAGCCTGCATCTCTCCGGAGTCGGCGAGCAGCAGGCCTAGATTGAAATGGGCGAGGGCATTGTCGGGTTCGAGGTCGATTGCTTGTTTTGCCGACGCAACTGCTTCGATAAAGTGTGACTGCTTTGCAAACTCGAGCGCCTGATTGCTCAGATGGGTCGATCGAATCGCGTCGGAGTGAGCTTGCTCTGCGTCGCTTGCAAGCGTGAATTCGATCTTAGCCTCGTCGAGTTTTCTTTGAGTGCGGAGGATCTTCGCCATGAGATAATGGGCGCTTTCCTCGTCAGGATTTGCAGCCAACGCAATTCGCAAATGTGCGATCGCAGCGGTGTCATCCTTGCGCGCAAACAAAATATTCGCTAGAGCTTTTTCCGCTTCAGGGTAAGCAGGTCTATGCTGCACCGCGAGGAGATACTCTGCATATGCATCAGAGTCATTTCCTGACGCCTCCAGTGCTCTGCCAAGGTTGAAATGGGTCTCCGCCGAAGCTGGATCCAATAGCAGTGCGGATTTTAGAGCCGGAACGGCCGATGCGGGCTGACCGGTTTCGAGCAAACCTACCCCTACCATGTTCGCGGCCCCCTGGTAGCTTGGCTGCAGCTTCAAGGCTGCCCTGAACTCTGCTAAAGCTCCATTCCAGTCCGGATTTTCAGATTTGACAAGCAGCGTAAGTCCAAGGTTGTAATGTGCCTCCGCGAGCAGCGGGTCAACTGCAATCGCATTGCGAAACGCAGTTTCGGCATCGGTAAAGTCCCGGCTGCGGCCGCATAGTAAGCCAACCCGCAAAGTTGCCTGGGCGTTTGCTGGGTCCAGGCTTCTGGCAGTATTGTAGTCGCGTAACGCCTCTTGTAAATTGCCCTGACTCTCTGCTCGCCGGCCTTGCATCATCCAGGTTGTGGCAGTAACTGCAGGCGTGCTCTGTGAGAAAAGACCTGCCGATGACCCGAAGAGCAGGATAAATGCCACGGTCTGCGGACGCCACTGCAAACGGCCGTACATCGCGAATCCAGATGTGCTGCACAGGGCAGCGCATAAAGTATCTAGAGATGAGGGCGCTGCACAAAAGCACCCTCTCCGATCGACCCGGGTTAGAAAGTGAAGGTCGCAGCCAATTGGAATTCTCGTGGGGCGCCGTTGATCGAGGTTATCTGCCCGAATGTCGAGTCCTCAAGCGTCCCGTCCGGATTCCCAAAGTTGGGATGATTGAGCACGTTGAACGACTCGGCTCTTAGCTGGAGATTCTTGCTCTCGAGGAAAGAGAAGTTACGGAACAGCGAAAAATCCACGTCGGTAAATCCGGGTCCGCGCAGACTATTGCGTCCAGCGTCGCCGAAAGTGTACGGCGCAGGCACAGCATAGGCCGCCGTGTTGAAGTATTCGGCTATCGTCTTAGGACCGCTCGTTGGAGCAATCACATTAGGCCGCTGCGATCCTCCGTTTGCGTTCGCATTGTCAAAGTTAATCGTCGGAGTGAAAGGTGAACCATCGCGCGCAGCGACGATGCCATTCACCTGCCAGCCTCCCAGCACTTTCGACTTCACACCGGTCGAAGCCAGCGCTTTGCCTTTGCCGAAGGGCAGATCATAGACGCCGGAGAATGTGAAGACCAGTGGCACATCGACATCGTCCGGACCGCGATTGCTGCGCATGTCATAAGGGTTCTGAATATTGCAGCTCTCCCAGAAATCCGCGCAGCCCACGTTGATATTCTTCGACCAGGTAAAGGCTGTGATCACCGACAGCCCGTTGTCATAGCGCTTGGTGTACTGAGCCTGCAGCGCGTCATAGCTCATATGCCCGATACTCTGGATCACATTGAATCCATACTCCATTTGAGGATACGGCAATACCTGCGTGGGTCCAAGAACAGTGGATATATTAAACGGCACCTGAATCGGCGAGCGGGATGTGGACGAGCCAACATAGGACAATTTGAAGACGCCGGAATTTCCCAACTGCTGCTGCACTTGCAGATTCCACTGCAGCGAGTAAGCGTTCTTCCATGCTGTATCGAGATATCCTCCACCGCTAGGAAAGGGAGAGGTGGGGATAGTAGGTTGCGTATTGCCAAAAGGATTCTGCGCAGTCACGTCTGGAGTAATGCCCGCGATGTTCAGGTTGGCCGGCCCTTGTGATGAGCCGGAAGGCCAGGCGCCGCGCGCGTTTTGCGCGGCCTGCAGCGCACCCGACCAGTTATCAAAGGTGATCCCGGCGCCCGCACTTACGATGGTCGAAGGCTTGACCTGATAGGAGAAGCCGAAGCGGGGTGAAAAGTTCTTATAATTCGGCGTCGTGATTGTGTTGCGGTTCAGGATAACGACCCCCGCCGGCAGCGGTCCGGACGGCGTATCCCCGTCGCCCTTCGGCAAGTACCACTCGTTGGTGCGGATATCGAAACCTGACAGACGATTGTTGGTCTCGGTAACGGGAGAGGTAAAGTCCCAGCGAAGACCATAATTCACCGTCAGCCCGGTCTTCACCTTCCACGAGTCCTGCGCAAACACTCCAGCAACCTTCGACCGAAGGTTCACTCCCGCGTTGCCCAACTGCCGTGACGCGCTATTGGGCAGGCCTAACAGCATGCTGGCAACCGAGTCCCCTCCGGTGCCCGTGCATACGCCCGAACTCTGCGTGCCGCAAGGATTCCATGTTGCCTGCTGATTGAAATTAATGTCGTCTTCTGCCCAGTTGGTGTACATGCCGGTGGTGTAATACGAGGCGCCGAACATCAGTGCATGGGAGCCTGCCTCCTTGTTGACTGAGCCGGAAAATTGCCCGAGGCGCTGGGGCCCGATCGGCCCCCAGCCAGAACTGAGGTTCGCATACCCACTTGGATGAAGCCCGGGAACTTTAGCCACTTCGATTCCGCCGGGAGTATCGGTAAATCCAGCGCCGAAGCCGCCTGCAGAGAAGACGCTCGCCGCGTTTGGCTGGTTATATTGCTGAGGAATATAGATGGAGTTATAGCCACCGGTAAACTGTGCAATCAACGACGGAGAAAACGTGTGGATCCAGTTGACGCCGGAGTTGTTTCCGTTGAAGCCTTCGACAAAGGCATTGGTGGGCAGCGATCCGGGAGAGGTCGTCGTCGCATTGCTGATCGTCCAGCGCGCGAACAATAAATTCTTCGGACTAATGTTCCAGTCCACGCGCACGCTTCCCTGATCTTGATTGAGCGTGTTGCTTGCCGTGTTGATGTAATTGATAGCGTTGACGACGTTGGACGAAGGCGTGGGGAAATAGGCCTTCAGCACTGCGAGAACGCCCTGGTTGAGGCGGGCCTGCGGGATCACATTGCCGACAAAGGGCTGCGTTGTATTTGTGGACGCGTCGTAGGTCGCAGGGTCATAGATAATCGTGCTGGGCAAGAGTGCGCTAAAATCGCCGCTCAGCATTGCTGTCGTCGGCAGAATCGACTGATTGGTGGCCGCTTCTGTCTCGCGATATCCATCGTAGAAGCCGAAGAAGAACAATTTGTTCTTGATGATCGGTCCGCCGACGGTTGCGCCAAACTGATTCTGGTTGTAGGCGCCCTTCTCGGTTGCGAAGTATGGCGTAGCAGCGATATCGGCGTTTCTAAAGAACTCATACGCGCTGCCGTGGAATGTGTTCGTGCCGCCCCGGGTCGAGAGGTTTACCGTTCCGCCCGTAGATTGGCCGAACTGCGCCTGATCGGTATGCGTCTGCTCCTGAAACTCCTGAATGGCATTGATTGAGGGGCTGATCGAGACGGTGCTGAAAAATGGGTCGGTCGCGTAGATGCCGTCGATGTAAAAGAGATTGCTGCGGCCTGTCTGTCCATTGATCGCCGGAGTAACATTGCCCCCCGAACCGGTGCCGCCAAGCGAGGGTACTGCGCCCTGGGAGACGCTGACCGGCACGGTTCCAGGCGCCAACTGCAGCAACTGTGTGAACTGCCGCCCGTTCAGCGGAAGATCGTTGATCTCCTTTGGAGCGATGACCGTCCCGAGGCCGGCAGTCTGTGTGTTGAGCACTGGCACCGCACTGCTCACCGTAACTGTCTGGCCGACGGAACCCACGTTCAGTGTCAACGACAGACTGGCCAGTTGGTTGACCTGCAGTTCGATGTTCGGTTGCCTGGTCGTCTCGAAGCCGGTCTTGGTAACTGTCAGGTCATAGATGCCGGGCTGCAACAAGGGTACAGTGAAGAGTCCAGACGAATTGGTCTGCACAGTTCGCGTAGTCCCCGTGCCCGTCTGCACGATCACCACCGATGCGTCAGGCACCACTGCGCCGGTAGTGTCGGTGACGCTGCCTGAAAGCGTCGCTGTGTTGATCTGAGCAAGGAGAGGTGAGCCAGCCAGGATCGTCACCGCTCCTATCAGCAACAGCGAAAGGGTAAGTGGGAAATGGCGCCAGCAAGGTAGCTTCCAAGCCTTGCTGCTGTTATTGTTCCGGCCGATTTTGCTCATCACTCCACCCTCCAGGAATTAGCTCATCCATGACTAGACTGCTAGGCTGCTTAAGATTCTTTGCAGTCGGCGCTTGAGGCAGCACGCTTTCCTTGTCATCCGCGCTGGCCCCTCGTCTTCAGCGAACGTCAAAACAACTTTCACTGTACAACAGAAACCGATAAAGTAATTGTTAACGAAGAGCCGCAGTTCAGGTTAGCCCTCCGAATTTTGAGTTGTCAAGGAGCCGGGAACACCTTGTCCCAACACATGAGGTTGTTGGAGTCAGCGTTCGAGAGTTCATTCCGGTCGCTCAAAACCTTGTAGGACAGGGCAGGAATGAGGTTGCGGTGACGGTTCAGCGCATGGCCCGGCTCCGCGCAGGTTGCAGGCATTGGCATCCAGTTCTGCGCGGGGATTCCCTCGAGCAGTGGGTCGGACGCATGGCCGGCTGTCCGAGCGGCCTTCAGGGCTTCAAACCTGTCGAGCTCGCGGGCAGCTGCAGGTAGCTGCCCCAGCCGCCGCAGCGCCTGCGAGAGGCGGTAATGCCACTCCGGAATTTCACCGTCGAGAGCGGTTGCTTTGGTCAGCTCGGCGGCAGCCGTGGCCGTGTCACCGGTCTGCGCGGCGAGCACACCCAGTTCAAAGTGAGCCGCGGCAAACTCCGGCTGGGCTCGCAATGCTACCTGCAACTCGGTCTTCTCAAGCGCCGCATTCGACGCGTTCATTTTGCCGAGCATCACCGCATAGTCGTAGTGGAACAGCGCGTCTGACGGCTCTGCGGCGGTCAGATCTTTAAGCTGCTGCATTATGCGGGCATTCGCGGCATCGTCGCCCGCGCCCTCCATGGCGAGCAGCGTGTAGGCCAGCTTGCGAGTCTCGGCGCTGGCGGCAGCCTTCTCGAGCGAGGCTCCGGCATCGGCCTTGTGACCGGCGAGCAGCGCGGCCATCCCGCGGCCCAGCCACAGTCCAGCTGAATTAGGATGAGCCTCGGTCGCCGATGTGAAGGCTGCTTCCGCGCGTGCGAGCGAGCCAAAAGCAAGCTCGGCGAGCGCGGCCGCATTGAGATTCGCAGCACTCGGATCGATCCGGCCGGCGGCAGAGAACTCCGCGAGCGCGTCGTTCGTGTGGCCCAGCGCCGCGTCGAGCGCACCCAGCAGCCTGTGCGCGTCGGCACCGGTGGCGCTGGCGGCGAGCAGCCGATGCACCAACTCCGAGGCGCCGGCATAGTTCTTCGCCTCGAGCTCCGCCAGCGCCGCGTCGCGCAATATCTCCTGATTGTGAGGCTGCTGCTGGAGCGCGAGGCGCAGATAGCGGCTGGCTTCTGCCGCGCTGCCATGCGCGAGATAAAACTGGCCCAGGGTCGCATTGGCCGCAAAGCTCTGCGGCGCTGCCTGCGCTGCCCGCAGCAGTTCTGGCTCGCGCTCACAGCCGTCGGTCGAGGCCGCTGGTAGCAGCGTGTACAGGCTATTTGCCTGCAACTCGGAGGCGAGCGTCGCGACCTTTTTCGCCTCGGCCTCGCTCGCGCCAGTTGAGTAGCCGCTGGGCGCCGTGTTGTCCTGTATGCCGCTCGCGTGGAAGCTCGGCTTTGCAGGTGGGCTTGTGTTCTGGCCCGCGGCAAGGGCTGCCCCCAGGAAAGCCAGCGGCCCCCATAGTAATTTTCCAGCTATCACTTGGTGACGCCGATCTGCTTTACGGCTTCGGCTATCTCCTGATTGTCAGGATGACTGCGAAGGTACCCCTGCAAGAGCTCGAGCGCCCGCGCCTGCTGGCCCGATTTGTAGAAGATCGCAGCCAGGTTCAGGTAGGGCCGGTCGAACTCCGGGTCGATCTGGATGCACTTCTCGAACGCCGCGACGGCATCGGAGTTCTTGCCCTGGCGCATCGAAAGCACGCCCAGCCCGTTCCAGCCCTGCACGTTATTCGGCTGCAGCTGAACGACCCGCTCGAACTCACTCTGCGCCTCGCCCGGCTGTTGCTGGTTGAAGAGAAACATGGCGTATTCCAGGTGCAGCTGTCCGTCGGACGGCTGGCTGGCGATGGCCGCCTCGAGGATTCGCTGCGCATCCGCTGGCCGGTTCTGGTAGACGTACAGCTTCACCAGATTCTGCAAGGCCAATAGATGATAGGGCTGGAGCGCGAGCGTCTTCTCAAAACACCTACGGGCCTGGTCGTAATTCTCCTGCTGGCCTGCGACTACGCCGAGGTTATTCCAGGCGTTCGCGTCGGAGGGGTCAAGCTGCACGGCTTTTTCGAGGTATGTGCGCGCCTCGTTGAACTCATTGTTTCCCAGATAAATAATGCCTGCGTTGTAATATGCGCCCGACTGCGACGGGTTCAAGGCGATCGCCTGCTCAAAGAAAGCCAGCGCCTCGGCGGTGTACTCATGCTGCAGAAAAGCGACGCCATAGGTGAAGTAATTATGGTGGAAGCCCGGACCAAAGTATGGCCCCGGGAACGGCAGCGACTTGGCCAGATAGCCGCCGGCGTCGGTGGGCGCGCCGAGGTGGTCGTTGAGCACATCGGCTACCGGAACGCCGCCTGTGTAGACTTTGATCGCCTCCTGTTTTCCGTTGAGCAGAAACGCTGTGGGCAGGGGCATGTCGCGCCGCCGCTCGTGCAGGTAGCGATACAAGAGGTTATAGACGCCGAGCGTGCGCGCATCGCCGCGCAGTACAGAAAACGGTCGCGCAACGGCAGCCGCAGGGTCCTCGGCAGGCACGACCGCAACCACGTCGAGCCCCTGCTGCTTCCACTGCGGCGCAGCCTTTGCCAGCCCGTCGAGCAGCGCCACGCTACCTGCGCAGTCTGAGCTCGCAAAGACCAACAGCGTCGGCCGCGTAAACGACGCCAGATCCACGCTCTGGCCGCTCGCGTCTGGCAGAGCGAACCCAGGCAGGCGGATCGGCTCGACCAGCCAGGTCTCGGTCGCTGCATCGAGATCCTCCTGATCTGCCCGCGTCTCCCCGGCCGTATGCGCAACAATGGCGCGAAATGGCTTCGCCTCAAACCCGGCCGCGCCCTCCCGTATTGAAACCAGATGCCCAGCCGGAACATCGTCGAACTTCTGCGCAGCGCCCCCGGGCCAACGGACCGTCGCGCTTACAGGACCGGAATTCTCCCCAAGCCCGAACGAGAGCACCTTGCTGTGCTGGCTCAAAAAGCCTGACCCCGCCACAACCACCTGCCGCTGCACGCCCGCCGCAGTCTTCACCTCAACGACCGCGCCGATCGCATCGCGGTTGCACTTGGTCCCACGCAGCGAGATGCTGACCGACCCACCCGCCAGCGCCATCTGATTATGAAACACGCGCAGCTGCGGGCTGTTCCGGTTCTTCACCAGCACCTCCAGCCGGCCGTCGCCGTCGAGGTCCGCAAGCGCAAACGCGCGGCCGTCTTCGAGGCAGTCAAGCCCCAGCACGCTCGCCGACTCCGTAAAACTCCCCTCACGATTATTCACGAACAGGTTGTTCCGCTGCCGCCCGCTCCATGTGCAGTCAGAGCGGATCGCCTCGTTGATCGTGCTCCAGGCCTCCTCGTACATCTTCGAGCGGCCGCCCATCTCCATCGAACGCGCCGCCACCTGCCGCCAGTAAAAGCTCGACACATCGCGCGAACTCTGCCCGGAGATAAACCCGTTCACCACGTACAGATCCTGAAATCCGTCCTGGTCCAGATCCCATGCGCCCGAACTCCAGTTCCACCCGCTCACCCGCGTCCCCGTATCGTCCGACACATCGCGAAACTTCGCGCCGTCCGCGTGCAGCAGCGTGTTCCCGCGCGCATCCTGCCGGTACACCTGGCGAATCTCCTCCGCTACCCCCGGCATAAACTGCTTCTGCGCGGTCACCCGCTTGCCTGCGGCCTCCCACATATTCACCGCATACAGATCGTCGCGGCCGTCGTTGTCGTAGTCGAACCAGGTCGAGCTCATCCCCTCGCCCGCGTCCTCGACGGCCGCCTCCGCGCTCACATCGGTGAATGTTCCGTTGCCGTTATTGCGATAAAGAATCTTCCGGCCGAAATCATTCACCACATATAGGTCGGGATAGCCATCCTGGTTGTAGTCGTTCCAGCTACAGGCGAGTGTATAGCGGTCGTTGTGCACGTTCATGCCCGACGCTGCGGTCACATCCTCAAAGGTGCCGTCGCCGCGATTGCGAAACAGAAAGTTCGGCGGCCCATTTTGCGCGTCGTAATAGGGCGTCGGAAACTGATAATCGCTGAGCCCCTGGTAGTAGCTGTAGAGGCAAAAATAAATATCGAGAAAGCCGTCGAGGTTATAGTCCGCAACCGCAACGGAGGTGAACGAGCCCTGCGGCGGCTTCTCGCAGTGAAACGCATTCTCCTCCAGGTGAAAGGTGCCGTCGCCGCGATTGAGAAACAAGAGCGGCCCCACCGTGCGAACGACTAATAAATCCTGCCGGCCTGTGTTGCGAAAATCCGCAAAGATCGCGCTCGAGGTCGCGTCGAGCACGCCCACGCCGGCGGCCCCGGTCACATCCTCAAAGGTGCCATCGCCGCGGTTGCGATAGAGCCGGTTGGGCAGCCCGGCCGGCTGGCATACATATATGTCGTCGAGCCCATCGCCGTCGTAGTCGCCTACTGAGATGCCGTTGTTGCCGTAGATATCGACGCCATAGGCGCCGTCGAGCACCGTGCGCCAGTAGTCGACGCCATGGTCAAGCTGCTGGCTCAGCGACGGCACGCCGGCAAAGCTGGCCGCGGTGATCTCGACAAAGCCCGGCCCATGCAGCTCGCTCCGCCGCTCCGGCCCGCATACCCAGCCGGTGATTGCCCAAGCGCCGCCGTCGTCATGCAGCCAGTCGATCTGCCAGGCGCCGGTGCGCTGCTCCGCCTTGTTAGCATCCGTTCGCCCGGCGAGTAAATACGTAATCTCGGTCCGCAGCCGCAGCGGCGACTCGGACGCAATCTCAATCCCGCTGATGCGCAGGCTGGCAGCAACGATCGTCCCCAGCGGCGCGAGGTATTTTTCCAGCCGCTCGACAAAGCCGGCCGCCGGCAGCTCACCCGGCGCGGCAAATACAGCCCGGCTGGTCGCGAGCGGCGCCCCTGCGCGCAGCGGCGTGACCACAGCCTGGTCCATGCGCGTCGCGTGTACCGTCGCAGCCAGAGTGCTTACGAGATCATCGAGAGAACCAGCGCCAACCGCGCGCCCAGTGAGCCAATCGCTCCAGCCGGCCAGCAGTGTTTCTAGTTGGGTGGCATATAGCTCGGTGACGAATTCATCCTTGCCCGGCTCGATCAGGTCAAGAAACTGCTGTGTGAGCGGCGCGTAGGCCGAGCCGGCATGCAACAGGCACGGCTGCGCAGGCGCAGCACCGAGGGCCCGCGCGCGAAACGGCATCGCCGCCAAAGCCAGCGCAGCGCTGGCGCCCTCTAAGAAATGCCGACGGGAGAGTAGCAAAAGTCCTCAGCCTTCCGCCACCCCAGCAACATGATTCCTGCCTGGAACCCCGGGGACGGAGTATGTGAACTCTGAGTCTATCAAAACGTCTGCTGGCAAGGCCGCGGACAGCAGAGCAGGAGAGCGCCAACAAGTCGGGGTGGAGGGCTATCGGACCGTCACAGGCCGAGGTTGTCATTGACGGCGACCTCGAGCTCCTGCTCGGAGCCGAGATAGCGCTCCGTCGTCTGGATGGAGGAGTGGCCGAGCAGGAATTTAATTTGCTCGAGGTCGCCGCCGTTCTTGCGGCATAATTTCGCACAGGTGCGGCGCAGGTCGTGCGTGCCGAAGTGCTCTATGCCGATGTATTTCGCCGACTGCTCGACGATCGACCACACGGCCCAGTCGCCGAGAGTTCCGCGAACGCACCGGCGCCGGCCGCGCTGATGCACAAAAACGAGGTGTTCGCTTCGGGCGACCGAAGAAAATGAATGACGATCAGCGCCAGCTCGCACAACGCCTGCTCAAAAAAGGCAAATCTGTTCGCTACGTCGCCCGAACCTTTGCAGTGCATCCCGCCACCTTATACCGCATGCTCACGCTCGCTGCGTGAAGTCCTCGAGGATGAGTATTTACCGCCTTCACGTCTCGTTGCTTGAAATCGCGCCGCCCATATGGAGACGGATCGAGCTCTCAAGTGAAACCTCTCTGGCCAGACTGCACGACGTTCTGCAGGCAGCCATGGGCTGGAAGGATTACCACTTGCACGAATTT
>Ga0116226_10005705_pt1 | contig 11122 bp, 4 predicted proteins | sample S1TSphfallax_FD_89692 | JGI IMG/M metagenome (GOLD analysis project Ga0116226, IMG submission 89692) | Host-associated microbial communities from peat moss isolated from Minnesota, USA - S1T2_Fa - Sphagnum fallax MG | ecosystem: Host-associated > Plants > Peat moss > Unclassified | place: USA... | reverse complement strand
TCTTACTTTTACTTTTACGTCTGTTTCCGCATAGCAACTGCCGTCGTCAATGGGGGAGGTACTTTTGGGATTTGGAGGGTGGGTGAGGAGATTTGGGTGCGTTTATTTTGGGCTAAGGGTGTAGGAGGGTCATGATTTTTATTTTTTTCGTGGAGGGGGGGAGGGGGTGGGGGTGGGGTTCTAAGGGTCTTAATAAGTGGAAGTGAACCAGAGTGGGAAATGCGAAGGACCAGGTGGGGGGGATCGATGGGGTGCATTATGCACCAGGTTCACACTAATTTGCATTTGTATCAAAATCACAATGTTGGCAGATGTGTCCTTTTTTTGAGATTTACTATAACAACAAAATTGTATGTAAGGATTAATGATCCTTATATCTAAGCAAGGTAATATTTGGTATTTGAACCCACTAATATATTAGTTTGCCTATTTTATTTTTCTTCTTACTTATGCAATAAGTGCAATAACAACATTGTAAGATTGCAAAGTTTTGAGTTGTAACAACAAGAGTAATAACATGAAATTGTTTATAATTTGGTTGTAGTTTTTTATTGAGAACTTTTGTGTTCACTATGAGAAAAAAATGTGTTTTGCAACTAGCCTTATAACTCAATTTTTGAGTTGTAGAAGACACTTGCAACTATTATATTTATATGTCATAAGTGCTAACAGACAAGTTGCATGAGTTGCAAAGTTGCAACTCACTACATATATGCTGCAACTCATTACAACTTAACTGCAACTCATGTTCAACTACTATGCAATTCCATTATAATTGCACCCATGATGTCATGCTAGTTCATCATTGATTGTCATCCATTTATTGACACATGGCACTATGAAAATTTTTGGACATAAAAATGATTAAAAAAAAAATTGATCTCCAATGTTAATTATGATTGTTAATGATTGTCCGAGATTGTGACACATGACACATAAAAATTTCCACATGGCATATTAATTATATTTTGGAATAATAAGTATATATAAATATCTATTTTAGTAGCTAGGTAGGTCGTACATAACCATAGGTAGGTAAGTAGGTATAAAAACACAAGACTAAGTGAATTAAATAATAGCCATGATTTTTTTTTAAAAAAATTATGTTTAGCCTTTAGATTAAGCTTTTTTAAACTCATCCCAAAATGGCACTTGTATTTTAATATCAAAATATGAGAGAACAAACCTTCTTTATATAGTTTGTAACATGGGATTTGAAAACAAAACATATGGTTTAAATCTTTTAATTTCTTTTAGTTGCAAATTAAATTGCAATTGAGCAACAACTATAACACTTAAGTGTTTAGGGTAGGCTAGATCCAAGGGGAAGGCTCCATTTTTTTTTTTGTTTAAGAAAAACTTGAACCCTCCTATTGGCACCTCTAGGGCACTAAAAATCATCAAAAATGGAATAAAATTGAAAAAGTTATGGCCCCCCAAAGTAGAGGGGGGTTAAAAACTATTATAAAAAAAACAACCGAATGCTACAAAGGTCAATTCCCAAACACCTAAAAAGATCTTTGTATGTCGTTATGTTCCTATTAAAGTTGAAAAATGATTTGTAAAACTTTAGATGACATTCCTATAACACTTTAAATCGTTTAAAATGAATAAAAAAAGGAAAGTTATGAAATTTGAAAATAGGAGGGGTCCAAAGAGAAGAAAAAAAGGAAAATAAATGTGTTTTGTAAGTTCGAAAGATTATTTCTTTTCTTGTTATTTTTTCATTACTCATTTTCCTTTACATTTCAAAGATGATTTCTAAAGCTTGAGGTAGCATTCCCATAACATTTTAAATCACTAAAGATGAAACACATATGGTGAAGATATAAATAACTAATGAATATGTATTTTTATTAAGTTATAAGTAATCGTATTATAATCATAACATAGTTAAATAGTATAATACTATTTTAGTAGTGGTGCACTAGTAACTATACTAATTGTATTAATGAGAATCATAATCAAAAACTAATTGCAAATGTATCACATAATGGGTGGTGGAAATGTGGATACATGGTATGATTACAATTATGTACATTGTACTTATTTGCAACATAGTTGTTGTTTTAATGGCACATTTACAACAATTCCAAAGTAGTTACCACATGCAACTACAATGCAACCCCTGAAAAAGTCAAACATGGTTGACTACATATGTTTGTATGATGTGTATAAATTATTGTACATAAGACCCAATTTCAACTCACTTGCAACTATAATATAACTAACTGATTTTTTGATGTGACAATTTATCTATTAATAAATTGTATTCCTAAAGGGATAGTTGCACATTAATTGTAATGCCTAAGAGATAATTGCACAATAGTTATATATGAATTTATTTTTAATTTTAGTTGCAAGGTAATATGGTTTTGATGGACACGATTTCTCATAGTGGTTGCAACTCTAGGAGTAGCAACATGAAGTTATTTGTAACCAAGTTGTAACTTCTAATGGAGAACTTTTATGTTGTGAAAACAATAGTAATGATGTGAAGTTGTTTGTAACTAGGTGGATTGAGGTGTTTTTGAATTTTTAAAAAATCATTATTGTGAGTTTGGCAAAATTAACAAAATTATGTCCATATGCATTTTATGATTTGAATGACTAATTTTGTTGGTCTATCAAGGATATGTTTTTAAAACTCATAACTTAATGGATATTGTAGATTGTAAATATCATTTGGTCCCACATTTTTTAGAGTGTTCACCCAATATTGATATAACAAATACCAACACCTTGTTAGCTTCAACATTAATTATTGGTATTTATATTTTTTGGAATGCACCAAATGTTGTTGCAAAAGTAAAAGTTTGCTTTCTTGTGGGAACATGATGAAAGATTCCCTTATTTAAATGTTGCTAATTTTGAATTTAACTTAAAGAATTAGTGGAATTTTCCTTGTATGGCAAGGAAAGGTTAGAATGTTGCAATGGAGATTGTTGTGATTAATGTAGATGAATGTAGAATATGTTTGGTCACAATTTTGACATTGAAAATGAGTTTGGGAATCACATCACTTGATAAAATCAATGACACAAAGGATTTGATGAATTGTCACCACCTACTACAAAAATTGGCAAATTAATAATTGAACGAACATGTTCATAATTGTCAAAAAACTATTCATATCATTATATGGTTAGGTTCTTTAGATTATAAAATCGTAGCATATAACCAACTATTGTTTGGCCATGAAATAAGTAATTGATTTGGTTACTAATTGAAGGGGCTTGAAATAAAAAACCAAAACCAATAGGTTGTTTGACTTCAGTTTTTTAAAAAACTAACTAGAATTTAAAACCAAAATTGATAGTTCTTTAAAAATTCAAAGAAATATTCAACATTTGTTTTTATACTAGTTTTTTTTTATTGAAAATTGAGTCATGACAGACATTGGATAATTTTGGTTTGAGTTATAACAAACTAGTCATTTATGCCAAAAATTGGCTAAGTCTATTAAATGGACAATTTAATCAGTATTTTAAAGTAGCTATATAAATAATTACTTGAAAATTTATAGAAAAATAGTTGCAAAAAAAACCTATAAAAATAGTTTTAAAATAGTGGAAAATTCTTAATGAAAGTAGTCACAAATGATCAAAAATTACTACCAAAGATGCCTACCAAAGTGTCTATTTAACCAATACTAAAGTTTCTACCGATTCTACCTTTTTGATGATTTCAAAGGGAAAGTACTAAAATCCAATTGAGGCAATTGATATGTGCTTGGAAAGCTCTTTCCAAAGGCTAGAAAATACACTCTTGAAATGCTTGATTTGGAGCCATTTTGAAGAAGCTATGAGTTATCAAAGTTCCATATGGAATTGATTATTGAACCATTTACAAACTACATCAAATTGATTACCAAACTTTACATTCTTGATGATATCAAAGGTTTAATCAACTCCAATTGGGACAAATATTATAGTGTTGGAAATATATTTCTAAAGGCTATAAGATAAACTCTTAAAATGTTGAATTTTTTTTTAGGAAGCTTTGAGTTTTCAAATATTTGTAATTAAACCGCTAGTCTAGTCGACATTAACCAATAAAAATAGCTCTACAATTTTGGTAAGGGTACCATGAGAATAAGTTTTGGATGACAACAAAATTTTGAAAACACATTAGATGTTTAATATGGGTTCCCAATTTGCCTTGAGACCAACATTGCCTCTACTAAAAGGATAGTGCACACTTTTGCACTTCTACAAAAGGATAATACCAACTTTGAAATTAATATTTAAAGACTTAAAATTTTAAATTTTTAATGTTTTCTTCCATTTTTTAAAAAGAGTAATTTAAAATATCACCACTTGAGGATTTTCAAATGTCTTTTAAAATTTGTGTATTTAATTTGTTGGAATACCAAAATATGGTTACATACTTTTTCCTTGTCTTCAAACTCAAGGTGTGCATTATTCCATTACCAAGTTATGTTGTAAAGTTTTTTTGATCTATTGATTATTTTCATTATTTGTGGTACATACCTATCCAGTAGGAATGTGATTGAGTTTCATGCAAGTTTGATTATTTTTTTGCTTCTACCAAAATTCATTTCAATGAAGTTTTTTTCTAAGGTGGTTTTCATATTCCTTGTTATAATGAAATTTGTTTTTTGCTAGAATATTTTTCCCAACTTTAAAAGGCCATGTTGATTGAAATGATTGGGTTGTTGGTTGATGTGGTGGCATTAATTCGTGTTTAATTTAAGTGATTATATTTTATAGCTAACTTAATAATGATAATAATAAAATATCTCAAATTATTGATGGGTCATTGCAATGCATTGGACTGATGATTAGGATTTTGTCCTTTTTTTTATTGAACTAAGGATGGGTACAAAATGTCATAGCCCTAGACATGTGATTCCAATGCTCGAAAAAAATTAAATTATTGACTATTGACATATTGTTGAAATTGCAATGGATCACTGAAATTTGTTATTCATGTATGTGTATTTATTACGATATCTTGCCATATCATCATGAATATTTTTAATCATGGAAGTCATGACCATAAAATGTTTAAATTGATATTTGAACTTTCACCTCCTCAACCATAATCCAAGGGTGTATTTACCAACCGATGACATCCACCATGTGTATGACAATATGATGTTCCTTAGGCTCACCCCAAAGTATTAATGGTAATTCCTTGAAGTGAATACAATAGAAAGAAAAAAATCAAAGAATGTTCCTTAGTTATGCATACTTAGGGGGGTTAACAAGCCACGTGGGAATTTGAAGAGGGGATTTCAAATTTAGGATGAAACAATGTTAGTGCTAGTTCATGGGCAAGTTAACTTGCACAAATCAAACAACAAGTTAGTTAACGAAAGTTGGAGCCAAGTGGTGTTAGGATCTAATCATAAGCAACCCAAATTCATCAAACTTAGACCTTTGGGAGGAGGCACCATTATCTTCCCTATAGTATACTTTGTGATTGGTGGCAAATAGTACATTGAAATGGCTACAATTTAAGGACTCTCAAGTGAAAATCAACTCCAGAACTAGTTAAGTTATGAATTTCACTACCTTGAAAAATTCATACATATAAGTTTTGATTGAAAAGCTTTGAAAGGAAAAGTTGTAACCTTTGGAAAAAAAAATAGTGTAGTATTGAACATTCTAATTAAAGGTCATTTGACCCATTTTTCATGAGTTTTAGTGATTTGGGGGATCAAACTTTGAGGTTTCATCCATTACAATGTACATGTGGCGTTTATTATGGCATATATTACATTCAGATTATAATTTGACATTAAATTCTAACACATGTTACATAAAGTTGTACAATTGATCATAATGTAAGGTTCAATGTAAAAATGCCAAATATTTATCATATTACTTTGGTGATACTTGGTTTCAAAATTATTATGTAGTTTAAGATCTTGTACAAAAATGATAACTATTTTTCATATAGTTTACCAATACATGAAGGTCACATGTCAAATGCAGTCCTTGGAAAGGACTTTGGCTTTGGTGCTACTAGCTCCCTTTTCTTTTTGTGACTGAACCCAAATAAAACAAACTCAGTTATCCCAAATTTTAGAGGAGGCCATGATGCACATGCATCATTCATGATATTTTCATCAACAATGTCATGAACTGTGCTTTTGGTACTATTGGAAAGCCCTTGATGAATAGGGGTGCATTGAAATGGTTTCATATTGTTTTGACTTATAATGTGAAAGCAATTGAATATTAAGTAATTTTCTTTTAAAAAATTCAATAATAATTTTTAAATGAAAAAATTGGGGTGCATTCTTGGTATTGTTGGGAAGTTTTCAATGATTAAAATTTAATGGAATTGATTCCATAAGTTTTAGATTTAAGTTGTAGAAGATGTTGAATTTGGATTCATTATTTTCATTGAAAATTAATTTAAAAATATTTTTCACAATTGGGTTTATCCTTAGGGTCATCTTCACACTTGGGCTAGTAGCACAAAACACACTAGTTCCATTAAGATTGAAAATAATTTTGATATATTTTTGGTATATTTTCACAATGAATTATAGGCCTTTAATTACATTTAAATGTATATAAAAATAAACCTCTTAATGAATTAGTTGCACCTTATATTTTTTTGCATGTTGTTTGAAAAAGAATTGGAAGGGTCTTTTGTTGATATGCAAGACTATGCATAATATTATAAAATGGTTAATGTCATGACAAGATGGTGTTTGGACTTGAAGTCATTATGAAACTATAGACATGATAGAACATGGTGGTGATCACATGGCATTATACTCATGGAATGAAGTTGTGGATGTGAGTTTATGTTATTTTATGGTGTGAAATATAGGTCATTATATATTATTTAATCATGGATAAAAATTGCATCTCATTTAAAGATATGTAATGTTTGGCATCCATTGAAAAACTATGATGTAATCACCATATGAAGTAATGGAGAGTACCTAAACATACAATTAATCAACAAATTAATGACATGATTTCATTGAGTTAGGGATGAAATTGCAAATTATCCATCTACAAGAATATATGTCATTAAATTAATGTTAACCTTCAATATCAATAATAGAAATAATGGAATAAAATTCATATGTAAGATGTTTCCACTTGAACCTTGCACCAAATGACCTTTTAAGTTTCAACATTAGCCTTGATTTTTTGTTAAATCTTTTTTTAGTTTATCCAATATCATCAAGATGTGTAATCCTAATCTACTTCAGGTAAGTATGTAAATTACAGTTTGAAAGAAAAATAATGTTGATTTTTAGTTATATTTTGCCTCTCTTTGAAGGTTTTTAAAATGTTGTTCACCTTTAAGAGCTTAACCCCTTGTAGTACACTCATCTTACCCATATTGAAAAACCTTTAGGTAGGGATGTGATCCAATGTATTCATTCATGATGAATCTTGCCAATGGATATAATCTTGACATGTGTGAAAGTATTTGATGAAAGCTACAACCAAAATGAAACATGCAATAGCAAAGCTAGATGGACCTTATGAAGCATTTCATAGGTGTTGCCCAAGTTTGGATCCCAAATTTCATGAGCTAGGAAACAAGTTTTTTCATGACATTGATGTAACATATTATTTTACTCTAGGGTCAATTTCGTCATTAAATAATCTTTAAAACATTACTAAAATGAATTTTCATGAAAATATGAAGCTAAGGTGTCCAAAACCTTGCAAGCTACATTCTGAATAATTTCATTTGTCATATTGACAATATTATAGTATATATGAAATAATAATAATTTCAAATTAATAAGAATTTTTTATTTTATTTTACTTTTTCATGTGGAAACTGATCATTGGCTATGATAATATGACACTCACGATGATCAAAATAAGTACCCCCAAAAAAAAAGTCAAAATGTGTTTTTTTCAAATAAGAATGAAGCTTTCAAATTATCAAATTGTAGAACTTTGAAAATGGGTAACAACTTCAAATGGTGATAGAATTTTGTTACTGCCTAGACACATTTGGGTCCATGAATTATAGAAAGATTGGACATGTAATGGACGTTGAGAAACATGCTATTAGTGTGTCCATTACACACCCCAAAAAATGGCATAAATATAGGCCCAGACACATTTGGGCATCAACCATTTTTTTTTGGAAAACGATGAAACAAGCTAAAGGCAAACAATGAAAAAAGAAATGAAAAAGTTAATTTGTATTGCCTTCATTTAAGACTTGATTTTGATGTAACATTTATCCCGCATTAGTTCAAAGTATTGACCCTTGGAGGTTGTGAGACAATCCTTTGTGGCATCAAAGCCCTTTTCAACCTACACCTTAATTGGGTCATGATGCAAGTCAACATAAAAAACAATTTTAATAGCATTTCTTGAACTACTATTTTTAGAAAGCTACGAGATGCCAAGGGACCTTTGGCGAGCATTATCTCCTTTACTAGGCTATGTTATGGTGTTCATTATTATCTTTACTACTAGCATGGGTAGCATGAGGAAAGGGCCACCATTATTGAATAATTTTTAAGCAAGAAACAAGGTGACCCCTTAGGAGGTCTTTTATTTGCCTTAGCCCATTAATGAGCACTCCTAGAGACCATTGCATGAACCCTTATCTATGTCTTTCCATCCTTAGTAGACAATACCCACATCATGGGCTCTATGAACGAGATTATCCCTACCTTTGACCACCTTTCGACCCAATTAACCTTAGTTGGGCTTAAAGTCAAACTGTCAAAATGCAAGCTTTGGAGTCCATTAGGGTTTTCTTTAAGCATGGAAATTCCTCATGGTTGTTTTTTGGTCATAGATGGTTTATGCATTTTGGGTTGTTAGTGGGTTTTCTTGTCACACATTTTTTAGATCAGACATTATCTTAGGACGTGGCGCATATTAATGATCTTTTTCTTTTGGGAGACACACAGGTTGCATTGGGCATTTTGTTTTCATGTGTTGTTTGTCAACTTTCTTATTTCAATCAAACAATACTTTAAAAAAATTCCTTCCTGTTTTTTTTGGCTGGTTTCGATAAGAGAATTATGTAAGTGTGTGGGGACATTATGGGTTTGGGGTCATGGGAATGTATTTGAAGCCTTTTAGCAAGGCATCATGTTTGACTCATGATCTTTTTTGGTGGTACATGTTTTTTTTTTTATCTATGGAAGATTATGCCCCATCTGCTTTTCTAAGGAGTTGGGTTTTGGTGGTTCCATATTTGTGCTTAAGGTTTTGTATTTTTGATATACTTGTTTTGGAAGAGTATGTTTTTCAGGTTGAGGGAGGCCCACACTTTCTTTAGTCATGCCTTCGTGTAGCTCAGGATAACCTTCTTCTTGTAGTTATAAATATGCACCTTTCTTTTGAGAGTGTGGCAATTATTGATGCCCCAAGTTTACAAGCAGCTTAGATGGACATCCATCATGACACATCTTTTAGGTCTATTTTGGAGGATGATTCCATTCCCTCAACATCCAAAGTCCGCATTCACTCTTATTCGGGTAGGGGAGTGGGGCTATGGTTGATTGCTAGGCCATTTATCTGTTCATTCCACATCGCACACTTTACTTTCACATTACTGTTATGTTTTTGTTTTGGTTTGATTTAGCCCTTGGCATTTAATCTTCTCACGTGTGAATGTGGACATGGGTTAAATGTTTTTAGCATGCATCTAACACGTTGTCTATTCAAAGGTTAGTGGATAGCCACACATGATGCCATTAGAGACGTCATGTTTCTTTTTACTTGAGAAAATGTGCATGATGTATTGAACGAACGATGGTATGTTTTTACGTTAGGAGTTTCATTATGAGTTGATCTCTACATGACTTGTGAGGACCAAGGCTTTGTTTTCGATGTGGTGATTATTAATTTGACACAGGAAACGATGGCTATGAGTGTCATTAGTCAACCAATAGGTGCAACTTTGGAACTTAGCACTATTGTTAAGATCCACAAATATAAAAGGCTTCATGAAAGGCACCACTTTATTTTGATGGCCATGAAGGTGCATGGCACACTTGAATGTGATATGGATTCTTTCATTAAGGAATGTGTTCATCTTTTTCACAATAGATGGTCATGAGGTCATTTATCCTTGTATTTTTGCATTCAATTTTTTAGGCAACGTGTTAGTATTGCTTTTCAACGTGCTTTAGTTTCTACTATAGAAAGGAAGATTACATTGGCAAGAGATGTTTGTTCTAGACCTCCTATTACTATTAGATCTCACATTGCATGCATGTGACATTAAAGGGCCAACGAGTGCGATAGATTCCTCCCACAAGAGGGACTAGCTCTCTCCCTTCTTTGGTTCTTAAGGGTTGTGTGTCTTTTTGGCCTTTTTTTGGCCTTCCCTTTTGTCTTCCATGTGATGGTTCATGCCATCAGTTTTTTATTGGATTTTTTGCCATTTAACATCTAAATCCATGTGGCCATGTTTGATTAGCATACCATCTGAAAGCTAGTAAACCTCACACGATCCAAAAAAAAAAAGGAAAATGTTAAAAATTCCATATCCCACACCCATTTAAAACTCCAACAAAATCCATTTTTTCGTTTATAATGCATGGTAGCAAGATTTGGCTTATCAAGCATTTAACCCCTAAATAAACGCCTAGTATGCCTAAAAAATGACATGATGAAGTTTTAAACTGATCCAACAACAGGCATTATGGTTGTTTTCAACAATTGCTTTTGGGGACATGTTCATGGCCTCCAAATGGCATGCTAACTGGGAAAGTCCATGTGAAATTTAGATGAAATTAGACATGCGATTACCTTTGAGGCCGAGAAGGGTCAAATTTCGGCGTGAAGGCAAAAGTGACCCCTTTTTTTTCTTTTTTCCCCGCCCTTTTGGTTGAACAACTGGCACAAGGCCATTGCGTTAGGATGGAGCCAATTGAGTGAGAGACAGTACCAGCAGGGTTGTCACTATATTTGGGAGGGGGTATATGAGCAACACTTAATATGACCAATCATATTAAAAATACACGGGATTTTTCGTGTATGGTACCTTGGTGAGGACATTATAAAATCAAAGATTTCAGAGTCTGACCAATTGCGTTATGAGTTCACCTCCAAAAGGTACCACGAATTTTGGGATTGAGGTTTTAAGATCATATCTTAGCTTTTGTGCCGGGTCCTTTATTAAGTCTTTGCACGTT
>Ga0116226_10005704_pt1 | contig 11122 bp, 7 predicted proteins | sample S1TSphfallax_FD_89692 | JGI IMG/M metagenome (GOLD analysis project Ga0116226, IMG submission 89692) | Host-associated microbial communities from peat moss isolated from Minnesota, USA - S1T2_Fa - Sphagnum fallax MG | ecosystem: Host-associated > Plants > Peat moss > Unclassified | place: USA... | reverse complement strand
TGTTTGCTGGCGGTGTGGGCACTGCGCCTGTCGGTGTACATCACCTGGCGCAACTGGGGGCATGAGGAGGATCGCCGCTATCAAGCGATTCGCGCCCGCAATCAACCGAATTTCGCCTTCAAGAGTCTTTATTTGATTTTTGCGCTGCAGGCGCTCCTCGCCTGGTTGATCGGTTTGCCGGTGGCCGCGGCGCTGATGAGCCATCGGCCGCTCGGTGTGCTCGATGGTTTGGGCGCTCTCTTGTGGTTGGTGGGTTTCACTTTCGAGGCGGGCGGCGACTGGCAGTTGGCGCGCTTCAAAGCGAATTCTGCCAACCGCGGCAAGGTGATGGACCGTGGCTTTTGGCGGCTCACCCGGCATCCGAACTACTTCGGCGACTTTTGCGTGTGGTGGGGCTTTTACCTCGTTGCCGCGGGCGCCGGCGCTTGGTGGAGCTTCCCGGGTCCGGTACTGATGTCGGTGCTGCTGATGCGGGTTTCCGGCGTGACCTTGTTGGAAAAGGATATCGGTGAGCGGCGCCCGCAGTATGCGGACTATGTGCGCCGGACCAATGCTTTTTTTCCGGGCGCACCCAAGCCGTGAGATTGCAATTCATCTTCGCGCAGACTTCGCAAGCTCCAGTGCGCCTTTGATCGGCGTGAAGTCAGCGCCGGCGCGCTCGAGCCATCCGAGGCCGCGGCGAATCTCACGGCGATGTTCGGCGCGCGCGCTGGCCAATACAGCGGCTCGTATGCCGGCATCGTAGGCAAATTCAGTGGCCTTGGAATATTGACTCATGAGCGGTCCCGCGATGATGCCTTGGACCTCGCCGGGCGTAGCTTCAATATTGAAATGACGCAGTGCGGCAAAAAGCAACGGTACGGGTTCGGCCAGGAAATGGTCGAAGTCGAGGAACCAAGTGCGCTCATTCGCGGCGGCTGCGAGGCTCGATGTTTCGCACGCCCACGCCAGGGCGAGCCATTCGCCTTCGCTCAATTGATCCAGGCGCCAGGCCTCCCGGCCGATTCGCCGGTGAAGGCGTAGCAGGCGCTCCGGCGCGAGGTGCCTGGCTTCCTGACGCGAGTTGGGACCTCCGAGTATGGTCGCAATATAGCTCTCCGGCGAAACCAGCATCATGAGCGATGGTGATGCCTGAGGGCGTTCCAGCAGCCGGGGCGCGAACTCCGACACGAAACTCGTCGCTTTGACGATGGTATGTTGCTGCGCCTGGTAGGTACGGGACAGCAGCTTCAGTGTTGCGTCGAGTTTGCCCTCCAGCAACGCAGCACCCGGGTTTTGGGCGAAAATACGCAACAGCAGGGGTTCGCGCAGCGAGAATGCGTGCGGGTGTGCGCCAATGAGACGGGAGAGCAATGTCGAACCGACGTGACCGATGTGAAAGATGAAGGCACAGCGCTCAACCAGCGTCAGGGTCTCCAGCGCCGATGTTACACGCGACCATGGAAGTACTTCGAATACAGTCTGCGGTGTCAGGATGCGTGGATCGAGAAAGCTGGCGTTCGCATAGTCCTCGGCTCGAAGCCTGATGAACGAGACCGTGTCGTTGATCGCGTCCAGCGTGTACGGAAACCACTCGGGCGATCGCCCCAAAATTTCCGCGAGTCTGTCCATGCTGCAAGTCTAGCTCAGGCGGCAAACGGCTGGTTTATACTCATGTGTCAGAAATACTCGGTGATCCATGTTCCTCCAGATCGAGAAATTCCTGACCGAGTCAGAAGTTCGGTCCATCGGCGATATGTCGAGCCGCGTCAAGTTCATTGACGGCCGACGCTCCAACCCGCACAACACCAGGAAAACCAACCTTATCGCCGATCCGGCCGACTCGGTGGGGCAACAGATATCGCAGATCGCGTTGAATGCCCTGCAACGCAGCGATGAGGCCAGGGATTTCGTGTTTCCCAAGCGGGTCGCGATTCCTACTCTGTCCCGCTATGAAGTGGGCATGACATACGGTGCGCACATCGATTCCGCATTTCTGCCGGTCGGGCCCCAGCCCCTGCGATCCGACGTTTCGTGCACCATATTCATCGCCAACGCCGATGACTATGAGGGTGGTGAATTGATCGTGCATTTGGGCTCTCAATTGGTTCGATTGAAGGGGGCGGCGGGTTCCGCGGTGTTCTATGCGTCCACCGCGATCCATCAGGTGTTGCCGGTGACGTCGGGCGTGCGCTTGGTCGTGATTACCTTCATAGAAAGCCAGATTCCAGATCCTATGGAACGCGACATGTTGTACGCGCTCGGGGAAGTGCGGGCGCTGGAAGCCGCGAAAATGGATTGGCGTAATCGGACCCAGCTTGATTATGTGATCGAGAACCTGCGCCGGATGTGGTCGAGATAGATACGTGCAACGTGATCGCGAATCCGATCTGGAGACGCTGCGCGCCATGGAATTCGCCGCACGCAGCGGAGCTCACGTCGAGGCAGCGGCACTCGCAGACGCCGCGCTGGCCGGTGGGATGGAGCATCCGCTGGCGTTCAACCTGGCCGCTCTCGGATTGGAGCAGCGCGGCCGGGTGGCCGAGGCGGAGCCCCTGCTCAGGCGGGCGGTTGCCATGGCGCCTGATGACATAGGTTCGCGCAACGCGCTAGGGCTATGCTTGCTCCGGCTCGAGCGGCCGGAAGAGGCTCTGGCGCATTTCGATGAGTTGTTGCCGCGGAATTCCGACCTGCCATTCCTGCATGCCAGCCGCGCCAATGCGTTGCTGGCGATCGGCGAGGTGGGCGAGGCCGAATCGAGCTTCCGTCGCGCCATCGCGCTCGATCCCAATCAGGGCATTGCGCTCGCGGGTCTTGCGCACATCGACAGCCGGCGTGGTGCATATCATTCGGCACGCGCCTGGGCAGAAAAGGCGCTGGCAATCCTGCCTGGATTTCCCGATGCGGTCATGAGTCTGGCGGTTGCGGAACTCGGCGAGCGCAACACGGGTCGGGCCCGTGCCCGAGTCGAGGCATTGTTGACGGATTCCCGACTGTCAGAGCTCGAACGCGCCCATGCGAATGGGGTGCTCGGCGATATCTTCGATGCCGATAACCGGACGGACGAGGCATTCGCCGCCTACACGGCCTGCAACGAAGCACTGCAACGCCTGTATGCCGGGCGATTCATGGTGCAACCCACTGCGCTCGAATACGTATACGCCATGACGCGATACTTCGAATCGGTGACACACGATGCCTGGAAGTCACCAGCACCGGCCGCTGTGGATGTCTCGGGCGCCCGCGGGCACGTGTTTCTGGTGGGTTTTCCCCGTTCCGGCACGACTCTCATCGAAGTCATACTCGAGGGGCACCCCGATGTGGTCAGTCTCGAGGAAAAGGAATCGCTGATCGGCGCCGTACGCGAATTCATGGGCACCCCTTATGACTTGGAGCATCTCATCAGTGCAACTCCCGCGGCACTCGAGCATTGGCGAGCGGACTATTGGCGCCGAGTAGCCGCGTGCGGGATCGACGTGAAAAGCAAGATTTTCATCGACAAGTATCAGCTCAATACCTTGAAATTGCCGCTCATCGCGCGCTTATTTCCCGGGGCAAGGATTCTTTTTGCGTGCCGGGACCCGCGCGACATCGTACTCAGCTGCTTCCGTCATCGCTTCAAGATGAGTGCCGCCATGTACGAGCTTTTGACGCTGGACGGTACCGCCCGCTACTACGATGCCGTCATGCAGCTGACGGTCCGCCTCAATCACTCGTTGAACCTCGACATGTGCTTGGTGCGCCATGAAGATCTCGTAACGGAGTTCGCCCGTGAGATGAAGCGAATCTGTGCCTTCCTCCGAGTTGACTTCGCACCGGGCATGGGTGATTTCGGATTGCGAACGCAAAAGCGCGGCGTGCTGACGCCGAGCACGGCACAGCTGGTGCGTGGATTGAATACCGAGGGCCTGGGTCAGTGGCGACGTTATCGCGCGAGGATGGAGCCGCTGCTGGCCGGGCTCGAACCCTGGGTCAAGCGCTTCTATTATGATGCGTGACGGTCATACTTGATCGGGAAGCGTGAACCAGCAGTTGAAAGCGATGGTGATGCGTTCTCCCGATCCCTCGAATGGCTTGACGTCATGCAATACCCATGATGGGAACAGCACTAGCTGCCCGGCCTCAAGCGACAGGCTGGCGACGTGATAACCATGGGGGAGCGGCATGGTGGCGACGCCGGCGTCCATGTGCATGGCGCTCATGATCATCGGATTGATGAAGCCCAAGATCCCGCTGTCTTTTTTCCCAACGTCGTGTTGCCCCGGATCGACGCAGTAGATGCCGCTCCACGACGCGTTGGGGTGATTGTGCACACCGAAAAATCCGCCGCGGCGAGTCACGTGAAACCAGCAGTCATTGTAGATCTGCATTCGACCGAGCGTGGGCGGATCATAGCCGTTCAGTCGCCCGATCAGCGCTAATACCTGGTCCCAGCAAAAGGCTTTGAGTTCCTGAATGGCGGCGTCGTTTTGACGAAACAAATTGAAATGACTCTCAAATAGCGCCGCGTTACGTTGTGTAAGCGGTCGCGGATTCGCTGCAGCGCCGCTTTGCTCCTGCGCAAGGATGAACCGCCTCAACGCGGGATTCAGGCGCTGGTGTGCCGGGTGGCGGGCAAACCCGAACGGCACGGCGAACATGTTGACGAGATCTGGCGGCGGCATGGCGGGATTGTAACCGCGGGCACCTCGGCGTGTGGACCCCGTAACGACGCGTCGAGCTATACTTCGCGAATGGTGGATTCAACGGAAGCAGCGCGAGGCGGCAATGACGCGGAAGCGGCTGCGCTACACGAGCGCGCCCGCTTGCTGTTGGCCGCGGGCGATGCTGCCGCGGCGTTAGGCCTGCTGGAGCAGTCGGTCTTGCTGGCACCTCGCAATGTCATGTTCTGGTTGAGTCTGGCGGCGGCGTTGCGCGCGTTGCGACGCCACGAGGCGGAGCTGACCGCGCTCGAACGGGCTCTGTCCATCGATCCAACACACCTGGTGGTGCTGTTGCAAAAGGGGGCGCTCCTTGACCTCATGGGAAAGCCGCGCGCCGCTGCTGCCGTCTATGGTTATGCGTTGCAAACGTTGGCTGCCGACGCCCGATTGCCCGCTGCCGTCGAGGCGCACGTTCGCCATGCCCAACGGCGGGTGGCGGAGAATGCTGCGCAACTCGCGGTGCTCATCGAAGGTCGCTTGAGAGCGGCATTCGGACCATCCGCTGATACAACGCAAGCCGCGGCCGGGAGGACGCGTTTTGACCGCTGCCTGGATCGCGTACTGGGGAGGCGACGCGTTTACATGCCGGAGCCGAGTTTCATGCTGTTCCCCTACCTGCGGAACTATGAGTTTTTCGAGCGGGAACGGTTTCCCTGGATCGATGCCCTGGAAGCTGCGACCGGCTCAATCTGCGAGGAGTTGGCCGGCGTGCTCCGCGATGACACGCAAGGGCTGAAACCGTATATCGGATTTGGCGAAGGATTGCCCCTGCGACAATGGGAGGAGCTCAACCATTCCCGGCGCTGGAGCGCGTATTTCCTGTGGAATCAAGGTCGACTGGATGAATCCCACGCGGCGCGCTGTCCGCGTACCCTGGCAGCGCTCGGCGCCGTACCCCAGGTTGACATACCGGGCCGGGCACCCACCGCATTTTTCTCGATTTTGGATGCGCGCACTAAGATCCCAGCGCATTCCGGTGTCACCAACACTCGCCTCACGGTGCATCTTCCGTTGATCGTGCCACGCGGCTGCGGATTTCGCGTGGGTGGGGAGACCCGCGAGTGGCATCCGGGTAGGGCGTGGGTATTCGACGATACCATCGAACATGAGGCCTGGAATGATTCCGATGTACCGCGTGCCATCCTTATCTTCGACATCTGGAATCCGGAACTTACCCCCCTCGAACGCGATCTGGTGCGCGAGACGACTGCGACGTTGGCCGAATACTACGCGGTCGAAGGTACGGTGCCGGGAGTCGTCATTTGAGCGCGCCGGTCGCCATGTCGTCTTTGTTTCATGGAGTGTTCGTTGGTTGCGCGCTTGCAATAGGGGTCGCGGTCGCCGGACCGCCGGTGGCAGATGCCTCCCTCGAGGCACTGCTGGCGTGTCGTGATACGGCGGAATCGAATGCGCGGCTTGCATGTTTCGATCGGGAGTCCTCGAGGTTGAACGCGGTGCTCGCGACGCGTGCATCAGTTGCGTCGACGACAGAACCCGTTGCGTCAGCGCAGCCGCTCGCTCCGTCCGAGAAGTTTGGCCTATCGGAGCAAGCGGTTGCGGAGCGAGAAGTGGCGGCCGGTAGCCGAGCTCCCGAGGCGCAAATGATTGATGTGCACGTCAGCGCGGTCTCACAGTCGTCTGATGGGCGATTCACTTTCACGCTCGATAATGGTCAAGTGTGGCGGCAGTTGCTCAAGGAGGGGGATATGCTGGCGAAGCCCGGCGATGCCGCGACTGTGTCGCGCGGCATGTTGGGATCCTATTGGCTGGCCTTTGAATCCCGGCGCGGGTGCAAGGTCACCCGGATTCGCTGATCATGGCGCCACTGAAATGCCGGCTGCGACCAGGCTCGCGTGCAGTGGAGCCAATTCCGTCGCATAGTGCCGCCATTGCTCCAGCGACGAAGCGTACAGTGGCTGTCGTACTTGGACAGCGCTGGCGGTCGCCGTGGACGCAGGATTCAAATGGAAGTCGAGGCAAGCCGCCTCGAATGGCAGATCCAGGTACTCGAGTATGCGTCGGGTGGCCGTGTCCTGAGACTTCACCACGTCTTCATAGGCGACGTCCAAAATGCGCCCCGGCAGGATACGGTGCCAGTGATCCATCAGCCGACGGTAGCCGATGTAGAAGGCCGCCAGTTCGCTCAAGTCATAAGAGAAAGCATACGTGCCGGCGAAGCGCGTCTTGTAGATTGCGTAGCACGCGGCAAGCGGGTGGCGTGTCAGATGGACGATCCGTGCATTCGGGAAGGCGCGAAATATGAGCGCACAATAGTAAAAATTGGTCGGCTGCTTGTCGGAGAAGCGATGTCTATTATCGCGGCGCGCTCTTGAACGAGCGAGGTACTCCGTGGCAATCAACGCTGGGTCGGTGAAGCCCATTTTGCGGGCAAACGACGGCCAGTCCAACGAGTCCGTCGCGGCAATGCGCGAGATTGCCACTCCCACCGCTTCGGAAAAGGCCGGCAATTCGCCGGCGGAATGGACGAGGGAGTGACTGCCGATGATGCGCTCGACCAGAGTGGTTCCCGTACGCGGCATGCCGACGATGAAAATCGGGCGCTCTTCCGTGGTGTCGAGCCGTACCTGCTCTATGTCGGGAAATGCCTCGATGATGCGCTCGAACACCGCGGCGTCGCTCGCTGGATCGTAGTTGACCCTGCTGCGCTCGATCTGGTTGCCCGAAGTCAGGTGCTGCCAGCTCTTGGCGTGGTCGCCCATGTCTTCATAGGATTTCGCCAACGCGAGATGCAGCGTGGCTGCCTCCGTGCCGTTCGGGGTTACATTGGCCAAAGCCGTTTCCATGGCTGCGACTGAGTTTGCTTCGTTGGTTTGGCGTCGAAGTTCGGACAGGCCCTTCAATGCCTCCGGGTTGGCAGGTCGGTGCTCAAGCACCGTTCGGTAGTCGGCCATGGCGAGATCGAAATTGCCGACGAAACGGTGCACCACGGCTCGCTTCGATAGTAGATCGACATCGTTTGGCGCGGTGGTCAACGCTTTGTTGTATATGGCCAAGGCGCCATCGTGAACTCCGGCATGGACGAAAAACTCGCCGACCGCATCGAGCGCGGCGGAGTCGCGACCGGCGCTCGTTGCGGCGCTGTCCGCCGCGTCGAGTGCGGCCTGTCGTCGCCCGAGAGCAAGCAGACACTCGGCTTTCTGCAACAGGCATTGGACGTCGTCCGGCGCACTCGCGAGACGCTCGTCGATCAGCGACAACGCCGTAACCTTATCATTCGCCAGCAACGCCACGATGCTGCCGAACAACCAGCCGGCGCCGTCTTCAGGCCACGTGGCGCGACAGAGTGCAGCAGAAGCGGCAGCGGCCGTGAAATCGCGGCGTGCGATGCTCGCGCCAATTTCATATTGCAATTCGGGGGATGTTCGCTTCGTCATGCTTACCCAGCGTTGCCGTCCGCCGCGGGATAGTGCGGCCGCCGCTCGGCGATGTCCAGCAGGGCGGAGTCGGGACGTCGCAGGAACGCAACAATTAACATGTCCAAGTGGTGAACGGAGCGTAACCGCCAAGCGATGCGGAGCCGCGTGAATGTGTAGTTTTTACATTGTCGTTGACACTTCTTGGCATTTTTTCCGATGAAACAGGCTGGTTCCCGCGCAAGGGGCGTGTTGCTAGCTTGAGACGCTATGTTATATTTCGGTGACGTGGAAGATTCCAAGAGACGTAAACCGTCCAGGGGATGAAGTTGTCGCGGTCTCGCAACGGATAGGATGAAGGTTCTATTCGCGCCGTACAGCCTTCCCCCCTGAGCGCGCAAATCTGCAGATCGCTATTTCGCATATTCAATAACGTTTGCTGCTCATTCGGAGAAGTTGCATGCCCCAGAGAGATTTCGGAAGTCCCGCCTTGCAAATCGCCATCCGTACTGCGCTCGCCGGCGGCTCGCTGGCGGCGTCGTTCGGAGCACATGCTCAGGCAACGTCGACGCCGCCGGCAACAGCGGACAATTCGATAGCCGAGGTCGTGGTTACGGGTTCGCGAATCGCGGTACCCAACCAGGTCTCGATCAGCCCGGTTACCTTCGTCTCGTCCGCCGACATTCAAACGACCGGAGCGACACGCATCGAGGACGTGCTCAATCAGTTGCCCCAGGTTTTCGCCGATCAGGGGAGCAATATTTCGAATGGCTCGGACGGTACGGCGTCCATCAACCTGCGCGGTCTGAATGCGAAACGCACTCTGGTGCTGGTCGACGGATTTCGTCTCGGGCCTGGTGACCCGCGAACGGGAGCGCAATCCGACATCAACATGATTCCGACGGAACTCATCGACAGCGTCGAGGTGCTGACGGGAGGCGCGTCTTCCGTGTACGGCGCCGACGCTGTTGCGGGTGTCGTCAACTTCAAGCTCAACGATCATTTCCAAGGCGTGAAGATCGTGGCTGACGCCGGTCTCTATAATCACAAGAACAACGATGTTTCCGGCGTGGAGGACGCGATAGCCTCCGCCGGCGATGTTGAGGCTCCATCGACTGTCAACACCGGCGCGCAAAAATCTCTAGCGTTCATCGCGGGCCTCAACTCGGCCGACGGCAACGGCAATGCCACGGTATATGCCACCTACCGCAACGTCGCCGCAGTATTGGAATCCAAGTACTCGTACAGCGCCTGTACGCTCGGCTCGGGCTACGTCGCCGGATCCTATGACACTGGCGGAAAGTTTTATTGCGGTGGTTCGTCCACCTCCTACCCGGGCCGCTTTTTGAACACGGCAACCGGCTCCGACAATACTGTCACGGCATCTGGTGCCCTGACTCCGTATACGTCTGCGAATTCCTTCAATTATGGGGCGTTGAACTATTTTCAGCGGCCCGATGAGCGTTATACGGCCGGTGCGTTCCTCCACTATGACTTCAATGAACACGCGACGGTGTACTCGCAAACCATGTTCATGGACGACCGTACCGTCGCCCAAATCGCGCCGTCCGGTGCTTTCTTCGGCAACGCGTACACCATCAATTGCGCAAATCCATACCTGTCTGCGAGTGAATTGACCGATTGGTGCGGCGGCAGCACGGCCGGCAGCACGTCGAGCGTTCTGATCGGTCGCCGCAACATCGAGGGCGGTGATCGCCAGGACGACCTGGAGCATACGGACTTCCGCGAAGTCATCGGCGTCAAGGGCAAGGTAAACGACGCTTTCCAGTACGATGCGAGCTTCCAGTACGGACTCGTTAATCTGTCCGAGACTTATTACAACGACGTTTCAATCGAAAAAACCAACTACGCGCTCGATGTGGTCGACGTCGGCGGTACCCCGGAGTGCGCCGTCACCGCCTCCGGAGTTACAACCGGGCTGGCTGCAGGTTGTGTTCCCTGGAACATATTCCGCGCCGGCGGCGTGACGCCCGCGGCCGCCGCCTATCTCGACACCCCGGGCGAAACCCGCGGCAAGATCACACAGACGGTGGCCAACGTCAATTTCACCGGTGACTTGGGTGCGTATGGGGTGCAATTGCCAACCGCCAGTTCGGGTTTGAAAGTCAATTTCGGCGGTGAGTATCGTGATATCAAGTCGTTCACCATTCCGGACGAGGAATTCCAATCCGGTGACCTCGCCGGCCAAGGAGGTGCCACGCTGCCGATCGCCGGTGGACAGGTTTCGCGGGAAGGGTTTGTCGAAGCGGCAATGCCGCTGGTCGAAGACAGGCCGTTCGCCAAGGAGTTGTCCTTCGACGCAGGCTATCGATATTCGGAATACTCCCAAGGTTTTACGACCAATACCTACAAGCTCGGCCTCGAATGGTCGCCCATCCAAGATGTCCGGTTGCGAGGCAGTTTCTCGCGCGCCGTCCGCGCGCCGAATGTCGTCGAGTTGTACTCGACATCTTCCGTATCCCTCGATGGAAATTCCGATCCGTGCGCCGGCGTGAATCCGACGCCAACCGTGGCGCAGTGCGAACGCGCCGGTGTGCCGGCCGCCTTGTATGGAAAGATCGTGCCGAACCCCGCCGCACAGTACAACGGCTTGACCGGGGGTAATACCAATCTGTTGCCGGAGACTGCCCTGACGACGTCGGTCGGCATCGGCTTTACACCGTCTTTCGTGCCGAATTTCCGCGCACAAATCGATTATTACGACATCAAGATCGAGAATGTCATCCAGACTATCGGCGCCGATACCATCCTCAACGAGTGCATCAGCGCCGGACTGTTTTGTAACGACATCCATCGTAATGCGCTGGGATCCTTGTGGCTGGGCCCCACGGGCTACGTCATCGACCAGTTGGCGAACGTCGGCGAATTGGAGGAGAAGGGTGTAGACGTCGATTTGGCCTACTCGATCGATCTGGGCGCGGCTGGAAAGCTTCATACGGGTTTGGTCGGCACGTGGATCAACAAGTACGAAATCACGCCGATCGCCGCCAGCGGTAGTACTTCCTTCAATTGCGCCGGTTACTATGGACTGTCGTGCAGTAGCAC
>Ga0116226_10005703_pt1 | contig 11124 bp, 11 predicted proteins | sample S1TSphfallax_FD_89692 | JGI IMG/M metagenome (GOLD analysis project Ga0116226, IMG submission 89692) | Host-associated microbial communities from peat moss isolated from Minnesota, USA - S1T2_Fa - Sphagnum fallax MG | ecosystem: Host-associated > Plants > Peat moss > Unclassified | place: USA... | reverse complement strand
GTACTAACATATCTCAAATCTACCTATGTCTTTGATTACTTGCAACACTAATCTACAACATAGTTTCTAATATCTATCACACCATTATCTATGTTGCATCTAAATCATAATCTTCAACATGTTTGGATTGAATATATTTGTCTATATTAAGTGTGATCTTGTTTGTGTTCTCAATACCAAATGTAAGAAATCCATTGCATTGCTAAGGATATCGCATTTGTCTATTAAGCATGGGACTCATGGCATACTTCAATTGGATTAAAGAAGAAATGGACAAATGTTTGGCCTAGTTGAAGTTGAATTGGTCAAGGAATTGTTTGAATGGGACATTCATGTTACTATTCAGTTGTTCACCTCCTTGGTTTCAAAAATATAATAAATGGCATTTCACAACATACAAGCCAAGGAGGACAAATGGGTGAACCTGCTTTATGGCATGGGTCGAAATTTCTTGGACTTTTGAAGAATCACGAAGACATCAATGGGCAACTCCACGTATGATTGTCTTCTTGATTTATTCCTTGCAATGCCTCCACTGGAATCTTCAGTTATAATGGCAACAATTTTAAAGTAACTTGGTCCTTAACTATTGACAAACCCTTGGGATGGATTTGATAGTCTTGGGGTAAAACATATTAGTACAATGGCTCCCATTACATTTTAGTTGTTATAGATGAAACTCCCTTCCAACTTTAGCAGGTGGAGAGATTATGCGAACTTTGTTGTTGACTTGTGATGATTTTCCATAACCAATGAATTAGACACATATGCGAGGAAATGGGAGTTGGAGCGAATGAAATTGATGTTTTGTTTAATCCAACTATGAATATTTTGGCAATGGGCATGACAACACAAGGACATGTGGCTCATTTTGTGGTCAAGATCGAACCATGGTTGTAAAATCCTTAAGGGAAGTCATGGTTGAGAGAGAGAACCTAGATTTGTGCCATGTGTTTACATTCTACAGTAAGTTGTCTACCTTCATCGCTCAAGCAATTTGACTATGAAAGAATCATGTCCATTGTAACTTGTCTATCTAGTTGTGATCTAGTTGTTTTAGACACTTTTTAGTTGTAATCTAGTTGCATCGAACATGTTTTAATTACATCAGACACAATTTTCCCATGATGTTAAAATATATTTACATTATAATAACTTGAAGACTTATATTGTGTTCACAAGGTTTGACGCAACGCGTCATGGTGCATTGTGGAACAAAATTAACACCTTCATTACTACCACAACCTTGATTTCTAATCGTTTTATGCAAATGAACAAAAATACATGTGAATCAAAGACCCCACTACAATCACCACGCCTTTGGCTATAATATTTGCATTTTGCATTGTTTCACTTGGAAATAAGCCCATACATTGCCTTATTTGAAGACCTAAACTGAGGTGAAACGTCTATTCCTAAGCAACAACTTTTTGGGTTATTCAACTAAAATCAGGATGGTAGGATATGGAAGTTAGCAACAATGCGATGGCAATTGACACACAAGGCCATGAAGTTGAGGATCTTGTGTTGCATCCATTATCACTAGTAGGAAAACCCCCTTTTTTAACCTAAAGTTTTCAACTATATGACATTTGCAACTATGTTTCAACTAGATTTTTAAAATTTTAAAATAAAATTATGCAATTATCAATTAATTTGTTTCGTTTATTATATTGGTATATAATTGAAAAAAAATTCAACTGCAAGGTCATTTGTTGAATATTCTTAACATCAATGATGTTTCCAAGTTGAACTTCCAACCATGTTGGTAAACAATGTGAAGCATGTTTTAATTAAGGGGCCAATTTTTAAAATATTATTGGCATCTAAGTTTCTTTAGTTGGCGCAAAGTCAAGACATTGACTAGTGTTCAACTATTTTGGATGACAAAATGTATGGATGATAAAATGTACTAAAGGATGGATGAAATACAATTTTGTTTGCAACTATCTCTTTCAATTAGATTAAACAATTAATAGGCAACTTCAATTTTATACATATAATATTTTAATATGTATTTAAAATTATGATAAAATTAATTATATGTAAACTTGATTTATATAAATGATTTTTTTGTGCATATAAATATTAAACTTTAATTTCAAAATAAAGTTTTAATTTAAAAAATATTTGTTAATATTAATGTTTATGTTCAATACACATGTAATTTATTATTTCTATGTAGATCATTACAACATATCAAGTAATGATACACAATTAATAATATTGTGCAACTATAATGTTTATTCATTTTTATACACATGATATTTTAATTTTTAAAAAATTATGATAAAAACTCATTAAACACTATTGTACCCTATGTCATTGCCCCAAGTTTGAATGCATTCGATGGATTTTTCCTTCCAAACCCCTTTTTGCAATTTGTTTGAATTTCTAACAACAATATGTACCCACCAAAAAATTCAATAATATTGTTCCATTTTAGATATCAAAATTACAAAATCAACTTTATTAAATCAAACTTGGTGAAGACTTTCCAACAATACCATGAACACCCCCAAATTCCAATATAGATTTCAATCTTGGTTTTTCAAAAAAGTCAATGAAAAATTGGTGCAATAATCAATAGATTCCACAATGTAGTTCCAAACATTCTAAACCAAGTTGTTGCACCCCTATTCATTGAGAACTTTTTGATGATAAGTTTCATAGCATAACTTAAGACACCTTGGTTTGGGAGATATCATTATGACAAAACAAAACAAAACAAACTACCTTCCTTCATGGATAAATAAGGTAACATGTGTTGTTGGCCCCAAGTGTGAACACACTCAATTTCTTTTCCCTTCTAAACCCAATTTGTTGTAATTTGTTTGAATTTTCAACAACAAAATTCATTATCTTCCACACCTTAAGTATGAAAATTATGAAATAAAATTTATTAAATCTAACTTAGTAGTGATTATTTTCCAACAACACCAAATACACCTTTGGATTCAAGTAAAAATTTTACTTATGATTTTATTAATGTTTATTAATAAAATGGTTCAATAATCAATAACCTTTGCATTGTAGCTCCAAAAAATTTCAACCCAAGTCAGTGCACCCCTATTCATTGTTAGGTTTTCAATGCTATCAATAGCATTATATGAAGTAATTTGGTTTGGGAAATTTCAATATGATACAATAAAACAAAACAAATTATCTACTTTCATTAATAGATTAAATTATGTGTAAATTATCTTTGTATAAAATGAATGGTTATGTATGATGCAAATAATTTTTGTGCACACAAAGAATAAAATTTGATTGAAAGAAATTTAAGGAAATTCTGAAATATAAATTTGTAATAATGTGCGTGTTCAATAGACCTAATTATTATTTATATGTAGATTTTATTTTTGTTTACAAAATATCAAATAATGATACATAATTAACATTTTCTATGGAACTCTAATGTTTATTACTCTTTATAGACATGATATTTCAATATTTGCTTCAAATTGCAATAAAAATTCATTAAAAATTAAACTGCTTGTAAATTCTATTTGTGCAAATGAATGTTTATGTATGATGCAAATGTTTTTGTACGTATAAATATTAAAATCTAATTTCAAAATAAAATTGAAGGAAATTTTGAAATATGAATTTGTAATAATGTAAATTCAATATATGTAATTGATTATTTCTTTGTAAATCCAATGTTAATTAACAAAAAATCAAGTAATGATACATAATTCATAAATTTGTGGGAGTTTAATGTTTATTCATTTTTATACTATAATGTCTTAATATATATTTAAAATTACAATAAAGATTCATTAATTATTAAACTACACATAAATGTTTTTTGTATACATGAATGATAACATGTATGATGAATTTTTTGTGCATATAAATATTACACTTTAATTTGAAAATAAATTTTAAATAAATTCTGAAATATAAATCAACTTAATAATGTGTTTGTTCAATACATGCATAATTTATAATTTATATGTAAATTCAATTTTAGTGTACAATACATCAAGTAAGGATATTTAATTAATATTAATATGTTCAGTACATGTGTAATTTATTATTTCCATGTAGATTCAATTTTAGTTTACAACATATCATGTAATTATACATAAAAAATATTTTTTACAATTTTTATTTTTATTCTAAACTCGATATTAGTTCCAATAAAATTTTCATTTATTAAAATAATTTATTTATTTTCTTATGATTAGATTATAATAATGTTTAGAATAATTACTAAAGATATTTAAGAAATTATCATATAATTTCAGAAATTATTATTATTATTTAACACTACTATAGTATAAAATATATTTTTCTTATTAATATTTATTATACTAAGTCATTTAATAGTTCCAACAAGTTAGATAAAAATATGAATAAAAATAATTAAATAACTAGCCTAACCTAACTACTAGCCACAATATTATTATTAATGTTGTTGTAATTGTAGTCAATAATTAATTATCACAACATTATAATAATTACTATAATTAAAATATCATCTAAATCTTATTATTGAATATTCCTATTTGATTTAATTCTTTGTTTTATGTTTAAAAACTTTTATAATGAATTTTGAATTAAAGATATATTTAGTGATAATTAATTATTTAATAGATAAATACATTTTATTGCTGATTTAAAAAACACTAATCACCATAATATGTTCAATTGTTTAATGATACCACTATATAGTTAAAAATAATTGATGAATAATTACTATAAGTAATTAAGGTAAGTAGCTAAACCTAGGCTAGGTAGATTATTAGTTTAGGTCTAGGCTTAAGTAAGCTTAGACTAGCTTGTACAACTAGATTACAACTACTTGAGTTGCAATTAGGTTGCAATTGGGCTACAACTATGGTAGATAACAAATGGTACTCAATCACCGAACATTTTCCAGTTTCCCTCATTTCAACATCAAATTGAATGTTTTATATGTCATTGGAAACGTAAAATAGAAAGCTACAAATGTTTTTTGAACCTCGAAAGCAAAGGAACAAAGTGAAGAATGTAAAAAGAAAAAGAGTGATATTTTGTTTCAAATTTTGTCTCTAGACCCCCTTTATTTTTAGCAATTATATCTTGCCCATTTCTCATTCATTTTGAACAACTTCAAAGGTTACAAATGCACTATATTAAAATCTATAAAACTTGTTCAAAGTGAAAAGTAATAAAAACAACAATTGAAGAGCTTAAGCTTCAAAATCATATTGAACACATGAAAAAATCCAAAGCACAACCCCCTTCACTTTGAAAGGGCATATCTTGCTCATTTTCCAATAGATTATAGTGTTTTTTATGGATTTGGATATGCTAGGTGGAGGACTACAATATTGTTCTAAGTTTCAAAAGGAATAGACCATGGACAAGAGAGTTATAATGATCCAATACCATTAATTGTTCGGTGATAGGTGTGTTTACCTTAGGTTACAACTAAAATATTTATCCCATATTGTTTGGATTCCATTCCATGAATCCAAACTATATAAAGGAGTGCACTAGGATTGTTGGAGAACACAATAAACATGAAAATCTAATGGCCATTTAGTATGAGCCAATCAAGAAGGTTCAACCTTAAAGGCTAAACTAAATGAAATAGGATTTCACTTATTAATTGCCATGTGGTTTAGGTCTACGCCTAACATAGGTGCCTAGATTTAACTCAACTTAAGCCTAAATTAAATGGCCTATGTTTAGGTCTAACCTAGGTGCCTAGGTTTAGACCTAACCTATGCTTAGGCACCATGTGGCCTAACCTATTGATGTGGATGTGCCATGTGTCCTTTAATTATTTGTTGATCCCAAAATTTGGGAACATGCCACATGTCATTTAACTATTCATTGACCGCACATTTTATGAATGTGGCACATGTTAACATTGTGAGTGTGCCACTTGTCACCAAACCACTAGCCAAATGTCTAATTTACATAGTTGCAACATAATTGAAATGTTCGACTTACATAGTTGCAACCTAGTTGAAATTGTAATTATATTTTTGGTTGATGTCATGTTTAGTTAGTGAATGAAGTTCATCCATTAGTTGAATGGAATTGACAACATCCTTTGACTATATTGGTAGAGCAAATTTCAACTAAATTGGTAAGTAGTGGCATGTAATGGCTATTGTTGTGGTGTTGACACGTGGCATACACTTTTAATTGTAATTTCACTCTTGACTTATACTTTTCGACATTACAAATTAGTAGTTACAAAAAATATTTCCGAGTTACAAAAATAAATTGCAACTATAATTTCTAGATGTACTTATTTGGACATGAACTTCTTTTGGGGAAGTGAATCTTCACGACATGGGAGTTGGGTAGAGTGGCAACATGGAACACCTCTTTACCAATGTTGACTTGGATGGTGGAACAAATGTTGAAATGGAATGTATTGCTTTGCCCTCAATATGAAACGTGATCGTGGTGGATGCCAACGAGTGTGATAATGATGCCATCGTAGTTGTGGTTCAAGTTGGATGATCGCAACAACTAAGGTTGTTGGAAATACTTACCCACCTTGAAGCTTGTTTGAATCTAATCTGTAGGGCATGTGCATCTCAGATGAGTTGAATGTTGTAACATTAACATTATTAACATCCACACTAACAAATGAAAGGGGGGAAAATCATGGGACTTATGCTTGTCCACTAAGGCATGATTCTGCACTTAGGCAATTACCATGGCATGAAGAAGTCATTAGGCATAATCTTGAGTAGTTTATTGAAATGCCCAATGGGGTAGTTGCTTAACCTTCCTTGGGTAAATAAATGGGAGAGGTTCCCAACGAGCTCATGGAGCTAGCAAAAGGGAAAGCCAAGGAGGTGGTTAAGGAGATGAACATTATGGATATGGTTGGAGAAATGAGTGTTGGGAAAAAAACCAAAGAGATGGGTGAGGATAAGAATGCCAAAGAGATAATTATCAAAAACACGAATGAAGAACCCTAAGATTAAAGGTTAAAAGAAAGGTCTAACTTTAACTTTCAAACAATGAAGAAGACAAGATTATGCAATTCAAAAATAAAACATAAGAACCAATAACAATAACACAAGATGTGCAAAAAAAACATGAAAATGGTTTTTTACTATGTTAACATATGCAAACATGAACATGAAAATTACATGACAAGGCTAGGTTGCAAGATCGTGCTTAAAAATGGTGTTGAATAAATTGAGGGAAATGAAGGGTCTTACTTTTATTTATACCTCTTTGGGGACCTAACTCAAGGAATCTTCCAAAGAGGCTTTGTCATGACCATATGTGTGTTAGCCATAACATATAGTGTGTTATGGTAGCGAGTAGTGCCTACTTAGGGTTTCTAGGTTTAGGGTTAGAAGAGAGTGGTTTTTTTGGTAGGACCCACCTTCATGTTATGAGTGGGGGTATAACTTGAAAGATGGCATAGTTCTTTGAGTTGAGCCTAAAGTGTTGGGAGTAGTTGGAGTTAGTGGAGCTTTGAGCTATGGTGTCCTGTGAGCATCAGCTTGGATTCTCTAAGTGCAATGGGCTTGGCTTGACTATATGTGTTTGCATCATGAGTTGTATGATAGTAGATCTTTCTCGTGGCATTTTCATTCAAAGAATTACATTTTTTGGGAGTAGCTAAACCGTGGGGGGTCTTGTGATCTCGCTCTCTAGTTGTGTGGCCGAATTGGGAGTGGGTGGTGTGGAAAGGAGCGCCTTGGCAAAAGCTTTCCAACGCATGAAAGAACGTTGGATTTCGTCGAGCAGATCAAAAGTTATGATCATTTGAAGTTGTTGGTTTAGGGTTTGATGGTTTTTGGTGACGGTTTTCCAATGATGTCAATTTCTCAAATAAGTGGAAATTTCCGTGAAGAAAGTTGCTGAAAATTGGTAGGAGTGTAGCTAGAAAGCTTATCTACAATCTAGTCAAAACAAATTGTGTTTTCATTAAACGATTCATGCGTTACGTTCATTTTTGTGGTGATGATTTTTTCTGATTTGTGCATACCTAATGTGGAAGTGTTGTTGAATTTTTAGCTAAAAAACCAAGGAAGATTAGATTTTATAACTTTGTGGAGATGTTGTTTGAAGTCTGAATTGCATTTGGGAATTGTTTGGGATTTTTTGGTGGAGCCAATTGGGAGTATTGGCCTTCAAAAGATCTTGAATTTGAATAGATTTGTGCCAAGGTTTTTTTAGCAATTTTTCGTAGGTCATAGTTCAACACACAAACCTTCTTTTTAGTTGAGTTTTGGAGGGAAGGAAGATTTCGTTGTCCTTTACATTCTAGTTGAAATAGATTGGCATTTGGTGTAGGAATGGTGGAGATATGGTCGTTTGAATGCTCGTAGCCCAATTTCGCAACTTTTGGCTATGGCGGACTAGGGATTTCACTAGAAATTGAACTTCTAGCTAGTGGGGAGCACATTTTCGACTTGTTATGATGGGTCATTTGGACAAGTTGAGCCGCTACTCAGCTATGTGGTTGAGTTGAATACTCGTTTTTGGTAGTAAAGCAGGGCAAAGTGGGTAGATTGGAGGTTGAATAAGGAGCAAGCTTGCTTGCCAGACGCATACCTTGGAAATCTGGCAAGGTCATCACTCAGATCAGGTCAGGTTGCCTATACCCATAGATTACAAGATATATTTTAGGGTTAGTGTGAGCACGAGGTCAACGGTACTTGGTGGTGATTCAGTTTGAGTACCAGGTTTGGCGATTGGGTCATCACATAGCAATGTGGTGGTCATGTGGGGGACCATGGTGGAGATGGTGGAATTACATGTAAGGGGTTGAGGTATCGGCTCTCTTCACCCACATCATCAGTTAATGAAGAGGACAAGGTTATCGTGGATAACAAGTCTTCCATATCACCATCCAATATTGCGGCCCCATTGATTTGGGATATGGACGGGGGTTCTGGGGCCATGAAGGGCCCCCGACATTACTCGGCTGAAGTGGGCACCATCGAGTTGGAGGACTTCATTCAAGAGTTTGATTCTTGGTGCGATATGCAGATGTTGCATAATGCTAAATTGTTCTCACCCTTCTTGGCATGGAAGGGATTGTTTCAGCACTTGGAGGGTCCTTTGATGGATGATTATCATGAGTTTCAGAGAGATCATGTTGTTGAGATTGAGGCGTGGAGGTAGCATTGGTCTCCATCCTATGTGTCTATTACTCACGGTGGTGTTGTTAATGGTGGTACTACTACGTCGTATACTCCTAGTACGAGCACGCATGTTGTTCCCCCACCTCCATTTAACCTTGTCACAAAGTTTTTTTTAAGGTTGAAGAAGAACTACCAGGGGGTGAAGATGGAGAAGTTGAGGAGTCTTCAAGAATTTGAGCGGAAGATTAATGAGAGTCTTTGCGAGGCATACACTTGTACACGACGGTTGATTATAGTTACCTAGGGGGTGATAGAGGTTCAAGTAGTCTAGTTTTGGTATGGGGTTCTGGACAAAAAGTTGCGATAGAGAATACGTGATGTGATTCCCATGAATGATGATTCTCCCACATTGGCCCATGTGTTTGCTTTGTTTGAGAAGATAAAGCTTAACATGGTGGAGGAGAGGGTGGTGACATCTAGATTTAATAAGGATATAACTACTATTTCTCGTGGACAACAGTTCACCTCACAGCCTCGTAGTGGTGATGGTGGGAGTCGTGCAAGTCTGGGACAACCCCATTTAAGTTCTGGAGGTACAGGTGCACAAAGATCGTTAGTTTCATTAGTTGGTCAATAATAGGGATAATCTTGTTGGACATGTGGTGGTGCTCATATTCGAAGGGATTGTCGACATGAGAATGGTGGGCAGACTATGGTTGATGGATCTCAGCCAACACAAGTTCAGTGTGATAATTGTGGCCGAATTGGCCATCCTAGTGAGTGTTGATTTGACCTTTACCTAGAGTTGAGATTAGGTCATGGTGGAGGTCGCGGTGGAGTGGCTTAAAGAGGTCATGGTGGTAGAAGTGGTAAAGGTGGTGGGGGTGGTAGAGGTACACCAGTAATTGGGGCACCTCCCGCAGCCACTCCTACCCCTATAATAGAGGAAGCTATGGTTGCTAGGATTGAGTAGTTGTAGCAGAGGCTTGCTACCATGGCAAGTCTCCAACATCGATCACATTCAAGAGGCAAAGCTTCCACATCTTATGGGGGAGATGATTTCTCTTATATGGTTAATGTAACACAAATTGAGGCGTTCGTTGTAGTGACAAGAAGCATCATTTGAGCCTCGGAGCCATGTGGGGCAACTGTGGAGTTGGATCCACAAAGGGGATCCCCAGTCATTCTTGTTGTTTAAGGTGGTTAGGACTCCTTCCATGGTTCCTACACCACCTATTGAACCGATAGTGGGGCCAGCGGCATCAACATCACGTGTAGTGGACACGGATGTATCATTGAGTGTAGTCTTGCGGATGGCGACTTCAGCGTTGGGATCCCCATCATTTTTGGCTAGTGATTTGATGGCATCAGGAGTTGATTTAGCTCCTATATTTTGACTAGCAGCCACGTTGTGTGAATGTGGGAATGTTGCTACTACAAGTGCCAACGTGTGTCCTCGGTGTTGATGTGGGGCAACTTGTGGTGGGGGATGTTGTTGTGGAGCAACTCGTGATATTAGGTGTGGATAGTCCTTGGCAGGTGGTCGCCAAGATGGACGTATTACCAGTTTGGCTATCCATTGATCGTGAAAGGCTTACACCTAGTGTATGGATGTTCGACAACTAGAGTGGTATTTTTTAATCGGTGAGTCCTACGGGCCAAGTGTATAGACCAAAAGATCGGGTTTTGTTGGATTTTGGTGCCCAACCCTTGATGTTAGGGAAGGCAACATGTATATTGGTTTAGGTATTCGAAGGTTAGAGCTTAAGTCGTGCCCATTCCATATTCAAACATCAGTTGGTGGAGCCAGTAATAGGTCTCACTTCATGACATGTGAGAGATTATTGGTGCAAATGAGATCGGATCATGCGACTGATAGCTCTAGGTTGGGAGTGATTGTTGTTGTTACAATAATTGAGTCGTATGATGTACTAGTTGGAGGTGTCGTGTTGTATTCGATGGGTTTTCAGATGGATTATTGGATGGAGACAATAGCTTATCGACCTGGTTAGTAATTGGAGGATGGACGGATGAACTAAATGCCTATGAGATTTATTTT
>Ga0116226_10005702_pt1 | contig 11124 bp, 9 predicted proteins | sample S1TSphfallax_FD_89692 | JGI IMG/M metagenome (GOLD analysis project Ga0116226, IMG submission 89692) | Host-associated microbial communities from peat moss isolated from Minnesota, USA - S1T2_Fa - Sphagnum fallax MG | ecosystem: Host-associated > Plants > Peat moss > Unclassified | place: USA... | reverse complement strand
TGCGCTCGCTTGGCGCCGGCTATGGGGCGGCGGGCGTGCTGCGCAGTGCGGCGTTTTTGGCGGCGCAGGAGCGCTGCCTGTTGCCCAGCGAAATGCTCGCGGCCTTCCATGTGACGCGGGAGGAGGCGATTGCGTCGCCGGCCAGCGAGCGCCTGGCCGGCGTGCATCAGGCGCTGGCCTTCATTGGGCGGGCCTTGCTTGGGGTGCCAAGACGCTGCGATACACGCTGGATCGCGGCCGCCCTGCCGGCGGTGCTTGCGCGCCGCGATCTGGCGCGCACACCCTTGAGGGGTGCTCGGCCGGTGACGGATAAGATGGCGATGACGTGGGCGGCGATCAGGCGGTCGGCGTAGTCAGTAAGCAGTTCTTTTTTTGAAAAAAAAGAACCAAAAAAACTTTGGGTTCTGTGGATACGTCAGGCTGGACCGTACGCGCTAAAAGAATAAAGGTATTTTGCTTCTTTTTTTCAAAAAAGAAGATTCTTGTCTCTCTCGGAGCAGCTCATGGACTACATCAATCTCGGCTCTACCGGCCTCATGGTTTCCCGAATCTGCCTGGGTTGCATGACCTATGGCGAGCCCAGCCGCGGCAACCATGAATGGACCTTGCCGGAGGCGGACAGCCGGCCCTTTATCAAGCAGGCGCTCGATGCCGGCATCAATTTCTTCGACACGGCCAACGTGTATTCCGCCGGCTCCAGCGAGGAATTTCTTGGCCGCGCGCTGAAGGAGATGGCGACGCGTGATTCGGTTGTGGTGGCAACCAAGGTGCATGGGCAGATGCACGCGCACCCGAATGGAAAGGGCCTGTCGCGCAAAGCCATTTTTGCCGAGATCGATGCGAGCCTCGCACGGCTTGGCATGGACTATGTGGATCTTTACCAGATCCATCGTTTTGATCCCACAACGCCGATCGAGGAGACGCTGGAGGCGTTGCACGATGTGGTGAAGGCGGGCAAGGCGCGCTATATCGGTGCCTCCTCCATGTATGCGTGGCAGTTCTGCAAGGCGCAGTATCTGGCGCGGTTGAATGGATGGACGCGGTTCGTCTCGATGCAGAATCACCTCAATCTGCTGTATCGCGAGGAGGCGCGGGAGATGCTGCCATTCTGCCGCGAGGAGGGGGTGGGGGTTATCCCGTGGAGCCCGCTGGCGCGCGGCAAGCTGGCGCGGCCGTGGAGTGAGCAGGGCGGTACGAAGCGGGCCGAGACGGATCAGTTCACCAAGAAATTGTATAAGCACGCGGATGAAGCGGACAGGGCCATTATCGAGGCGGTGGGGCGCGTGGCTTCAGAGCGCGGTGTGGCGATGGCGCAGGTTGCGATGGCCTGGCTGCTGGCAAAGCCGGGTGTGACCGCCCCGATCGTCGGCGCCAGCAAGCCGCATCATCTGGACGACGCCATCGCGGCGGTTTCTTTAAAGTTGACGCCGGACGAGATTTCCGCGCTCGAAGCGCCCTATATTCCGCGGGCGGCGGGCGGGTTCGGCTGAACCCGGCCGGCAACACCATGAGTTGGGGTGAGACATGAACCACCATAAGCGGACGCTGGGCGGCCAGGTGCTGCACCCGGAAACCCTGATGATGGGGTTCGGCTACGATCCCGCCTTGTCGGAAGGCTCGGTGAAAGTGCCGATCTTTCAGACGAGCACATTCGTGTTCCGCTCGGCTCAGCATGGGAAGGAGTTTTTCGAGCTTGTCGCCGGCTTGCGCGAGTTGCGGGAGAACGAGTCGCCAGGGCTGATCTATTCTCGGTTCAACAACCCCGATCTGGAGATTCTGGAAGATCGGTTGACCGTTTGGGACGGCGCGGAGGCGGCGCTGGTGTTCGCAAGCGGCATGGCAGCGATTGCGACGGCGCTGCTGAGCGTGGCGCGGCCCGGCGACGTGGTGTTTTTCAACGCCCCCATTTATGGTGGCACCGAGACGCTGCTGATGAAGGTGCTGCCGCAATTCGGCATCCAGGGGTTTGAGTTTGCCGGCAATCTGGAGCCGGAGCAGGTGGCGGCGCGGTTGCGCGAGGCACAGGCGGCGGTGCAGCCCGGCGGGCGGATTGCAGCGTTCATGATCGAGACGCCGGCCAATCCCACGAACGATCTGGTGGATATCGCCTTTTGCGCGGAATTGGCGGCGACGTTGGACGGTCAGCCTGGTGGCAAGCCGGCAGTGATCGTGGACAATACGTTTTTGGGGCCGTTGTGGCAGTCGCCCTTGTCGCATGGGGCGGACATGGTGGTGTATTCGCTGACAAAGTATGTGGGCGGGCACAGCGATGTGGTGGCCGGCGCGGTGTTGGGCTCGCGCCGGGCGCTGAAACCCATCCGATCGATGCGCAGTGCACTGGGGACGATGAGCGATCCGCATACGGGCTGGCTGCTGATGCGCAGTTTGGAGACGCTGGAACTGCGGATGACGCGGGCCGGCGAGAATGCGGGGAAGGTGGCGGATTTTCTGGCCGATCATCCGGCAATCGAGCGGGTGGGATTTTTGGGGCATTTGTCGAAGGGCTCGCGGGCTTACGATCTGTATGCGCGCCAGTGCAGCGGGCCGGGATCGACGATCAGCGTGTATGTGAAGGGCGGCGAGACGGAGGCGTTCGAGTTTCTCGACAGGCTGACGCTGATCAAGCTGGCGGTGAGTTTGGGGGGCACGGAGAGTTTGGCGTCGCACCCGGCGGCGATGACGCATATTGCGGTGCCGGCGGCGCGCAAGCTGAAGTTTGGTTTGCTGGATAATCTGGTGCGGATTTCGATCGGCGTGGAGCATCCGGACGATCTGATTGCGGATTTGCGGAATGCGTTGAGCTAAGCGTGTTCTTTTCTGAAGAAAAGAACCAAAAGACTTTTGCTTCTCCGCCACGCCCACGATTGAGGCTATGGCCTGCATCGTTCCGCTGGGCGCAGGCATAAAGGTCTTTTGCTTCTTTTCTTCAGAAAAGAAGGCCTTTCTTGCTTCCTGCGTGTAAGACGGCGCGCTTTCGGCCGACTACCCTTCGTATGATACAAGCGTTGGGGTCGGGCCGGGATGGATGCCTGCGTGGTGAGCCAGGATGAGCGTTTTGCCAGTGCTGCGGCGGAGTTTGGGCCGGCGCTGGGACGGCTTGCGCGGTTCTATGAGGCCGATCCCGCGGAACGGCGCGATTTGTTGCAGGCGATCCACCTGGCGCTGTGGCGCAGCTTTGCCGGGTTCGATGGACGGTGTTCCGTGCGCAGTTGGGTGTATCGGGTGGCGCATAATGTGGGCGCCTCGCATGTGCTGTCGCGCCGGCGGCAGGCGCGGCTGGGGGGTGCGACGCTGGATGCGCTGGACCAGGTGCCGGCGCCCGACAATCCGGAAGCGCAGGTGGCCGGGCGTGATCTGCTGGCGCGGCTGCTGCGCATCGTAGAGGGGCTGAAAGCGCCCGATGCGCAGGTGATGCTGCTGTATCTGGAGGATGTGCCGGCCGCGGAGATCGGCGAGATCACCGGCCTTTCGGCCGGCGCCGTGGCCACCCGCATCCACCGGCTGAAGGCCGTGCTGGCAAGGCACCTGGGCGAGGGAGTGCGCGACCATGGTTGAGAGCATCGATGCAAGGGCGATTTGGCAAAGTCAGCCGGTGGAGGCGCACCCGCTTTCGTTCGGCGCCCTGCGCGAGCGGGCCGACACGGTGCGATGGGAGGCACGGCGGCGGGTGCTCTCAGGATACGGCTGGGGCGGCGTGCTGGCGGTTCAGTTCGCCTTCGGCATGGCGGGGGCTCGCAACGGGATGGAGTTTTTCGGCAACCTGCTGTGCATCCTGGGGGCGGGATTGCTGGCCCTGTGGTGGCGGCGCTTTGCGATCCGCACGCAGATGCGGCATGACCTGCCGGGGCGGGCGTTTCTGGCGGCCTTCCGCGAGGAAACGATGCGGCAGCAGCGCCTGGCGCGCAGCATGGGCGTATGGAGCGTGCTGCCGATGGTGGGCGGGCTGGAGATTGCGGGGGCCGGCCATCTGGCTGCGCGGCACGCGCTGAACGCCAGGAGCCTGGCGGTGATGGCCGCTCTGGGGGCGCTGGTGGTTGCGCTTGGGTGGGTATTCGGGCGTCTGCATGCCGAACAGCTGCAGTTTCGCGTCGATGAGGTGGATGCGGCGCTGCGGCCGTAGGGTGGGCTGCTGTGCAGCCCACCTGCTTGGGACGAAGCGGACGGTCGAATCGATTCGCGCACTTTCTCAGCCTGCAAGTGCCTGTTTGCCCCGCGGTGGTGGGCTGCGAAGCAGCCCACCCTACGTGATATCGAATGTAAGTTTGGAGTTGGGATGGCACATATTTTGGGACCGTTGATGAGCGCCGGGGTGACTATCCTGATGACGCTGTTTTATGCGGTCACGATTTTCCGGGTGGGCGCGCTGCGCGGCAAACTTGGCGTGAAGGCGCCATCGTGCAGTGGGCCGCCGGAATTCGAACGCGCCTACCGGGTGCAGATGAACACGCTGGAGCAGATGGCCATCGTGCTGCCGCTGTTCTGGGTGGCGACGTTCTATCCGCTGCTGCCGCCCATTGTTGTGCCCGTTATTGGCGTGGTTTGGGTGATCGGGCGCATCCTCTACATGCAGGCCTATATGGCCAACCCGGACAAGCGGGGGCCCGGCATGGCAATCGGCATGCTGTGCACTGTGGCGCTGCTTGTTCTTGCGGTGGGCGGCGTTATCAGGACTTGGCTGCTGATATCCTAGCCCGCCTCCGTGCGCTTCACCGCCTGCCAGCAGGCCTCCATCTCCGCCAGCGTGGCGTCGGCCGGGGCGCGGCCTTGTTCCGCCAGCATGCGCTCCACGCCTGCGAACCGGCGGGCGAATTTGTCGTTGGCGCCGCGCAGGCAGGTTTCCGGATCCAGATCGAGTTTTCGGGCCAGGTTGGCCATCACGAACAACATGTCGCCCAGTTCGTCGGCCAGGCGGGCGGGATCGGCGGTGGGGAGCTCGGCGCGGAGCTCGGCAATCTCCTCCTCCAGCTTCTCCAGCACATGCGGGGCGTCCGGCCAGTCGAACCCCACGCGGGCGGCGCGCTTGGTGAGCTTTTCGGCGCGGGTGAGGGCGGGGAAGCCTAGCGGTATGCCGGCGAGCACGCCGTGCTCGTCGCGCGATCTGCGCTCCTCCGCCTTGGCCTGCTCCCAGGCGGACATGTGCGGGCCGGCCTGCCGCTCCGCCTCGGCGCCGAACACATGCGGGTGGCGGCGGATCATCTTTTCGGAAATGCGCCGGGCGATCTCGGCGAAATCGAAACGACCCTGCTCTTCGCCGAGGCGGGCATAAAACACCACCTGGAACAGAAGATCGCCCAGCTCGTCGGGGAGGGCTACGAAATCGTCGCGCGCGATCGCGTCGGCAACCTCATACGCCTCTTCGATGGTGAACGGGGCGATGGTGGCGAAACTGCGCGTACTGTCCCACGGGCAGCCGGTTTCGGGATGGCGAAGCCTTGCCATGATGTCGAGAAGGCGATCGAGTTCGGGCTGCGGCATCGGGGTATCCACACAGAAAAAGAAAGAATGTTCTTTTCTGAAGAAAAGAACCAAAAGACTTTTGCGTCCTGCGCCGGTTCATGGATACGGGATTTGGCCGGCAGCGTTCCGCGCGGCCCGCCATTTTCGGGCGACTCGGCAGGCGGTTCAAGCGGCTATCTTTCCTTGGAGGCGGGCAGACGGTAAGGCTGCGCGCCATGGTAAATCCCTCGATGCCAGATGAGTGACGATGCGCAAGGCGGGTGGCTCCGCTCCATCTTTCGGCGCGGCCAGGCCGAGGTGCCGCCGGCGCCCGCACCTGCGCCGCCCGCCCCGCTCGCCCTAAAGGCGCCGCCACCCGAGGCGGCGCCGGTGATGGAGGGCGAAGGGCCGCCGCCACCACCCGCCAGCGCGCATGTTTCGTATTACCACTTGCAAAGCACGCAGGGGCGCTTCCTGGCGCTGGAGGGCGGCGCGACCGAGCTTGGCGCAGTGGCGGTGCTGGATCCGGCACAGGCGCTGGTGGCGATCGTGCCGGACGCGCAGCCGCATCTGTGCCTGCTGGCAGCACAGGATGGGCGAACCCTGCATATCGCCGGCGATGCGCTGACCGGCATCGGCATCCCGGCGCGCATCCTGCGCTCCAGCATGCGCGGCATCGTGCGGCTGCAGCAGCCGCTGAGCGGGCTGCGCTTCCTGACTCTGGAGGAACCCGAGCCCGACGACCCGGCCAGCGGCCTGCCGCGGTTCAATGGCCAGGGCAATATGGTCTCCGCCGCCTTCCGCATGCTGCCAGCGGAGGCGATGGACATTCAGGGGCCGCTGCGCGCCATCGCGGAGGAGTTCGGCGCGGCGGTTTCCGCCGGCCTGCGCCAGCGCGAGGTGCTGGCGACCCTGCGCCGCCGCTGGGTGCGGCCCGAACTGGCGGAGGCGCTGCTGCGCCTGCTGCCGCCCGACGAGCTGGACGACCTCTCGCGCCGCCTGCTGGAGGAGCCGCAAACCCTGGCGCTGATCCGGCGCCTGCTGCCGAACGACCCCCACGTGCAGGCCGCGCTGCCCACCCTGATCGCCTGGCGCGCGAGCCGCGCGCCGGTGGAGCCGGACGGGCAGATCGCCTTTCCCGGCAAGGACGAAACGCTGATCCTGGGCAGCGCCAACGAGGCCGGCGTGCCGCCCGGCCTGGCGCTGCTGGGCCTGGCGCGCAGCCATGTGGCGCCCCGTCGCGATTTCTGCATCCTGGCGCCGGCGCGCAACGAAGGGCCGTATCTGCTGGAATGGATCTCCTACCATCTTTCGATCGGCTTCGAGCATATCTTCATCTACACCAACGACAATTCCGACGGATCGGACAAGCTGCTGGTGCAGTTGGCGCGGCACGGCGTGATCACGCTGGTGCATAACGAGCGCGGCACACGGATCGGCGTGCAGGAAAAGGCCAACGCACACGCCCTGACCCTGCTGCCGCAAACACTGGATTACCGCTGGACCGCGGTGATGGACCTTGATGAATACATCACCTTCGATACCAACGTGTACGACAACATCGGCGACCTGATGGCGCTGCACGAGGCGCAGCCGGTGGATGCGGTGGCGCTGTGCTGGCTGATCTTCGTCTCCAAATTCGGCGAGCCGTACACGCGGGGATTGACGCGCGACCGATTCACCTGGCGGACGAACGACATCAACCGCCACGTGAAAACGATTTTCCGGACCCGGCGGTTCTGGGGGTCGCAGCCGCATTTCCCGTATCCCACGCTGGATGCGCCGTTCGTGTTCCGCACGGAAGATGGCAGCCCGCACCATCATCCCGGCGTGCTGGACCGTATTCCCGCGTTTGCCGATACGCCGACGGCGGCGCATGGCTGGATCAATCATTACATTTTCCGCTCGGCGCCGGAGGCCCTGTGGAAGCTGGCGCGCGGCAACGTTTCCTGGAAGCCGACCCAGGAACAGTCGGAACGGCCGCTGATGCAGAATTTCGTGACACGGGCGTTCAGCGATTTCGCAACGTCGCAGACGCTGGTGCGGGATACGCGAATCGCGTCGTGTGCCAAAGGCCAGGCGGCGGTGCTGGAAAGGCTTCTGGCGCTGCCCGGCGTGGCCGAAATCGACGAGACCATCCGTTTCAATTTCGAGGTGAAACTGGGTCAGCTCGCGGAAAATTTCCTGGGCGCAGCCGTGCCGCATAACCCGCCGCCTGCCTTGCTGCAGTTCCGCGAGGCGCTGGCCCGCAGCCAGGGGATGACACATATTCCCGTGGTGCAGCCGGCGCGATCGGCCATGGTATGACGCCGCAGCAAAGCGGCCCCATGAGAAAAGCCCCTATTTCATCGAGGGAAAAAGGGCCTGCTTTCCCTGTTTCGCTGTGCGGCACCACCCCCCACCCCAGCCCTCCCCACAAGGGGGAGGGGGAACCTAGGCAGTTACCATATGCATGTGCGCGTTGCCGCTGCCTTGGCCTTCGGACTTTTCGCCTGCCTCCCCATGCGGGCGGCTGAGGTGAGCGAACCGAATACGCTGCTTTCGGGCACCATCCTGGGGCGCAGCCTCGCTGAGCTGAGCGGCGATCTGGCGGCGGGGCGGGTGACATCCGAACAACTGGTGACGGCCTATGAGGCGCGGATCGCGGCGATCGATGCGGCGGGGCCCACGCTGCAATCGGTGATCGCGCTGAACCCGAATGCGCTGGAAGACGCGCGGGCGCTGGATAAGGCGCGCAGTGCCGCCGCGCGCGGGCCCCTTTATGGCATACCCCTGCTGATCAAGGACAATATCGAAACCGCCGACCCGATCCCGACCACGGCAGGGTCATTGGCGTTGAAGGACAATATCACGCATCGCGATGCGCCGGTGGTGGCGCGGCTGCGGGCGGCCGGCGCGATCGTGCTGGGCAAGACCAATCTGAGCGAATGGGCGAATATGCGCGGATCGCGCTCCGTGAGCGGGTGGAGCGGGGTAGGGGGGCTGACCAAGAATCCGTATTCGCCGGACCGCTCGCCCTGCGGATCGAGCTCCGGCAGCGGGGCGGCCGTGGCGGCGCAATTGGCGGCAGGCGCGCTGGGCACGGAGACGGATGGGAGTGTGGTGTGCCCCTCCAGCGTGAACGGCCTGGTGGGGCTGAAGCCGACGGTGGGGCTGGTGTCGCGCACCCATGTGGTGCCCATATCGCACAGCCAGGATACGCCGGGGCCGATGACGCATAGCGTGACCGACGCGGCGCTGGTTCTGTCGGCGATGGCGGGGAGCGATCCGCTCGATCCGGCCACCAAGGATGCCGATGCGCACCGCCAGGATTACGCGGCCGGGCTGGATGCGCAGGCGCTGAAGGGCAAGCGGCTTGGGGTGATGCGGTTCGATGCCGGTTTCCACCCGGAGACGGACGCCGTGTTCGCGCATGCGCTGACGGTGCTGCGGCGCGCCGGCGCCACGCTGGTGGAGATCGATAAGCTTCCGGGTGCGGAGGCCATCGGCGATGCCGAACTGACCGTGCTGCTGACCGAACTGAAAGTGGATCTGAACGCGTATCTCGCGAGCACGCCGAAAAACATCGCCACGCGCAGCCTGGCCGACCTGATCGCCTTCAACTATGCCCATGCGGATCGGGAACTTGGCTTGTTCGGGCAGGAGCTTTTCCTGAAATCGGAGATGACGGCGGGATATGCGGACCCCGCCTATCAGGCGGCACGCGCGCTTTCGCTGAAGCTGGCGGGCGCTGATGGCATCGACATGATGCTGGCGGAGTACAATGTGGATGCGCTGGTGGCGCCGACGGCGGGGCCGGCCTGGGTGGTGGATACGGTGAACGGCGATCACTCCCCCGGGCAGACGAGCACGCTGCCCGCGGTGGCCGGCTATCCGCATCTGACGGTGCCGATGGGCATGGTGTTCGGGTTGCCGGTGGGGGTGTCGTTTATTGGGCCTGCGTGGTCGGAAAAGCGGCTGCTGGGGTTTGGCTATGCGTTCGAGCAGGAGATCGGGTTTCGGCCGCGTCCGGGGTTTGCGGCGGTGCCGAAGGTGGACGCGCTGGAGAAGCCGGCGGCAAAATAGCCAGATCGGAGGCGGGATTTTCCGAATTCCGTATTCGATTGTTGCGTGAGGATGACGTTCCGCCCGGCATCTTGACCGTTCATTGTGATGCCGTCAGGTTTGCGGTGCGGGGCCGAACCGATCCCGCGGTTTGGAGCGCTGCGGATGATGCGATATTGGTTTTTTGGCGTGTTGGCTTCGGTTTTTTCCGGCATTGCGTGCAATAGTGCCCATGCGCAGGGCAGCGTGGCAGTATATACAACCTACACGGTTAATCCGGGCTCGATTTCGTGGGTTACCTGTGGTTCCACGGTGGATGGTGAGGGCTGCTATGGCAGTGGAGCCCTGGGGCCATTCGGCAAGGTGTGCGCGGTGATCGAAGGGCGCAAGACCAAAGCCGGCGACACCACGGTGCAGGATCTTTATGTTCTGGACAGCAATTACCGGCAGACGGGCAGCGTTTTCCTGCGCGCCTTCAAGATCACCTATGTCGTTTCGAGCACGTATATCACAACCACAATCAACCCGCGGGCGAATGTGGGTTTGCCGCTGAACGGCGGCGCGAAGGTGAAGTGCCAGGCGGCGGCCAACGACTCTCTGCTTGTTGCGGGTACGAGCACCAGCCCGCAGGCCGTCGGCATCGACAAGCTTACGCTGGCGTTTTCGCAACTTGGCGGGTTTTCGCCGCCGTTGAACGTAACGTCCATCGTGGCGAACGATGACGGGTATATCGCGATCAATCAGGGGAGCGGCGATGCGTCCGGCTTCTACCTGATCGGGCCGAAGGGCGCGGGGGTTGAGGATGGCGGCGGCAGCGCGCTGATCTTCAGCACCACGAATGCGTATATTCCTTGAGAAGCAGCCCGCATCGCCCAAGCGCGATGCGGGCTACGACTGCGACCGTTTACTCTCACGCGGACTGCTGGATGTATGCACGACACGGGGCCGCGGTGTTATGCCTGAAGGCCGACGCTCCGCGTGCTGCAAAATTCAAGATTTATGAACCACGATACTTTGGCGATTATGACAGCGGAGTTCCAACTTTGTTCATGATTATCGCCCGTGCGGATCAGGCGTCTCCGGAGCAGACCCTGCGCTCAGAACCCAATCAATCTCTAGATCGGACGCTTCGATGATCCATGAACCAGTGGGATGAGAGCCATACCACTCGATCTCATGAATGAGGTGACCGCGATCAGACAGGCGCAGCTCATCGTAGCGCCAGTCGCGTTGGCCCCGCGCTCCATGAGTTATGTTGAAACTATATGAGAAAACCCGGGGGTATCGCAGTTCGATTTGCCGATCGTGAAACGCCCCGAGCAAGCGCACGCTTAGCGATAGCATCCGGCTTTCATTACGAGACCCCGTAGACAGCTCATGTAGGCTAAACGCTTCCAGCCAAGCGTCGTGGGGGCAACGTCGATCGTTGAAATTGAAATACCAGTCGGAAGTAGCAATTTTGTAGGCAGATGAGGGAAACACGCTTCGAACGCTCTCAAGGTATTCTTGGTAACGTCGAAAGCCATCGTTTCCGTCCTCGTCTCGACCATCTGCCGCGAGTATGAAGGCCATCGTTGATCCCTATCAGTTTTGAGTCGGCGCTGAATAGCGGTCGGCGGGACTCTGTAGTCAACAGGGAGACTC
>Ga0116226_10005701_pt1 | contig 11127 bp, 7 predicted proteins | sample S1TSphfallax_FD_89692 | JGI IMG/M metagenome (GOLD analysis project Ga0116226, IMG submission 89692) | Host-associated microbial communities from peat moss isolated from Minnesota, USA - S1T2_Fa - Sphagnum fallax MG | ecosystem: Host-associated > Plants > Peat moss > Unclassified | place: USA... | reverse complement strand
TGATTTTGTTATTCTTCTTTTTCTTTTAAATTAAAAATGAACAAAATAGTTTATAAAAACTTCAACATTTATTTCTCATTATCTTCGACATACGTCGTAAGATTAATAATAAACAAAAGTCAACAAAAGAGATAAGAATATCTTGATGATATATGTCATACAAAAAAGAAAATCGTGAAGTATGTAGACAAACGAATTTAATTTCTTCTGGATCAAATTTTTCTTTTGAGAGTATTGATGATCGATAATGTTTACATAATACCTAAATCAATGAATGAAGATATATCAAATCCTCAATTGATTCTTTCTTTTCTTTTGTTTGTTCTCTTTGTATTCATAGAATAGTCTCTCAATCTGCTGCCACCTTTAAACCATTACTCACAACATTATAAACCCCGACATTTAGTTTTTTTTTTCTTTCACTTGTCATATTGTCAGCTGCTGCTTTGTTCGACACATATGACACATCATTGTGATCATTAGATATTTATACTACACGGAAGAATAAAAAAAACACATACTTGTTTAAAACAAAATGACAATGCACGCTTTAGGTGAACTCGCTAATACAACATGGTTACGTTTAGAAGATTTACTTAAAGATTTCGATGACATTGATGAAAAACGAGAAGTATTTATTAATGATACTCGTCAATTTTTTGAAAAACGTCTTTCAATGTATCAACAACAACGAAATGAACTTGAAAATCATGTCAAAAAATTATTAGAACAAATGTATCAATTATTTGATGAATTAAAATTACCACGAATTATATTTGATGATAATCAAATAACTTTAAAAGAAAAACGAATATTAATTAATGAAAAAATTGATCAATTAAAAAATATGATATTTGAACGTGATAAAGAATTTATTCAATTAAAAAAATTAATTAATATTAAAATTAAATTAATTGGAAATATTCAAATTAATATTGAAGAGGTTAGAATATATACATTTTTTATTTCACTATTTCAAGAAAATAGAGATTCAAATAAAAAAAAGGTTAATTTTCTTTCGAAAAGGGTCATTTTGAAGTTCATGTTATTTCTGCATGATAGATATCTTTTATTCAGATTGTATCGATTACTCAAGCATATTCAATTCTATCTGATATCAAAAATCAATTAAATAAATTAAAACAAGATATTGAAAATCTTTTTGATAAAATTCATTCAATAAATCCTGAAACGGCCTTCAATCATCAAACTCTTGTTAATTCATTTTTATCTCTTAATGATGAAAATGAATTATCTTGGATTAATATTCATCATCCCATAACCGGTTCTTCATTATATTCTCAACTTCTTACTGAATATGAACAATTACAACAGACACTTCTTACTGAAGTTATTCATCTTCGTACTGAACTTAATCAAAAAGAACCATCATCTCCCTATGATTTACAACAAGAATTAGCTGATTTACGTTTACGTAAAAGATATTTAACATTATTATCTCGTTATCCACATAAACTAACACATCATTCAAGTTTAAATGAAATTCGTCAAACTTATGAACAATTAACTGCATCATTACGTGCACAAGCTCATGAAAAACTGAAACATTTATGGGATCAATTAGATGTTCCTAATGATCAACGTCTTATACCAAAAACAAATGATAATGAAGCTGATTATTTAGCGATGAATGATGAAATAAATCGACTTGAAATTTATGTTGAATCTATTCGACCACTTTTAATAAAAATTCAAAAACGTGAATGGTATAAAAGAGAAATGGTTGAATTTGAAAAACATGCAGCTAATCCAGCAAGATTACGTGGAAGTTCAAGACAATTAATTAGAGAAGAACGATTTCGTATGAAATTTTTATTTTTATTAATTCAAAATTAATTCGTTTGTGTTTTGTAGGAAAAGATCTTTCACGAGAATTTCCAAAATTAACTGATGATTTACGTCATATGGTTGATGAATGGGAAGAATCAACTGGTAAAAAATTAATTTATGGTGGTGAACCTTATTTAGAAACAATGAATAAAGAAAAATTAAGTGTCGATTTTGAATTATTACATTTACGTTTATTAACAAAATGTCAATTACTTGTACAACCAATTCAAGATGAAACTATATCAAATCAAAGTCATAATCGATCAACATCAACTCCACCATTAACAAGAAATAGAACAACAACAAGTAGAATACCAACAATGAATTTTGTGAACAGTAATAGAAAAATTAATAAACAAACATAAAATATTGTTTTAGAAAAATCGATATTTTTTTTTCTTGTTTTATTTTTTATTTTATATTATTATAAAGAGAAATTAAATTGCACTTAGAAACAAACGAAGAGCAGTGAATTTCATCAATCACAATGTGAGAAAAACATTCGAGTAAAGACAAGATGTTTTATGTTTTTTTTTATTTTTATTATTTTTAATTTGTTCTTAAAAAAATATTTTTCAACAAAAATGCGAATAGGAATGTTTAACAAAATCTAGATATTTATATTTTACTCAATTTTCTATTAATAATGAAAACTTATTTTCTTTCTAATAAGTTAAAATGAGAAGAATCTATTTAAACATGCTTTCTCTTCCCCTTATCATAATTGATGTTATTGCGCATTAGAAAAAGAAACAATCATGCAACCATATTACGTTCATATTTATTAATATCAATGTCGTGTTAGAAGGCTTCAGTGGATTTGATGGTGAACTAGATAATCAACATCGCTAGTTTATTGACAGAGATTTCGAACTTGAAGACGAAAATTCGGTGTTGAAATATAGAAGATATAAAAACTCGTTACAGGATTTGTGTAAAATAAAATTGATGATATAACATGATAAAGAAAAAATCTTGATGAATGTTCGTGATTATTGTCAGCAATTATTGTATCATAAATTTGTTCAATGCAATTAGGAATTGATGATAATATAATCGCAAGTGACATTAATAAAAGCATCCGAGATAATTGTTTATCACTATTTAAATGTTGATATGGATAATGTTGTGTTATTATTTTCAATTGTTTAAATGTTAAAATTCCAAATATAGAAAGAAATATAATTGGAATTATTCCATGTAAAGATATTTGAAATATATATAAATAATAATATGAATATATAATTGAGAATATAACACATTGACCGGTATTTGAAACATCAAAATATATCGCAATTGGAATGCTATGTAATCCAATTAAACTAATAATAAATAAAATAATTATAATTGTTTGTTTTTTAGTTGTACTTAATTCTCTTAAACGAACATTTCTTGATGATATTAAATATCGATCAAATATCGCTAAACAAATACATGTTAATGATATTAAATCAAATGTATATAAAATATAATATCGTAATTTACATAAAATAAAAACATTTTTTTTTGTTACTCGATATTGATAACCATCAAACATAATCCGAGTTAATAATGGATAAGTAATTATAAATAAATTTGCAATTGATGATGCAAGTAAATATAAAGGACTATTATTTGTTTGATTAGATTTATTTGATTTTTTTCGAGAACGAGACCATATTGTAAATATACAAATATTTAAAATATTACCAATTGTACCAAATACACACATAATAATACCAAAAATAATCATAAGTTGATTTGCAAGTCGATTAAATTGATCAACTTTTTGTGTGTAAGACATTCACAAAATATAATTAATAGAATTAATAATAAAGAAAAGAAAACTCATTTTTTAAGATATCTGGAAATGGAAATAACAAAAAAGAAATATTCATCTGTTAGAAAGATGTCATGCATCGTCTTTAATATAATTAAACATGACATAAAACCTTTTTATTCAAGTCGCTTTTCGACTTCTTCTCTTTCCTTATTTTCAGAGAAATAACAGGAAAATGCTTTTATTAAGATAGAATTAAATAGCAAGAATTATCTGGATCTTGTCAGTGGAAAATTCATTTCTTATATGACGAACTAAAAAATCGAATAACAATAAAGAAAAATCAACAACGATTTTATTCGAAATGATTCTGTTTTTATTATATCGATTGTTCACTATATTTCTATTGTCTTATCAAAAGAAAGGGTATGTTTCGAGATTTGTAGGAGGATTTTCATTGATTATGATACACAGTCAAATATTGGAAATGAAGTACTGTTAATAGAAAACAGTCGAGTATATATATTGAGTAAAATTCAGAGAAAGGATAAGTTCTTTTTTTTGATGATGATGATGAAAAATCTTCTTTAAAATTTGAGAAAGATTTTTTTTCAGTTACAAACATAAACACTCATAAAATGGACTATTATTATATGAATACAGTCTGCTTTTCTGTACTTAATCAAATCTATTTATTGCCTGTTCAAAAAATGATGTCATTTTGATCCTGTCCTGTTATTCTAATACAAATGTTCGAAGTTTTTAGTATTTTATTATTTACTTGCGTGACTTTGCGTGGGTTAACAATTTTGCATGTGTATATAATCATATGAAATTCTTTTGTATAGGAGTTCTCTGTAAGCTCTTGATTGATTAAGAAGATATAAAGAGAATTAAGAATGAATAGATTCTTGATCATAGTGAAAGTTGAATAAGAACGAATAGAAGAATCTGAGATTGGTAAAAGGATTACTCATTCTATCATCTTATGCATACAATGATAGAAATAAAAGCAATTCTCAGTGCAAAGTGATAGAATATTACCTAGAGGATAGAGGAGAATGTAAATAGAATTGCTTCAAGAGATTTATTATTCGCATAATCAATTATAGATCGGAGACGCGGAGAATATCAATCAAATCTTACTGACATTTTGATACCAAAGGATCGTTTGTGCTTTCATAGATAAGATAAATTTATTAGAAGCATGTCGACTGTCTTCATTCGATTTTATTATTCTTTTTTTTTATTACCATCGTATTTTATTACCATCGTATTTCTCTGACTGATGATGGATTTTCAGAATATTTATTTCGATTGTTAATTATGTCATTCAGTTTTGTTTTTTCCGGACTGATGAAAGCGATAAAAGATCGTAGAAGAAGATGACGCCACTTATGCATAGAAATATAGTGTTTCAATATATCCTTTCTTTATTTAAACCAACTAACCCACAGTTTAGACATACAAGATATCTATATACCGATTGGTTACAATTATACTTTTAATGAGCAGTACTTAAGTCCTTTTCTTCCGCCTACTTTTAAATTCATGTCAGAATATAGAACTTTAACCCATTCACTTGTGTTTTCTATGCTATCTTATAATAGTATATTGTTAATTAGGAGACAAAAAAGTACATTGAAGACATCTGCTGTACTACTCCACTATGCTATTCAATTTTTCTTTGCTTTTCTCTATGAATATTAGTTATCTGTAAATGATAGGTCGATGAATCTCATTTTTACAGGAAAGAATATGTAATTATTCATATGCTGAATCGATGCTAATAGACATTCTAATAGATATGATATATAGGAAAGGTTAATAAAAATGTTATTATTTATGAAAAATATACTGTTTCATCAGATTACTTATCTCGAACCAAACGGATATTGTCTCATTTTGGTCGTAACCAAAAACAACAGCTGTGAATGATGACAGACCTACAAAGAAATCAATATTTGAAAATAGATTATATGAGGGGATACAAAATCATTGAAGATCACAGCATGGATCTGACTATTACGAAGTTTGATGTCTATTGCTTCACTATATCTGACGTTCAGTCAAATTCGATTGAATATGTGCGATTCCTCATATTATATGTGATTTCAGGATAGTTAAAGAGAATTATTTTGCATAGCATTAATCCAATGCTAAAATATTCATCACACTATCTTTATCGAGGAAAAAGTACAGTAAAACGTTTGTTTAAAAATGACTATAAATTGATACTGTTAGTTGATTTAGTAAGAAATCTATAGGTCTAAAAATATCTGTCATAATTGAAAGAAAATTAGCCGTTTCTATTTGAAATGTTAAAAAGACAATACCAGATCGAGTGTAACTTTGCAATGAAAAACTATTTAGTGATTCTTCTGTCATGAATTACATGTGACATTTGATTGGTGATGTAAAAACAAAGTCCGGTTCACAAATTCCTATATACGAATCAATATTGGTTTTCATACTATGATAGAACTATGGATTTTATAAACAAATAAAAGATATATTTGTATCAATAAAGAAAAATTGAAAGAAAATTAACTAGAAATTAGATAATACAGTATTAGTTTTAGATGTATATTAATAGATGAATGAACTAAAATGTAATTATTGTTTTACTATAAGTTATGAAAATTGACTTTTGATCCTAAATGTGCGACTAATGTCTTTGGACCAAACATAACAGCATTATTTAATTTAGGACGATATTCATGTATGATATTTAATTTTCCATCTTTACTAATATGAAAAAGACGTGAAGTAGCCGCATGTACTATAAGCCATTCATCATATTGAAGTGAACGACAACTAATTCGAGACCAAAGTCCAGAACTTCTTATATCAAGTGGAAGTGACCAAATTGGATTGAATGTTGCTGATGATCGAAGTTCAATATCTACAACACCACCAAAAAATTCTCGAATTATTAAAGCAATTGTTTTATTATTATATTGAATATCATGAATAGATTGATATGGTTTACATGAATATGGAGGTATCCATTGTTTAACTGGTCGAATTAATGGTGAAAGTTTAAATTGATATATATTTGTACCCATTTCACGTGTTGTTAAATATAAACATGTATCAGAACATGTACAAGATAACCAATCTTTTTCTTCAATTCCATAAATACGATCAATTACTAAAGTTGTTTCATTAATTCGATAAACTTTTTTTTTATCTGTTATAACAATAAAATTCGATAATGTTGATGACCAACACATATCATAAATAGATTCAGATATCCATGATGATTGTTTAATAAGTATTAAATCTCGATCAAATAAAGATAAATAATCACCTAAATTAATTAAAATAAATCGATCATTACTAACAAGTTCTGATTGCCATCCATTAATAGATTCAATTGTACGATATGGAGATAAAAGTATCGATGAATTTATATTAAATGCATTTGGTTTAGAATCTTTGATGGAAATTGAATGATTATCTAATATTAAAGGACGAATATCCATTGGTATACCTTTTTCTTTAAATTTATTTATTTCTTTTTTTATATTAGATATTGTTGATTTTAAAGATTCAATATTTTTTTGAGTCTTTTTTTCACTACGAATAGAATCAATAATTCTTGTTTGAATTTCATCAATTTCTTTGTTATGTTGATTTATTTTTTCTAAACAATATTGTTCAAGTTCTTCACATTTTTGTTCATAATAACAATTAATCATTTTTTGACAATCATTTTTCCATTTATCTAATTTTTCTCGACTATCTTTAATTAATTTATTCATATCAAATAATTTAAATTGATTATTTAAACTAATAATTTCATTATTTAAACAATTTAATTCCGATTGATTTAAATCATTATGTTCTTTTAAATGATCAATACAAACATTTTTATTACAACAATAACATAAACTAGATGATTTAGATTTACATGTTGAAATACCACATGCTTGAGACATTATATTTAAAAAAAAATATTATTAATAAAAGAATAGAGAAGTATTTATCATTCGACAAACATCATTTTTTTATCTTTTCTATATCAAAGATGATGCATTATTGTTTTATTCGTTGAAATAACGATAAGAAAAACGATGTTTTTAGACAATGTTTTATCCAGGGTGAAGGTCGCCAACGTCACCCTCTAGGAATTTGGAATTTTTGCGCCATATTCTATGTATTTGTTCTCTCGAAAATTGATATTCGCCCTCCGAAATAGAAAATCTGAATAAAATACTGCTTATAGAAATTATATAAAAATCAAAAATAATTTGTTTTTGTTCTGGTTATATATCGATGAATATCATGGAAATCATCGGAGTAAGAAGCTCAGAATGTTACAAATTTACTTATCCTCTAATACAAAGCTCCTTATTTCAATTATGTTGAGTATTTATGACATTTAATTGATTAGAAATTAAGTGATGATATAACATCATAGAGAACAAATAAAATAATTATTTTTGTTCCTTATCCTGTTGCACCCATTTGGTGTACATGAACTTCTCTTCATCATATTAAAGTTTGTTTTTCGAAAATGAAACTAGATAGAAAAAAAAAGCAAATATAAACATAATTATATCAGCAATAACTATCAATTTATATGCAATGTTACAATCTCAAAACCAACCGAAATCTTCATTACATCATCGTCAATTACCACCATCTATACCTTCTCGCCATATTCCATCCATTATCTACTTGATATAATCAAGATCTTCATGAATCTGATTTTTCATCAAATAATTGATCATTGGGTGTATCTGATCGACTACATCTTAAAGATTATTTCGCTGCAATGAAGTCTAACAAATGGGCTTTAAATAAAGGTTGATCATTGAAGCAATCATCTGTTAAATGTGAAGAAAAACATCTATAATAAACTGGTTAGATTTCTATCATAGTTTTGTTTTATTTTTATACAAAAAAAGCTGAAACAATCACATCCGTTTTTTTTTTAAATATTTATTTTTAATTCTTAAATATCATACGTTGAATTAAAATATATTTAATTATTGTTATTTAACGTTAAGTCACATAATTTTTCTGCTATTTATCAAGAATATAAGTTATAAAGTCATTTAAATTTTGTATTGTCTCAATTTCTAAAAAAAGATATTTAGCTCGTTTTGAAGGATTAATATTCTACTTATAATAAGATGATAGGTGAATAGACTTTTTATAGTATCTGGAAAAATGTAATTAGAAAAGATTTTGAGACTGTCACTTGAAACAAAATTTCCTGACTTTGGCATTAATTATTCTTTTCAGATTCACTGAAGCATTTTTTTCCTCTGCTGACAGCTTCCCTTAAATAAAACTTGGATTTGTCACAGTGAAACGCATGATAAAATAACTCTGTCATTAGTGATTTCACTCTAGGTGGTAGAAACCTTTTTTTTTAAGGTTTAGAATATTAATTTCATAAATCTTCATTAGAAAGGAAATAATTAAATACCGGCCAGAACACAAGAGTTATCAATCTTTTAATAATTCGCTATGACATGTCTAGGCACGTTTATTATCACATGATAATAAATAAATAGGGTACTGCGTAAATGTCAAAAAATGACATGCTTTTGAAGTATTATGCAAAAGCAATACACACTTTGATTGATGTATCGAAATTATAATTCCATGAAAACTGAACCACAAAAATCTTGTTTTTATAAAAACATGAAACCATAAGTGTTTGACGCTATTATAAAAGCATATCTCTTGAAGGATTTCTTTTACGATCATCTATTTTACAGTTAATTGAAATGTATTGTTTTTAGATAGAAAAAAAAATCATTTTTTTCTTTGTCATGTAAATTAGTCGTCGTTTGAAATTATCATTAACAACATTTAGATTTCGAATTATTCAAAGAAACGAATAAAAATTAAGAATTATGCATTTCATATCAGAGAGATGAATTCAATTTCTAATAAAAATAGGCGCAGATGCTTTGTAATCTCTCACTCCTTGATATATTTACCTTCCAATTATTCATAAAGACGAGAGAAAATATTGAATACCCAAAACATTATTTTCTCTTTATTTGATAAAAATAAAACACTTCTATTAACTAACGATGGGGACCCGCCTTTGTCACGCCCCTCCTCTTTCTTCATCTACTTTACATACATGAATAAGTATTTTTGTCTCTCTTCCCCCACCCATTCAAATACTCTTTTATCTTTATAAAAACAAAGAATAGGATCTACTTGAACATCTTCACTATCTTTCAGAATTTTATTAGATACTTCACATTCCGAAGAAAATATTCTTTAAATAATATTAACCATATTTGTTTTTTCAAGAAATTATATTTATTATTAAAGAAAAAACAAACAAATAAACTCTTTTACATAATCCCTGATGTACTCTGTGATGAATTTACTGTTTTAACTTCATAATATACAACATAACGAACATGACGTCTACAAAAAAGAATTTTTCGTACTAGAATACGAAAATTAGGTGTGGAAATAAAATAAACATAAAAACTCGATACTGGATTTGTATAAAATAATATATGTGATATAACATGAAAAAGAGAAAAATATGATGGTTTTGAACGTTCACCTCGAATATACATTACATTTAAACATTGTTCAATACAATATGGAATTGATGATAATATAATCGCAAGAGACATTAATAAAAGCATACGAGATAATTGTTTATCACTACTTATACCTCCATGACGACGACGATGATGATGTCTTTTTTCAATTTTTTTTAATTGTTTAAATGTTAAAATTCCAAATATAGAAAGAAATATAATTGGAATTATTCCATGAAGAAATATTTGACTTATACATAAATGATAATATAAATATATTTTTGATGGGATTACACATTGACCAGTATTTGAAATATCAAAATTTAGAATTATTGGTATACTATGTAATCCAATAAAACAAATAAGAAATAAAATAATTAATTTTGTTCTTTGTCTTCGTGTACTTAATTCTCTTAATCGAACTTTTCTTGATGATATTAAATATCGATCAAATGTTGCTAAACAAATACATGTTAATGATATTAAATCAAATGTATGTAAAACATAATATCGGAATTTACATAAAAGTAATCTATTATTTTGTGTTACTCGATATTGATAACCATCAAACATAATACGAGTTAATAATGGATAAATAATAACAAATAAATTTGCTATTGAAGATGCAAGTAAATATAATGAACTATTACTTGTTCGACTAGTTTTATGATTTTTATGTGATCTTGATGGTGAACGTGACCAGATAAAAAAAACCCAAATATTTAAAATATTACCAATTGTACCAAATATATACATAATTATACCGGCATAAATCATGATTTGTTTTGAAACAGTATCCGTTTGATTCATTTTGAATAAAAATGCGATTTTTTGATAATGTTGTAAGATAAAAGAGATTCTAAAAAAAAGCAAATTTATTCAAAAATGTAGACGATAATGATAGAATAGGGAAAGAGAAATACACATTTCTCGTATGACAGACGTCGCCGGTTTTTTTTCTTCCTTATATACTATGGAAGTAGG
>Ga0116226_10005700_pt1 | contig 11129 bp, 11 predicted proteins | sample S1TSphfallax_FD_89692 | JGI IMG/M metagenome (GOLD analysis project Ga0116226, IMG submission 89692) | Host-associated microbial communities from peat moss isolated from Minnesota, USA - S1T2_Fa - Sphagnum fallax MG | ecosystem: Host-associated > Plants > Peat moss > Unclassified | place: USA... | reverse complement strand
TCCGTTCTCTCGCCCTCCCAGCAGGTGCAGTATCAGCAGTTGCAGGGCGACGAAAAAGCGGCGCGAGCGGAGACGACGGCGACCACGCAGATCGACAACCTGATGCCGCTGCTCCAACTCAGCGACGACCAAAAAGAGAAGGCGATGAACGCGCTTTACCAGCAGCAGTTGAGCGCGCCTGATCCCATGAGCCTGATGGGTAACCCCAACGCCCTGACCACCCTGTCGCAGCAAGGCCAGACGACGCTGTCGGCCATGAAGCAGGTCCTGACGCCCGATCAATACGCGCTTTATCAGCAAAACGACCAGATTCAGCAGCAGGCGTTCGCGAATTTCGGCGGCGGTCGCAACCGCGGCAATACTAATGGCGGGAACGGTGGACCTGGAGGGCCGGCCGGCCAGGGGCAAGCGTTTGGAGGAACTGCCTCGGGTGGCGCGTCGACTGCTACCACGGCTTCCTCAGCACCGGCTGTCCCTACGACTGGAACAACGACGGATTCCACCGGTACCGCAACCAGCTCCGCCACCGGCACGACGACGGACGCTTCATCCTCCACAAACGCCCCAACTGCCACGACCAACGCCGCACCGGCGAACCCTCCCACTCCAGGCACGTAAGCGCGGGTAAGCCATCAGGCACTGCCCGCCCGCTTCAACTCGGACATGGTGAAGAGCGGGTTGAGGATCAAGGCGGCGTTGGCGAGATTGGCCGCACCGCCGGATTCACGGTCAATGACGCAGACGACATGGGCCAGATCCGCGCCTTCCGCGCGCAGGGCCTTGGCTGCGTCCAGAATCGCGCCGCCGGAGGTGACCACATCCTCGACGATCAGCAGCTTGCGGCCCGCGACCGCGCCACCCTCGGCGATCTTGCAGGTGCCGTACTCCTTCGCTTTTTTGCGCACGAACAGCACCGGCAGGCCGGTGAGCTGCGACAGCATGGTCGCGATTGGAATGCCGCCCATCTCCAACCCGGCCAGCGCGTCGATGCCCGGTGGAACGAGCTTCACCATGGCCAGCGCGATGTGCTTGAGCAAATCCGGGTCGGCCTCGAAAAGATATTTGTCGAAGTACTCGTTGCTCTTCGCGCCGGAGCGCAGCGTGAACTCACCGGTGATGTGAGCGGTATCGTAGATGCGCTTGGCGAGCGGAGTTTCGTTGGCCATGGCTAGGACCTCGTCTGGGCGATGACCTCGATCTCCACGCGCACATCGCGGGGCAGGCGCGAGACCTCGATGGTCGAGCGCGCCGGCGGCGTGCCGGTGAAGTACTTGGCGTAGATTTCATTCATCGCGGAAAACTCACTCATCGAGGCGAGGAATACGGTCGCCTTCACCACGTCGTTGAGCGTCAGCCCCTCCGAGGCCAGCAACGCCTGGATGTTGTGGATGACCTGCTCGGTCTGCTCCTTAATCATGCCTTGGGCAATCTTGCCCGTAGACCCCACGAGCGGAATCTGCCCGGAGAGAAAAACAAAACCGCCCGCCTTGATGCCCTGCGAGTAGGGCCCGATCGCCGCCGGCGCGTCCGGCGAGGAGACAACTGATTGAACGCTCATTTTTTCAGGGATAGCGAATGCTGAGGCAGTGTCAATGCGCGGAGTCAAAGACTCTGCTGCCCAACGCTGAATTGACGGATTTGTCGGCTGCGTTAGCTTTGCCCTATGAGGCAGATTCTCATTTATCCGGGCGAAGACGGCTGCTGGGTGGCGGAATGTCCGAGTCTTCCGGGCTGTGTCTCCCAAGGTGAGGACAAGGCGAAAGCGATTGAGAATATCAAGGAAGCCATCGCCGGGTATGTCGCGGCGCTGGAAGAAGATCATCTGCCCGTTCCAGAGGACAACTTTGAAGCGCTTTTGTTGGCTGTATGAGCCAAGCTTCCGCGGGTCTCGGGCGCGGATGCGGCCAAGGCACTTGAAAGAGCGGGCTTTCGATTCATCCGCTAGCACGGAAGCCACTTGATTCTGCGCCGCGATAATCCTTTTGCCCAAACCACTGTTCCCAATCACCGGGAATTGGACCGTGGCACCTTGCGGGCCATTATTCGCCAAGCTGGCATGAACGTGGATGACTTTAACAAACTTCTCTGAGCGGCCCGCTCATTTCACTTCCTCGTACCAAGCCATTTGAATCGACTCGAGAATCGATTCGCTCGATTTGTCCGGGGCATCGCCGAAGTCCTCCAGCTCGGTGATGAGCTTGTGCAGCTTGGGGAAACTAAGCTTCAGCGGGTCCACGTCGGGATGGTTGTCGATCAGCGCGTAGGCGATCTCGTCGGTGTCTTTCCAGGTCAACTTTTGGGGCATTCCCCAATGGATAGAGAAGGGCGCGGAGGTGTCAACTGGCGGTGTGGAGGAATTCGCGGCGGATTCTGCCGGCTTTTCCTCAGACGGTGCAACCGGAGATGGGGACGGGGCTTCCGTCACCTCGGTCACGGTCGCTTCTTCCTGAACCGTCACCGTGGCTTCCGCCTCGCCGTTGCTCGCGGTCGCAGGCGTCCCGTTGCCGTTCAGGGTATATTCCTCAACGCCGTTCCGATTGCCGCTCAATTCCGCATAGGCAGGCTGTTCTCCGTTGGAAGTGATGCCCGGCAGCAGGGCCACGCCGTCATTGGGCCGTGCGCCTTCCTGCAACAGAAGCGAGTCCGGCGTCTGCGAGCGCCCGGCCAGCAGGTAGTTCGTCTGACGCTCGAGCGGCAGCAGAAAAGCTGTGAGCGCGTCCTTCCACGTTCCATCGACCCAGTAGGGATCACGCGCGAAGTCCCCCTCGGTGTTGAACTCGGCCCAGAGCCAGGTATAGCTGCCGACGGCCTGGGCGAAGCCGCCGTTCTGCGCCACCACCAGCGAGGTTTTTTCGCCGGGCGTATGCTCAATCTGGCAGACGAGTTCGCCGCCATCCTGCAGGTTCCAGCGCAGGTCCCAGTAAACTTTGGGGTCGATGATCCAGCTCCGGCCGTGATCGCGAATCATCAGGGCCAGCGCCTGGGAGAATTGCCTCCATTCCTTCTCGCCCCACTTGGGCGGTTGCAGGATTTCCCGTGCGCGTTGCAGGCGTACGCGCCACTCCGCCACGATGCGGGCGAGTTCAACCGGCGAAATCATCAGGCGAACGGAAGATCAGGGGCGGGAAAAAGTCTGCGTGCTGGTCCTGTACTCCAAATCGCGGATGCGGGCGCGCAGCACGGCGGCTTCCTGGGCGCGGATGCGGGCCTCGGCGTGGATGGCCTCGGCGCTGGCGGCATTGGACGCGGCGAGGGCGGCACGCAACTGGCCAATTTCCTCTTCCTGCTTCGTCAGCAGTTCCTGCTGGCGGGTGACTTGCGCCTGGGATTGGGTCAACTGGTCCTGGGTGGAGGCGAGCTCGGTGGTGAGAAGGTTGACCTTCTCCGTGTACTTATCATCCAGGCTGCTGATGCTGGTGCTTTGATCGTGCAACTGCTTGTTGATGGTGTAGGCACCATACCCGGCCAGGATGGCTCCCAGGATGAAGACGGCGACCAGGCCATAAACGAAGTAGGCCAGGATATTGCCAACCGATTTTTGCTCGCGGCTTTGGCGCTCAACATTCGCGCGGTAGTCGAAGCTCGAGTTGGCGGGGCGGGTGGCCGCGGCGGTCGGTGCCGGGCGCGTCGTTGAAGCGGCCGCAGTGCTGGCACTGCTCGCGGGACGGCTGGCCGAGGCGTTGGAAGTCGAGGAGGTCGTCGCGGTGCCGTTGGGGCTCGCTGAGGGGGTGGTTTTCATGGAATCAGAAGCCTCCTTGCGGGGCGGGGACGTATAGTAAAGAGTTGCAGGGCGCGTGCCGTGCGGCGAGGGCTTCGCGCTCGACGCGGCAGGCGAGGAGAGGGTGGTCTTCGGTGGCGAGGTCAGGGCGATATTGACCTTCTGGCCTGTGGCTGCAGCGGGAGCGGTTGCGGCCGACTTTTGTGCCGGTGCGGTGCTGGCTGCGGCAGCGGTCGAGCTGCTGCTGGCCGGGCGGGAAGCCGCCGTACCGTTGACCGGAGCGGCTGTTCGCGGCGGTGCGACCTGTGTGGTGCGGGGCACCGCAGAAGGGACGACCTTGAAAGTCTCCACCGTTTCTGGAGCAGGAGCGATGGCCCGAGCTGCTTTTTCACCGGTGAGGGGAGTTGCTTCGTTCTCCAAATCCCGGGCCGCAACGGGTGGTTTGGCGGGGGTAAGGCCCGCAGTTTTGGCTTTCAGCGAGCGCCGTTTGAGACGGGGGACGGGCGTCGTGGTTTTTTCAAAATTGAACTCCACGGGATCCGTCGTAGCGTCAGGTTTGGCAGTTGGCGATGAGTGGTCCGGCATGACGCACTCACTAATAGTGATCCTTTAGGGCAATTCCAAGACTTAATCCCCAATACGCTAAAAGATTTCTGGCTCAAGTTGTTACATATTTTTACGTAAATACTGAACTTCCGCTAATTTCAAATCGGTGATGTTCCAGCTTGGCAAAAATGCCCACTGCCCTCATTTTCTCCTGTGTGCCCGTTTTTCTGTTTTGCGCCCCTGCGGCGGTCGCCGGTTTCCTGCGTTCCGGGCGCGGCTAACTGATGAAAATAATCGCCTACAAGACCTTTGATTATAATTCCCAGCGGCTGGTTCCCGCTGCCCGCACGCGGGATTGGATGGATAAAACGCCGGGTGCCTTCGCTTATCACTGCCTGCCTTTGGTCATGGCGAACAGTCTCGGCTGGTTCGTCATCAATGACGTGCCCTGCGAGATGGAATGGGACGGCACCGAGGCGGCGGCGGGGCTAAAAGTCTGGCCGACGGAAGAGGTCAGCGACGTCCAAAAGCACTTCATGCCCACGTCGCATTTTGGCTCGGGGTTGGTCACGTTTCATTTCGAGTGGATGTTCTGGACCGAGGATAATATCTGCATGATCACCAAGGGGCCATCGAACATGCCCAAGCACGGCATCACCGCGCTGGAAGGCGTGATCGAAACCTACTGGCTGCCGTATCCCTTTACCATGAACTGGAAGATGACGCAGAAGGGCGTTCGTGTCCGCTTCGAGCGCGGCGAGCCTATCGCGCAGGTCATTCCTTATCCGGCCAATCTCCTCGAAACCGTTGAACCCGAAATCAACGCCCTGCCCAAGAACGTCGAGCTCTTCGACAAGTTTGAGGACTACCGGAAAAAACGCACCGTTTTCAACGAGAAATTCAAATACCACGCGACCAAGCGGCAGAAGTATTATGTGCGCGGCGAGGATTCCCTCGGCAACAAGACCGAGAACCATCGCACCGACTGGAAAGTAAAGCCCTTCGTCGATAAATCCTGAACCCCGCCACGGACCATGTCCTCGCGCAACCGCCTTTCCGCATCCATGCCTGATAAAACACCCCTCATCGCCCCACCCGACGCCGCCAACGGCGCCACGCTCAACTTCGAGAACGCCCGCGCCGTGCAGGCGCTTTACGTCAACGATCCGCAAAACCTGCGCCGCCTGGAGGAGAAGTTTGGCGTCAAGATCACCACGCGCGAAGGCTGGATCAAGCTCGACGGTTCCGCCGAAGGCATCGCCCGGGCGCGTGACGTCTTCCAGCAACTGCACCTCGCCCGCGAAAAGGGACTCTACATCCGCAAGAACGAGTTTAATTTCGCGATGGAATCGGTGCTCAAGAATTCCGAGACCAAGTTGCCGGATCTGCACGCCTCCCGCATCCAGATTTCCGCCAAGAAGCCACCAATCATCCCGAAGTCGCTCCAGCAGAAAAAATACGTGGAGGCGGTCAAGACCCACGACCTCATCTTCGGCATCGGCCCGGCCGGAACGGGCAAGACCTTTCTCGCCATGGCCATGGCCGTCGCCGCGCTCAAGAATGAGGAAGTGAACCGCATCGTCCTGACCCGTCCCGCGGTCGAAGCCGGCGAGGCGCTTGGCTTTCTGCCCGGCGATCTGCAGGAGAAAATCTTCCCCTACCTGCGCCCGCTTTATGACGCGCTCAACGACATGCTGGAGAACGACGAAATCCAGCGCTACATGGACAAGGGCATCATCGAGATCGCGCCGCTGGCCTACATGCGCGGGCGCACGCTCAGCCACTGCTTCGTCATCCTCGACGAGGGCCAGAACACGACCACCGAGCAGATGTTCATGTTCCTCACCCGCCTGGGGCAGGATTCCAAGTGCGTTGTCACCGGCGACCCGTCGCAGGTCGATCTGCCGCACAACAAGAAGTCCGGCCTGATCGAGGCGATGCAGGCCCTCCACGGCACTGAGGGCATCCATTTCACCAAGTTTGACGAGGTCGATGTCATCCGCCATGAGCTGGTGCAGAAGATCATCCGCGCCTACAAGTCCCATCGCGGCGACAAGACGACTAGTCTTACCCTCTGATTTTTAGATAATGATTAATGATTGATATGAAGGAGAAGGCAGATAAAGAAATCGCGCTATGTGCTGAGACAGTTTCACCCCATCATCTATAATCATCACAATCATTATCTAACCCGCAAAACAACGCTGCTTCCATATGATCCTCGACTGGCTCGAACGACGCCGCCTGGTGCGCAAGGGACTCGCCTGCGACAAGACGCGGCTCAGCCATTCCGACGACACGCTCCAGGACCGCGCCGAGACCAGCTGGAAACTCCGGCTCGTCCTGCTCGGATTCTTCCTCGTGCTTCTGCATGTCGGCGTGGCGTGGGGATCGACCGGTGGCAACCTGGAAGACCAGATCCTCGCCTTCATCGTTTTCATCAGCGGCCTGATGCTGCTGGAACTCGATTGCCCCGAGGCCTGGCGCTCCAACTCCAAGCTGGTCCTGACTCTCGCGACCGTTTGGTTCAATCTTCTCATCATCAAGGGGCTTTACCTCCACTGGCCATTCCTCGATGCGGCCGGAATGGCGCAATTCTATTTTCTCTGCCCGCTCGCCCTGGCACCTTTCCTGATCACGCTGCTGCTCGGTACGCGGGTGGGACTCTTCTCCGTCGTGCAAGTCAGCATGCTCGCGTCGCTGCTCGTTGATCGCAGCTTCATTCTGCTGCTGGTCAGCCTGCTTTCCGGGTTTACCGCCGTCTATTTCAGCCGAAACGTCCGCAAACGGGCCGACCTGCTGCGGGCGGGCCTGGCGGTCAGCTCGCTCAATCTCATCTGTGCCGTCGCGCTCGGCCTGGTTCACCAGCGGGCGATGGAAAGTCTCGGCTGGCAGGCAATTTACTCGATTGTCCCCGGGATCGGCACGGCCCTCGCCGTCAGCGCGATTCTGCCGCTCTTCGAGTCCGCCTTCCAGATCACCACCACCATCTCCTGGCTGGAGCTTGCCGACCTGAACCACCCGCTCCTCCAGCAAATGACGATGGAAGCGCCCGGCACGTACCATCACAGCCTCATCGTGGCCAATCTCGCCGAGTCCGGTGCCAAGGCCATCGGCGTTGATCCCACCGCCTGTCGCGTCATGGCCTACTTCCACGACATCGGCAAGATCATCAAGCCGGAGTACTTCACCGAGAACATTCCGCCCGGCGTCAATCCGCACGAGAACCTCACGCCCAGCATGAGCGCGCTCATCATCATCGCACACGTCAAGGAAGGCGTGGACCTCGCCCTGAAGTACGGCCTCAAGAAGCAGGTGCTGGAGGCCATCGAGCAGCACCACGGCGATTCCATCGTCGGTTACTTCCACCAGCGCGCCTTGCAGCAGCAGCAGGACGCGCGCGAGGGCGGCAAGATCATGAACATGCGCGAGGAGGACGTGCCCGAAGTCAGCGAAAACTCCTTCCGCTATCCCGGCCCCAAGGCGCAGAACCGGGAGATCGGCGTGCTGATGATCGCCGACTCGGTCGAGGCCGCGTCGCGCTCGCTGGAAAAGCCCAGCGCGCAGCGCATTGAGGACCTCGTCAACGAGATCGTTGCGCACAAGATCGCCACCGGCCAACTCGACGAGAGCCACCTGACCATGAACGAGATTCGCGCCGCGGCCGATGCCATGTCCGCGACCTTGCAGTCGATGATGCACACCCGCATTGCCTACGCTAAGAAGGAGAAGACGAGTGCGACTACGGTTGTCAAACCACCAAAGCGAGGCAGCGGTCAGGGTCCGTCCGCTTCTGTCGCGGCTTAAGGCGGCGCTCCCGCTGCTGCCCCGCCCGCTGCCGAAAGATCTCGCGGAAATCCACATCGTGCTGGTCAACCGCGCCACCATCGCGCGCGTGCACGGCCAGTTCATGGACGATCCCACCGAGACCGACGTCATCACGTTTCCCTACGGCGAAATCCTCGTCTGCCCGGCCGTCGCGCACGACCGCGCCCGCGAACTCAAGCTCAAGCCCGACGACGAGATCCTGCTCTACGCGCTCCACGGTCTGCTTCACCTCGCAGGCTATGATGACACCACGCCCAAGCTGGCCAGGGAGATGGCCAGAATGCAAGAGAGGCTGCTAAGCCGATTGTCGCCGCCATGAAGACCAGGCCTATTTTGCCGACGCAAGGCCGTACTATTTGCTTTCTCCTGGCCTTCGTGATTACGACCATTCTTTCCACCCACGTCGTCCGGGGCTTCGTTCTGCCTGTCGCCGACGGGGAAGGTTATGCCATTCGTGCCTTCGCACTTTATGGATACCTGCATTCCGGTCAGTGGGACAATTTCTGGAAGCTCTTGGCGAGGCCGATCCAAAGCATTCTTCCTATACACTATGTGCCTTTTCTTCTGCTACCGAGGGCCCTGGCTAGTGCGGCCAGCTACGTCGTGCTGCAGAACCTCGTTACCTATCTATTACTTGCGTATGGGGTAGTGGCAATAACCCGGGTATTGAGGCGCCCCGAATGGTCGCCTTTCCTGTTTGTGATTTGCAGTTTCAACAATATTGCCTGGATCGATTTCTACTCGTTTTTTCTAGATATGCAGTTTTTCGCCTTGGGATTGACCACGATCGCCTTCCAGATGCAGGCATGGGACGAAAGGCGCTTTCGGGCGAGCATCATTTCTGGCCTAGGGCTCGGTTTGCTTTTTCTCTTAAAGCCTGCAAACGCGGTTATTTTTTTGGTCACATACATTCTATCTGAAATCTTTTACTGGGGATGCGTTTTCCGTTTGGATCAGGACAAGACAGGTATCCGCAAGAGTATTCGCCAGCCTCTTCAGGATTGGGCAGCCAAGATGGCGGGATTCCTTCCGATTCTTGCCCTGGCTCTTGTTTGCGGCGGGGCACAAAGCGTCTTGCTGCTCATTGAGAAAAATGAAATTCACGAAATCGTCCATCCCATTGACTGTGGGGGCTTGCTCAGACTCTTCTATTTTCCTCTGTGCTTGACTGCCTTTTACCATGTCACGCTACTAGGGAGTCTCCTTGTGGCGGCCATTATCTGGAGCCGATGGCTTCCCGCCCGGGAGAGCCAAGAGTCGCAAATTATTTTCCTCCGGCTTTTCCTCCCTGTAGCGATTTCCTATCTCGTTTTTGGTGAGTTTTTTTCCTTCTGGATGTCCGTCAAACCGATGAGGGCAATTCTCTTAAGCCTGCCTTTTGTTTGGCTCGCCTTCTCTTGGTTATGGGAAAGGCGGCGCCTAAGAATAGAATTGCTTTGGGCCGTGGGACTCAGCTACGCACTGTGCGTTCTCGCGCAAAAGGCCGGCAATGTTTTGGCTGCCAAAGATCAGCTCGTCGAGGACAACTATCAGTTGACGATATCGTCATGGGTGGAGATGCCGTCGGCTTGGCACCGTGGATTAAGTCTGAATCGAATCATCTGCGACGATATCAGCCGCAATCTTCCTCCATCCGGAGTTGTCTGCGTCAATTCGATCGAAATCCGTAACGCCTTGGCTTGGCGGCTCGGCAGCGAGGCGCGTTTGCAGGGAAATCCTCCTCCCTATGAAATTAGAAATCTTTTCGATTACAAGGGAGAGTACTATGACAAAGCGCTGGGCGATGCCGGTGTCGTCGTGCTGGTTACTTTTCCTCCAGTTCAGTCGAGTCGGGCCGCATGGTTGAACTCGTTGGGCATCGTCGATTATGGAAACGAATACTGGTGCGGTGCGAGTGCGCTGGCCACGCAGCGGGACTTGCCCTTGGTCCAGGGAGAGCCGGTCGGATGCGAATTTCTTTTTGCGCGTCCGCTTGCCCGCGAAAATCTTGATAAGGCCAACGCCTCAGCACCGTTTGCCGGTATGACACGGGCGGATTATCACAGCGACTTGGACTCCGTCTACGGGCCGCACTATTCGTGGCGCGACGGCTGGCACCTGCTCAAAACGTGGTTTCGCCAAAGATTTGGATAGAGCTCAACAAGAGCTTCTCCACGGTCGCCCTGTCAGCAGCTCTTACCCGTAAGTCTTCGTAAACTTCTTCTTGCTCTCGGTTTCTTCCGGCTTCGAAGCGGCTGCGGAGGCAGGAGCTGCGACCTTCGGTTTCTCCTGCACCGGCGGCGCTGGTTCGTCCTCGGGCAGTTCCTCATCCAGCGGAAACTCCGACATCGGCGTCTTCGGCATCATGCTCGCCGGCGTGCCGCCGCTCGTCTCCACGAAAGCCAGCCGCACATTCTTCAGCGCGTCCTCCAAAATTGTTCCTTCCTGCGCGGAAAGATTGCCCTGCGTCTTGGCCTGAATCATCTCCAGTTGGTCGATGAGCATCTTCCCCGCTTCCAGGTTCGGCGGTATCGGCCGCCCATCCGGCGAGGCGATGCGCCCCAGCACATAGTAAATGTTCTGCACCTGGATCATGACGAACTGCACGAAACGCTGCGCCAGTTCCGCATTCCCGATCGATGAACCCTTGCGATCAACTTCTGCCATAGTCCTCAACCTATCACGCGGAGGCCGCTTGTCTAACTTGGAAATGGTCCGCACTTCGCGACAGGCTCTTCTTGGGGCTCGCGCTGCATTCCCAATAGGGTGGGAGCGCGCGTTCCCTTCCGTCTAAAACTTACTTCGGCGACACGGTCGCGAGCACGTAGTTCGGCGACGAGAAATACTTTTTCGCGACGGCGTTCGCTTCATCAAGGCTGATCTCCGCGATCCGCTCGCGCCGCTTTTGTCCGTACTCGTAGCCGAGCCCGAAGAGCTCGTCCAGCGAGGCCGCGTAAGCGATCTGCGACGGGTTTTGCTGGTCGAGCTTGTCCTGGCTCTGCATTTTTGCGCGGGCGCGCTGAAACTCGACCTCCGAGATGCCGTGCGCGGCGAGGTT
>Ga0116226_10005699_pt1 | contig 11129 bp, 9 predicted proteins | sample S1TSphfallax_FD_89692 | JGI IMG/M metagenome (GOLD analysis project Ga0116226, IMG submission 89692) | Host-associated microbial communities from peat moss isolated from Minnesota, USA - S1T2_Fa - Sphagnum fallax MG | ecosystem: Host-associated > Plants > Peat moss > Unclassified | place: USA... | reverse complement strand
TCCAACTACAACATTTCATGTTCTAGGTTAATATGATGCATTGAAAATACATTTGACACATAGATAAATGTGTTAACGAATGAAGTACAACCCTATGAATGAATGAATGAATGTCACATGAATTTCTCATCTTCCTATAAATTCATGTGTCAAATGTGTTTTCAATGCATGATATTATTGTGTACAAATTTTGAATGAAATTGTTTTGCACAATTTCCATTATTAAGTCGTGAGATATTAAATTTGTGATGTATGTTCGGTGAAAGATCAATGGTAATTAAAAAATTCTTATCGAAGCAATAGAAAAAAGTCAAAAAATTTAATTGCACAACCATAAACTAGATTCAAACTACTAATCTTGATATTGAATAATAAAGGATCAAGAGCGAAGAAGAAAGTATTTTTAAACTATTAAAATATTTTAAGATTTAAGACAAAAGAAATTAACAAAATCAACAAGGACATGGTGAAGGCCATTGTGGGGCTAATTAATGTCATGGGAATGGTGTTCAATTGTATTGTGGCTCAAGGGTATAATGGAGCTAAACATGTCAAACCAAATGATATTGTAGCTTACAAGGATCTTGGGAATCATATGATGTCATTTTATCTAACTTTAAATATTTACATCTTTATATCATACAATGAAATTTCCAATATCAGAATTGTATGTTTTAGACCTTGAAACTAATTTTGTATGGTGCCAAAATATGTTTCAAGGGTCTTTCATTGTTCAACACCAAACTGCTCCCTTCCTTCAATCCTTCAATTGCAACTTCACACACTTCTTGTTGATCTAGTTGTGGATGTGAATTCATCTTTACATTGTGTTCATTTTGAATTTCATATGTGGCTTATAGTTCTAGTTGATGCATCAAATTGACAAAATCTAGTTCTCCTTAACCAAATATGAAATTATGAAAGATACCAACAACATAAAAACATGTTGGGCAAAAATGCCACATGAAGTTATGTTTTGTGAAAAAGTTTTTGAATTTTAAAAAATATATATACCAAATGAATTTTCAACAACATATATGTTATTCTTATGTCGCCCATTGTAATTTTTTTCCAAAATAAATTATTCAATGTTGTGTTTATATGGGACCATTAACCAATTGAACAAGGGTATCTAAAAGAACCCCATTTTGTGAACCATTCTGAAAGCTAAAAAATGATCCATACTATGTTTGCCTATGTAAATTATTTTTTGCAAAACATGACTATCATTAACAAATCCAAAGAATCCAATGTAAACATCCACAATTTTTTTCTTACTATTCACAACTACTTCGGCCATGATTGAATACCTACTTGTTTTAAAATAATTATATTCTTTAGCAAATGATATTTTTGGTTTGGTTATGTGCATATGGGTTCCATTATTACCCCTTGAATTGAAGGCAAATAACACCATTGTTTGAATTCAGTCGTTACCACCTCCATTTTTCTTTCTTTTGGTCACCTTATAAAACCTTTGAAAACAATGTTGACAATTTTCACAAGTTTTTGAAGTAATAATGCAATAGTGTTTTTCCCAATTGCAAATAATTTTGAACAAACAAGCATGTTTGCACCATGTGTGAGCTTTACAATCCATGAACCTCTGTAGGTATTATTAATCAATACTTTGTGTTTTATTTCAAAAGGTGAAGACATAATTTTCTAGCAATGTTAAAAAATGCATTTTTCAACATTTTAGACATTTCGCTCCATCTTTTGTCATCATATTCAATGAGGAGAAAGTGCGAATACCAAGTGGTACTTTTTGGTTTTACCCAATGTCCCAAGTCTTTAGCAACTAAAAGCATTTTACATGAAATGCAATAATCATGCAAAGTTATAGAAGCTAGCATGGTCCTAATATCTAATGATAGAAAAGGCAACTAATTCGAACCCATAAAACCCAAAGTATAGAAATAATGATCATCTATGTTAAATGCCAAAATGTTTATGTGAGCAAAATGAAAGTACCCATGAACAAAGAAAATTTTGCATGATCCATTACTCACAACAAGCTTTCAAGAATTTCTAACAATAAATTAAAACCATGAGCAAACTACGATACATCTTATCTACAAGAAATGGCCTAAAGAAACAAGACTAAAAGGAAAATATATGACCAAAAATCCCAAAAGACCAAAAGAAAAAAAATGACCACCAATGTTGCATGTGGCTAGATGATGTGAAAGGATTAGTTCACACAAAACATTTCATAAAAGGAAAAGTGGGGAGGAAAATGTCAATGACAAGTGTATACACCATACATTAATAGTGGCAATAACTATCTGTAAAGGATTTTAAGCCAAATTCATTGTACAAAAAGTGAAAAAGTTATCATAAATAAATACCAATGATGTTATCATGATACCATGTTCCCAAAAACCTTGGAGCAAGTGGGGATAACGAAGTTTTCTAAAGCTATAGGTGTGGAGAGGTTTTAAATATTATATCTTCAAAACATTAATTGAAATTTAGATTTTTTATTCAAATTAATATTTTGGGGTTTTTCTTCAAATTGAACTATATTGTAATTAAATTTTGTATCTTGAAAATGATTATAAAAAAGGTGAACATTTATTTGAACATTAGCAAGATCCTTGTACATTGGCAATATTTGTGTGATTTCATTATGCTTGGTTGCAACCCTTAAGGCCTAATGTCCACAAAGTCATTTTACAATATCATGGTATGAGGGCAAGTTCAACATATGTTTGTCCAATAATTAACTTAATTTGAAGATTACATGTTGAAAGATAAATTGTTGAATATTAAGAGTTTATAAATTTTTTAAAAGATGCGTGGTCACATTTCAAAGATGTTAAAGACCAAAAGAATGTAAAAAGTAGCCCAAACAAGGAGGTTGGATGTAGATTGGTCTCAAGCTTTGATTTTTTGCACCATACCACATTCTACTATCCTTCTAGTTTCGAATTGTTGCACCAAAAGGAAAGGTTTACAAAATGAAGAACTTTTGATTAAGCATGCAAATCACAAACTCCAAATGCATGGTTAATCTATTCCATAGTTTAGTTTTCATGAAAGTTAGTGTTGAAAAACAATGTTCATCTTCAACAAAACTAATAACTTGCACAATAAGTTCAACTAGCTTAATGTATTCTAGGATTTTGATTTCAAAAATCTATGAAGAAATAAAGGTTTTTCAGAACTTGGTTACCAGGTTGACATCAAAGGCTTTTGCATTGCCAACTGAGCATTTTGAGGACAAATAAAGATCTTTGAAAGTTAAAAGCAATAGCAAAAAACAAGCTTGGAACCCATACCTCATCAAGTCTTACCTTCTTAGGTTGATAGAAAATTGTTTCGATGATTACCAAATGAGCATTAAACTTTTTTTAGGTTCTAGTTGTAGTTAATATTGTGGGTAAACAACTCCCAATGCATCCATCAGATCTTGGGTAGGGGACCTACTTTGTATTTTTGTAATAAAAGTAAGTGGCAATTTCTTGACATTGTTGTTCATAGATGCAACATCTCCATATATATGTCCTTTGTAACAAAAATAGGTGTACCAATCTGATATGTAGAAATGGCCAAGATGTGTTGTCAACAAATTAAAAAGCAAGATGATCAATGTTTGTGTTTAGATTTGTAATCCAGCATAAATTAATGTTGTCATGGGTGGTGTTGATCAAAGCTTTGAAATTAGTGAACACATCACCCTCAAAAGAGAATTGGCTATAATAGAACATGCAGTACACATCCCTTCACATATTTTCATTACTGTTATGAAATCATAAACAAAAACATCCTTTAATTGTGCAAACTTAATCAAGGAATGTACTACTTTTAACAATGGCATCATTACATTCAACCCCAACAAAGTTTCCACATTAGTGAACAAAGTTAGATTAGATTGAATAAAGGTATTGTGGCAGCATCTAATGCAATTTTCATGAAGAGAGTGTGGTATTTGGACAACACCCGTTTAATAAAATTGATCATAGAGATCCAACTAGTTTTAATGTTGTGCATAATTTTGTTGCCTTTTATTTCCATTATCTTTGCCAACTTCGTAAACTCAAAATGCCTTTTGGGGCTATGATTAAAGTAACCATACAAGCATTGCAATAAATTTTCAATGCAAAAAACCAAAGGTAGGTTGAAAAGGTTTTGTATTGCAAATTTTGTCTGATGAGCTGTACAATGCACACTAATAACAAATGGAACATATTGCTGCTGAATTTGGACTCTCACCTCAAATCTCAAGCCTTGGAAGGTGCTAATCCCATTAGCACCAAAACAAACCAACTTTATAGCAATGTCCTCTCCTTTTAGGTACCTTTGAGTCATCAAGGAATTCATGATTAATAATGTCAATCTATTAACCTTAGATCCTGAAAAGACTTATTGCACATTCAACAATAGTGGTATCCAACACTAGTCTTGCACAACGTAACCATGAACATTAGCCCAAATTGCATTATCCATGGATGTAACCTCATCATAGGTAAGAAAAAAAAACTTGGAATTTTGGACAACAAGCTTAATAACCTTCAAAACTTCAGCTTGTATGTACTCTATAATCTCCCAACTAGCCCCATCAAACCAATGTTTTTTGGGGAGAGATCAAAGTTTCAAAAATTCATACAAAGGTTAGAAATCCTCATAATCAATCAATGCCTTTCCTTTATTCAACAAGCTAAAAATAGTTGCAAATTGAACAAATTTTTGTTTATCTTCTATTGCTTGACCATTATTTAGCTATTGGAGGATAGTGGTTATAGAAAGCTAAACATGAGAAATCTCATTTTTCACATGCATACATTTTGGATCCATGATCCACTTACCATTTGAACCTTTTCTTTTACTTACATGATTTTCAATAGAATCCCATTTTGCAAGCATAATTTTCTCCTTCCTTTCAATTTTGGTACAAACATGACATCTCACTATAGAAACCACCCCAATTTCATAAAAAATGAGCTCTACCCATGGCATTTTTATAACCGGGATCTTTTGAAACTTGTAGTTTAAATTAGTCACATTTTTTTTTTGGATTTTTTGAAGGGTAGATTCATCATCAACATGAATAACAAAAAAAATTAGCATGGCATTTGGATTTATGTCAAAGATTTGAGGTGAAGAAGAGTGTAATTCAAGGTCATGAGGAATTTTTCCTTGCTCACTTGTGTTGTTGGATTCCAATACATTGCAAGAATTAAGAATGGGGGGGTCAAGATTTTCTACTAGAATTTGCACACCAAAAAAATACTTTAACTTGAAGTTGTTTGGCAACATTGGAAGAGCCATGGCAAAAACCAACAATTGCGCAATGCACACCATCAAGTGCAAATAATGCACATTAGCAAGTGTAAACAATGCCAATAGCAAGGTGCAAATTCAATGTTCAATAATTTGAAAATGTTTTTTGGTTCAAGACCAAAAAACTTACCTCAAGGTTCAGATACTTGAAGAGGTCGTCAATTCACCAATAACTTGTGCAACTTGCAAGTGCAAACTGCACATTAACAAGTGCACACTAGAAATTGCAAACAACAAGGTGCACAATGTGCATTATAAACTTAGTGAACTAAACCCTAATTTGAAAACATCTTATGGTTTAGGACCAAAACACCTACTTCAGACACTTGAGTAGATCAACAATTCACCAACCCCACATAAATCATAGTGATGGTAATCCAAACTCCAAACTCTAAGTTGATGAAACAACTTGCATCACACACTCACGTTCATGAGTCACAACTCATAATCTACATAGTGCACATTATGTGTTGCAATAAACAAAATGAACAAATAGTGCACACACAATCATGAATCATTCATTATGTTAAATTTTTAACAAAGACATCGCTTAACAAAACACAAAAGGTTGAAACATTTGGAGTCTGGACAATTCAAACAAAAGCAACAAAACAAGAACTTGGATAGTGGAAATTAAATGAAAAACATAGTAAGCTTTAAAGGAGTTCAATTCAGGAATTTCTTGATTCATGAGTGATTGTTGCAATGTTGACTCTTGAGCTCCAATGTCCAACTTCTAGCCTTCCAAGTTCCAAGTTCAATGTCTTTTAGAGCTCAATAACTCCAACCCACCACTAATTCAGCATTCATCCCTGTTGAGTCCTAACAACAAACTTCAAAGAGGAAAGAAGAAAAGATTTTATGAAAATTATGAAGGAACAAAAATGCCAAGCCGTTAGCCCACCTCCTTCTTGTTGCTCCCAAGGCCCATATTCGAAACTTTCAAATGTGCATTATGCACACTCTAATGTAGTCTATTAGAACTTAGCAATTGCAATTAATGGGATGTCAACCAAACATTAGGGTTGCAAAATGGACGGACTATAAACTTGAAATCTGATGACCCGCATAAATCCTAGGTGAAGGTTTGCCTACCAATCAGTTTCTCAGGGGCGACAAGGGGATGACACATGTTTGCGTATTATCTTCATCATCACGATGTCAAAAAAACCTAGGGGGGTCTTTTGGCAACATGGGGCGGGACAAAAAATAAATTCCCTTGGTGGGATTCGTCAATCCTCATTTTGGGTTGAAAAAAAGCAAAATTTCGCTCCAAAAAAAACATTGGTGATGAGGAACATTTGCAAAATATGAGTCTAGATTCAACTACCATTTAGATTCAACTACCACTAGATTGTGTGGTAGTTGAATCTAGACTCAAATAAGAACCAAATTAAAATTAGGTCTGATTTCAGACAACAGTAGGAACTAGGACACCATTTTTTTGGGGGAAATAACAAGGACTTGGAACAATGGTTAATTGTCCATTAATCAGAACTAGAACCAAAACTAGAAATTTAAAATTTAAAAATCTGGATACAAATCCAGATTCCTAAGCCTTCTATGTTTGGAACCATAACTGGAACCCAAACAATTCCAATTTATTTGAAACAAGAGATTTTTCATAAAAGGAAAAGAACCACCCAACATTGGACAATACCTACAGAAGTAGTACCAAAAGCTAAATTGCACCCCATGAATCCCAGTAGGTACTTGAATTGTCATTTCTGTAATAGAGTTATCTATAATGTCTCGCAACTCGGGGGTGAGAATGATAAGTTTTGACAGAATAGGCCATCAAACCCATAACTGGGAATGTTTTACAAAGCCACATAACTGGGATCCAAACTAGTTGTTCCACCAATTTTGGTGGTAAACTGAATTTCATCTTGGCTTTCCTTTTTCTTGAGCATGTCCACTGCAGTTACATATATTTTCACTGCTCCTACCCACTGTTTTTTCAACTAGTGAATTTTCGTAAAAATTTGACCACAATAATGTGATTTCGAGCAATACAAAGGATTTTTCAAGGGAAAAATGGTCCAAATTCGACAAATTTTGAAAAAAATAAAAATCAAATTACCAGATTTTTACAATAAGTTCCAGTAGGTAGCCAAGAATATAGAAGGATCTTGGTTTTTTTCTACTCTCATATCTGGTATGTATCCAAAATTGGCTAAAATAGTTTTTGGATGGTTGCCATGTTGGCTACATCACAAAATCCTTAAAAAACAACCATGCTCCTACCTGAACAACAATTATAATTACTCTCGCACCTTATGCATTAAATGCTGAGTTTTAGCATTTCCCACTAACATTTAATACAATTTCATTACTTTGGGGATTCCATTGAAAGAGGGTATAGGGGGTGAAAGCAGGCCCAAAGACAGGGTGAAGATAGGGTGCGTTTATGGATAATTCTAATGCTTCAGTAGTGAGGCATTACATGTTACACACTCCAAATTGAAGTGTAGGGTCTTGGGTGTAATCCTATTAGGGCGTTACCCACTGCAATGACTCAGTTGGAGAGGGCTTACCACCTACCCACTTGGAAGAAACGCAATTTAATACTGTACCAATAAGAGGCCACTGCATTGTGCCCTGTCTGGGGTGCTGGGTTTCACAAAATGGAATGCCCACCTATGGGTGATTAAAAATTCCCAAGCGCTTTACAACTCAAGGTTCCCCGTCCTGGCTATTATACCCTTCTACTATTTATGATGATGACAAGAGATTCAATTTCCAATGGAATTCATTTCTTAAATTTCCTATTTAATTACAAATATAGTAGAAAGTCAAGAGATGATTGGCCATAGAGTTGATATTAAATGTTTGTCCCAATAAAAAAAACCCAAAGTCATCAAGTTATTGAATCTAAACGCTTTCTGCAAGAAGCTCCAATCCCCACTTTCTTTCCAGCTACTGGGATAGAACGGCTAGTGAGCGAACACCTAAGAAGGCAGATGTTAAGGGTTTAGTAATTGTGCATTTTCTGATGGTTTTGTCCAAAAAGCTTTGGTGAACCTGCAATCATAGCACTAGTAAATGTTTATAGCACTCAATCTCGAGTGAAAATGAAAAAATTGTTAGGCCCCCAAAATTGGTGGGGGTGTTGTTCATTGTTCCAAAAACATTGCATAGGATACATGGTGGTCTTAACTCTATGCATCTTACACTGTATGAACAAACAGTTAAAATCTCATGCAAAGACAACATTCATCCTATCAAGAGGAGGATAATAACTTAAGTAAGTTTGAATTATTTTTATTGTTGTTCAAATTTGAAAAATATTTGTAATAAAGCCAAATTGAGTTGGGCCCAACTTGTTTTTTCTTTTTTTCATTTGCGTTTTCTCCTTGTGTCACCATCCCTACCTAACTACAGGCTAGGAGGTCCACACAAGCAAGCATAGAACCTTTTTCTTCTTTCTCTCTATGTCTTTTCTTTCTTGTGTTTGTCTTTTTTATCTTCATTCTATCCCTCTCTTTCCCGTGTGTTTCATTCCTTTGTGTTCTCTCTCTATATTTCTTTTTTCCTTGTGTTTGTTTTCTCTCTTTCTTTCCCTCTCTATGTTTTTCCTTTTGTCCTTTCTTTCTATCTTCTTTATTTTTTTCTTTGATCTCTTCTCTTCTTTTTAGTGTTATCACCAATGCCATTAAAACACATTACAAACCTCTATCTTCGTCACTTACTATTGTTAGTAAAAGATTGCAAGCTTGTTAAAACATTCATAATAAGTTGTATTTTTTTCTTTGTTGTTGTGTTAAAAAAATTTGCTATTTAATTGTGATTCCTAGGTCAAACCCAAAACCTTTATATCCTAAAAGCTGGGCTTGCTTTGAAATTGTTGTGAAATCATTCACCAACAATCCTAAATATAACAATAAACCATGCTCAATTGAACCTAGCCGTATCCTCCTTTTCAGTGCTCATTTGAATTGTTTTTTTAGTTTAGATAAACGCATCTTAAAATCTTTTCACACTTTTACAAATATATGTTAATTTTTGGATGACATTTTTTGAACTGATATTATCAGATACCTTTCGAAATACCATTTCAAAATTGTGTGAATTTAATTTGTGTGCAACTTCAATTATCTTTAGTTTAAATTATTGAAAGGTATAAATAAATTAGCCTTTTGCATGTTCAAAACTTAAACGACTATTGCTCCATCCTCTTATTCTATTAACACACCATGGGGACTCACTTTTTTATTTTTGATTTTGGCATTGAGATGATTTAAGAATGAAGTTAAGAGGATATTCCAATTCCTATTAGCTTTCTCCAAAGATGTGTGTCCCATTTTAACTACATCCATGACAACTTTTAGTTGATGAACTATCCATTTGCTTCATTTAAATACATTATAGGCACGGTATTTGTTCTCATTAAATTATGTGTTGTTGTAGCAAGATGGGGTTGTTGTTCTTCTTGTGTTGTTAGGGTGGTAGGTTGGGGTTGTTGATACTTTTAGTCTTCACAACCTTGACTTGAAACTTTATTTGATCATTTTTTTATACATTAAGAGATGTTGTAAGGCAATCTGCCAATAGTCCACCCCTAGTACATTGTGGTACGTGTTGTAATGCCTTCTTTTGCATTAGCAAAGTCATTTAAACCGTATTCCTCCTAATCCTAATCTCCAAAGTGCATCATGATGGAAGATAGGAAGATTGGTGACATATGTTACTTCTAAAATGTGATGACATTTGTAGGACAATTAATTAAAGAACTCAATGAGAACAAAGGTAATTTGAATATTTTATCATGTATTCTTGCAATAGCTTTGGTATGCCACTCAAATCTACCTTCTTTTACATTATTCTTACCTTAAACTCTTTTTTTTTCTATTTGATTTTAAATGTAAGATGAAGTACTTCTACTTCCTCTTTGATGTCAATTGCAATAAGAATTATGTCTTCTACTTATTTCTTGACCCCAATTGTAACCAAATCTACTTTTAATTATTTTTTATCCCAACTTCAAACTTGTAATCACTTTAAGAAAGATTAAAACTTTTTTTCTTGCTAAATGTGACATGCTTAAGAAAATTATAAGCTCTTACTTTAGGACTATCAAGCTTTACGAGAACTTGTTGTTGCCTTATTGCCATGATGTTTTTGGTGAAAAAAATTCATTGGTATGAATTGTGGTGGGAAAATGTCTAATGAATTTTCTTGGTTCTTGTTTCAATGGTATTCAAAGTTGTGTCTTAATGTTTCAATTGAATTGTTTGTTGTTTTGTTGTTTAGTCCAAATTGGATAGGTGACTTGTTTTTATGTGCAGAAGGGAGTCAAATTTTGTATTCTTGTATTTTTTGATAATACACAAAAAGGCTAATTTCAAGCACTTGTTTATAATTTTATATGCTCAAAACCTCATATTTACAATCAACTTGTTGTTTAATGTTGGGGTAGTGGACACCAATACCAAGCAAAAGATTGCACAAAAACAATCACAAATGGGTGATCTTTGAAATGCTGCCCTCATTGTTGATTGTCCCACCCTTATTCCCAAACACTTAACCTCCCAAACATGGTTTGCAGCCCTAATTTTTTCAAACACGAGAGTTATAGCTGAACATTCGATCATGGCCAACCTGTTGAACGAACATGAACAAAGAACAAAAATAACACCAATATCTTAATTTACTAAATCATCATTTGGTCACCAGTCACCAATCAATGATGGGGCATTCTACGCTAAAGCCTCCACAAAATACCCATCATCGACTTGGCGGGTATTAGAATTTTTCAACTCCCAAATCAAGGCAAGTTTCTGGTTCTCTGAGGCAATGGATTCAAGCAAGTCTTTTCCTTTTGACAAAAAATCACCAAAGGC
>Ga0116226_10005698_pt1 | contig 11130 bp, 5 predicted proteins | sample S1TSphfallax_FD_89692 | JGI IMG/M metagenome (GOLD analysis project Ga0116226, IMG submission 89692) | Host-associated microbial communities from peat moss isolated from Minnesota, USA - S1T2_Fa - Sphagnum fallax MG | ecosystem: Host-associated > Plants > Peat moss > Unclassified | place: USA... | reverse complement strand
TCAACCAACTCATGTTCATGTTCCATTACCCTAATCTAATTTTTTTCCTAATATATGTTTCAAATAAATAGGGGGGACATTAGGTATAGGGAAATTAAGCCCAACTCTTTGTCATTAATTGTTTTAAAGTAACCTTTTTCCTAACATTTATATTGTTTTCATGGAATATTTTTTAAGTAAATTTATGTATTCACATACACACATATATCTAACGAGGTTCCTATTTTTCTTTTCTTTTTCATTAAAGGAGAAGAGAATGAAGGTGACTCCATGACAAAGGTATGAATGATAAAAAAAACCTTCCCACTGGTTGCTCACCCCCCCAATTAGGTCTAAAACATAAGTTGATAGTATGTACACAATTTAGGGTTATGAAAAAATAATTCCAAACTTAGGTTTAACACTTAATTTTTAAAAAAATGTTAAATTCCACCATTAAAGTTATGCAACCAATTTTTTTTGTGTTGTTATGTATATTATATTTTTTAGGGTGTTGTGGGTGGTGGGGGGGGGGGGCGAGGCAACTAGTGGGAAGGTTTTTTTTATCATTCATACCTTTGTCACGAAGTCACTTTCATTTTCCTCTCCTTTAATGGAAAAGAAAAGAAAAATAGAAACCTCGTTAGATATATGTGTGTATGGGAATACATAAGTTCACTTTTAAAATATTCCATGAAAATAATATAAATGTTAAGAAAAAGGTTACTTTAAAACAATTAATGACAAAGAGTTGGGCTTAATTTCCCTAAACCTAATGTCCCCCCTATTTATTTGAAACATATATTAGGCAAAAGTTTAGATCAGGGTAATGGAACATGAACATGAGTTGGTTGATATGTGGGTATTGCAATTTGAAACGCTTTATGGAAAACCCAACCATAAACAAGAGAAGATCAAAGGTTTACAATACCTACATAAACAAACCGATTTATGCACCAATGGGTCTTTTCATGAAAATGGGCAATGTAATTATATAAAAATATTATACACTTTCTTGTTTAATTTCTCAATTGCAATTTGAGAAAGACCATCCACCATCTTTTAAGGCAACATTCAATGTCTTCTTAGGGTTTCACAAATGATTTTATTTCCTTCCTTAGGTTTCTAGGATTAGGGTTCGGGTTAAGGTTGAACAAGATGGACCTTGCATATATATATGTATGTCTTGAGTATTATATGAAATTCTATATTATACATAGGTTTTACGTATATGTACGTATCTTGTATAATATTTTGTATGGTATTAAGTACATGATTACATACCAAAATTTTGTATGAAGGTCTCGATGATGTATTTGCACTTCCCAATTTTCAAACTCCTTCCTTCAATACTTCAAAAATTTGTTTTGATGTCTTCTTAATGTAAACTTTTATCACAACAACTTTGCAAAGTTACACCACTCACATATGACCTTGGATTGATTTGAAATTTTGGTGGAACATGAAAATCTATGTCTTATACCATCTCTCAAAATTTCAACTCATTTATCATCATAAAATGAAAGATCTTGCTACTTCCTTGAAATCATCTCAAACCGAGACTTGAACACAAAATGATTTACAACTTGCTTTCAGCAACTCCAAACTCCTTGAGATTTTGGGAGACACATTAGATATATGTCTTCTATATCTTTTTCAAGTTTCACACCAAGATCTTTTCACAGTAGATCCAAATCTAGATTTTAAAATCTAACTTACACAACCTTTGATGTGTTGATCGCCTTTCACCTCTTTTCTTTCTCTTCACATTCTTTCTTTTCCCCATTTTTCTTTTGCACTTGAAAAAATCCTATGATATTTTTAGAGACTCTCAAGCTCTAATTATAGAGACTTTCTAGCTCTAGATCTCTTTCAACTTTTTCACCAAACAACATAAACTCTGATACCATGTTAACAAATAGGAGATCTACTCAAATGCAAACATAAATATTTATTGAAAGGAAACCAAAATATGATACTCACAACATGGAACATAACATTAAGAACTCTTCAAGGTTCTTGTCACATGAAATACACAAACTTGTGCAATGAAGAAAAAATAACGAAACCATCAACATCAAGGTATTTAACTAAAACACCAAACCACAAATAACTAAACTAATATAAGTAAAGAAAGTGATTCAACCTTGTGAAAGTAACCTAGTTACTTTCCTTCTCTAGTAACTAATGAAACCTTACTAGTTGAGCTTGAATTCTCAACAAATATTACTATATAGTTAATGACATTGAACATGACATTTTATTTGTGTAACACTACTTTGAATTGCATTGGACCCATCTTAAGAAATGTGGGATCTACCCAAATGAACACATTGTGTGGTATGATGGTTGTGCTACACAATTCAAATCTAGAGTAACTTGGTACCATGTTACTAGGTAATGGAATCCTAAAACTTTGAACCATCCATTTTTTTTAAATTCCAAAGATTTTTTAAAATAGTCAATGGCAACTTTGAATTTTTAAGAAACATTTCTTTCATATAATTATTGGTAAATTTGAATTCCTTTAATATTCCTTTAGTAATTAGTGGCAAGTTTAAATTTTTGAAATGTTATTTTAGTAGTTTTAATGCCAAATTTGAAAAGGTGTGATTTGTAACTTCTTTTCCAAATTCTAAACAACTTTTTGGTGTGTTTTGTAGTTTTGAATTGTGGTGAATCTACAATCTCATTAACATAATGTTAATTGTGGACTTTCAGGAGAAATATCACTAGTTAATTTGGGATTAATGAAAAGGTAAATAATGTGGTTGATTAGTACTTTTGAAAGTCTTTGCCTTGGGTATTAATCAGAAACCAAAGATGCCACACATTTATGACATGGGTGTAAGATGATATGGTCCTATTTTGGTTCTAGCCATGGGAAAGGAATGCATGATGGTGCAAGTGCAGTCTTTAATAGGAAATCAGAAAAGAACAAATGAACATGGATGGTAAAAGATTTCAAAACGTAAGTGATGTGGCCTCATTCTATGAGAGTAAGCAAATGGAAGAACATGCTGCCTACCCTAATGCTAGAAGACAAGTATTTTGGTTCTTTCATTTGGTGAAACCAAAGGATGTAGATCTAGGAGTGCAATGTGAGATTGTAAGAACATTGTAGGGACACGACCTTTACATATTGTTGTTTCAGTTTCCCATAGAGATGTCACCCTACTAAAATTGAGAAACCTTGCATGTTTTTGCCTTGAATGTATAGATGACAACTTTGACTTTTGTAAGAATACATCACAAGTGCAGCCATGGAAGCTTTGTACATTGGAGCCCATAAACATCACATAGGTAAATATACATATCATTCTACATCTAAAAGCCCTTACCTTACAAATAATATTTTTAAATTACTATTATTTTTTAATTTCCACCTTTTTTTAATTTTGATTTTGGTTGTCATGCAAGTTCAAGACATTATGTAAGACATGGAAGAGTTTAATCTTGAATATAAAAAGGATTTCACTTGGATGAAGATATTGAAAGTGAAGCAGCAAAGGTTAAAGTGGGGGGGCAATTTTTCTGTAATATCAAATGAATTAGAGTATGGTGACCAATTCTATGTCATAATATGTGATAATTAACCATTACATTAATGTGAAGCCACATTTGAAGATGATTGGGGAAACCAATGGTATGAGGGTGACATGATCTTGTGAGGCTTTTAGTATCACATTATGCCTAGTCAAAGAGGTCAACATTCATCATAGAGATTGTTAAATGATACCTCTCCAGCATTTGCATACTCACATTTGGTCCTAAAATAAAACTTTCCAATGCTACCAAATGCCACTAAGAAAAGGGAACCCATGGTTTACAATGCCTTTAAAAATTAAGGATAGTTTAATAGCTACAATAGAAGAAAAATAGAACTATGGCCAAGACTGATTCTTGTGAAGCGTCCTAATTTTTTGGACTATTAAGAAGTTGGAGCCCTTTTTGACTTGAACAATTATACTATAGCATTAAGTTCCCATGTTTTAGTACTTTGGACTTCCATGATGAATTTAAGTATTTGCATACTTGTTTGAAAATATATTAGAGAATAGTGGGTATTCTATTATGAACAAATGTATGTATGTGAGTCTTGTTTTATGGACTTTAAATTGTTTTGACATTGTTTTGTAAGAGGGATCCTTTGTGTAGATTGGTAGTCAATATTATATCAAGCTAGAAGATGATCCAATGTGTTGGTGGGATGGGGGCACCAACAAGTCAGTGCCATTGGTCCTATAATCAATAGTAAGATAATAGTCTAATTGTTTTTGAATTTTACAATTTCAGTGTTGAAATCCCATTTTCATGAAATATCTAAGCTTTTTTTAAAAATTTGATTAGTATTTATCAAGAAATTCCCATGAGCATAAGGATTCAAGTTCTGTCGAACATTGGTTTCAAAATATGAGAATTAAGGTTAAATAGGTGAGTACTTTGTTCCTTTTCATTTTTACATTTGTTTTGTAAGGTCTATTAGGATTACAAAATGTTTTGTGTCAAGAGTTTCCTAACCCAATTGGTAGTAGTGTTTGGGCATGCAACACACATATATAAAAAATTCACCTCACCACCATTTTACATCTTGTAGCCATTCACATTGTTCACATCTACAAGCCTACCTTGGATTATCATACTTTGGCTTGAACATTAGGTAATGTGTGTTTTCCTTAGGAGTATAGTCCATGGATTTTGTGATTGGCTATATTGAACATTATTTGTTTAAGGTTCATTTAGGGGCACTTGTCAAGACAAGCCATTTGTAGATTCCTAAAAGCCAATAATTTAGAGAACCTAGATACTCATAGGTTAATGTTTTTTCAATTATACCAATGTATGACCCAAAAAACCCAAGTGGCCAAGTAGGTCTATGATTTAATTGTTGAACTATAAATTAGCAATGTATCCCCATTTTGAAAGCTAACACAAGTTGCCAACTTGGTTGGAATTTATATGGATTGGTATCAACTAATGTCTTTTTTTCCTAGTGAGTTTAGGGTCCCATTTGTCATTCTATCTTATTTGCAATAGTTGGAGTTGTATTAATATGTAGCTTATCTATTCTATATGTCCATTATGTCAAGTGCAAATATTCCCTACACAAATGTCCAACAAGACCAAATTGTTTGGGTCTTCATATATAGCATAGTGTGTTTGCTAGTAAAAATGTAAAGCTCATTAATGATATATTGGTGTTTCATCCACAGATGTTGGATGAAAAAAAATGCATGCATGCAATTGGATTTAACAGTCATTTGTTTTTGTAGGCAATGTGTTTGGGAATTTTTTTTTTCACAACAGGGATGTTCAAGCAATTTAGCAGTTTGGTTGATTAAATGGGGAACCCAATAATGCCAAGGGGGCAGGGGGTATTTTCCAGCCCTAATCCTGCTTATTCAATGATACTAATATTCTTGTCACAAGGTAATCATCCCATCTAAATTATTTGGGGTGTATTAATATTGACATTGTGTATGTTAATGCCCTTTGTAAGTGAATATTTTTGAATAAATGTGTGTAGACTCTATTCATTACTTTTCATGCACATGAAAAATGTTAAAGGCCCAATTATTGACAGTTGGGTCCATGGGTAACATGTTTTCATTCAAGTAATTCTAGTACTGAAGTAATTCAATACTTAGTGTATTAAACTAATGAAGTAACTAAACTAGTAAAGAGCTACTAAACCTAGAGTAACTCCAATAACAGTTAGCTTATATTAATTAGTAATAGTTAGTTAATGACAAGTAGTAGTAATCTAGTAATTGCTGGTCCTAGAGCTACTGAACCTGGAAACTAATCAGTCCTCCAGATTGGGAAGAATTGCATTGCCATTGGAAATTCCTTTGGAAGTGGAGGCAATAGAGGTTTAGGTTGTCCCAAGTTATCTAAAAGAAAAGATTCTGCAAGGTGGGGGAACAAATATGCTTTAAAATGGACCTTGTTCATACAATTAGTTGCAGATTGCTATGTGTAGGGTAAGAAGGACCTTGAATAGGATCATTCTGGGAATGAATGTCTAACGTGAGAACTAGTAAAATTTGAAATGGATGTAATTAATTTGAGAAGTAGAGGACGCACAAGTAAGGTTCCTCATCATGTAAGGTGCCTAAAAAATGATGAACTTTACAGGTAAGGTGCCCATCCTCTGTGGAGGCAGAAACATTACTAAGGATAAGGTGCGCTCTACATACGCTCCAAAAATTCTACCAGTATTTTATGTGTAGGATAATGCCTTAGGAACTGAGTGTTTGAGCAAAGGAAGGGCCGCCTGAGGGGACATAAAATCTGAATCTAGCTTTCATATCTCATCGTCCCTTACTTGATTTTGTCTGAAGTTTTATCCAAGATTTCTAGCTGTGAAAACTTCCAATGACTGGTTTTTGAGATCCCATTAATGGATTAGGAGTAGATTGTACCAGTTTTCTAACTATGGCTTCCAACAAAAGTAACATGAGAATAGAAAAGGACTTTGGGTCTTAGGGATTAATTACAAATTGTTTGAAGTTTCCACAAAGTCTTTCAATTTGTCGGCCATTTTGCCCATTATAGTGCATGCCCAAGATCTGTTGACAAAGTGGGAAAAGATCATGAAAAACTGGCATAAAAGTCTGGCAAATGGAACCTTTGAAAATTTGAGAAATAGGACCCCAAGCAACCTCCTGAGGCTTGGCAACATCTTATTTTAAAGCTACAATACTTCCTGACTTCAATACTTGCAATGGGAGAGAAGGAGCTGGGATGATGGTTCTTTTGGTGGGAAGATTGATTTGTGCATGGGGTAAGGAAGGTGTAAGTTTTAATTATAGGTTACTTGAAAGATGAGTACTTCCAGAAAAATACCCGGGCTGTGTGTGTCTATGGAATTCCAAAAACCCCATGAAACTGGGGAGGGGAGGGGAGGGGGTATCAAGACTTTGGCTGGGGAGTAGGAACTAGAATATTTTATGTCTTGAGATCTCAGGACATGGAAAATTGACTTAAGCTTGGGGTTTGAATTAAAATATTCCATGTCGTGGGACCACAGGTAGTCTAGGATCCATTTTTACCTAGGCCCTAGGTAACATATGGTCGATTTTGTTCTAGGCCTTGGATTGCCCATGGTCATTTTGTCATGTTGGCCTAGGCCTTAAGCCACTGTGTCCAAGCTCCCAGGTAGCCTAAGGTCAGATTGTCCAAAAGTGATATTTAAAAATTTGCTCATGAATGCATAAGATTCATTCCTTTCGTAGCCAAACATTCATCCTTCTTTCTTTTTTCCTTTGGGGTTGGTGCGAAAGCAGTTTGGGGGGTTTTGATTTCTAACTTACCTAGTGTACATAATTACTTACATATGTAGGGTACTTACCCACCTACCTATTTGCCTATCTAAGATATTTCCTCATTTATTAAGGTTATCAACTTACCCACCCGGAAAGGTGGCCTACTTACATACCTATTCAGGTGAATAGGTATGTAAGTAGGCCATCTATGTGGGTGGGCAAGTTGGTAGGTTGTTAACTAAATAGGTGGGGAATTAACTTAAGTAGGCACATGGCTATGTAGCCTATGTAGGTAGGTAAATAAGTACCTTGAGTAAATTGGTGGGTAATCAAAACCTCGCAACCCCTTTCCCCCCACACCTCCCATTTCTCATCGCAATTCATATCAATGCATTTTTCCTACCAAAAATAACTTGACAACAACAATGCAACACTAAATTCCCACAAAGCTTGGCAATCTTAGAATAAGACCTTCAAGTCACATGTTGTAAAAAGAGAGTTGGAAGAGTTTCAATCTTTCTTTAAAATATTAGAAATTGGGATGAAGAAGAAAGTTGAAGTAAATTTGGTTACAACTAGAGTCAAAAAGGAACTAAAGGATATAATTCCTATTACAATTGAGATCAAAGAGGATGTAGAAGTAGTTCTTGTTGTACTTATGATCAAACATGAAATTAAAAAGCTTGAAAACATAGGAATAGTGTAGAAGTGTAAGCAAATTTGAGTGGCATACCAAAGCTAATGCAATTTGAAAAAATAAAAACAATGTGAAAAAAGACACATTTAAATGGCATACCAAAGGTAGTGCAAGAATAAACCTTAATCAAATTCTCAAATTACGTTTATTATCATTGGGTTCACAAATCAACAATTTCATGTAAGTGAAATCACATTCTAGTAGTATCACAAGTAATAAATTTCCCTTTCTTCCATCATAGCATGTCATTTTGAAATACATTCAACTACTTGCACATCAACAACCTATGTCATGTTAGATTGGAAGGATTTAGTTGAATACTATGAAATATTTGTTTCTTATGAAAAAGGGGACAACTATGCAATCAAACATTACCCATATCTAACACACTTTCTAATCTTTTGGTCTTCATTAAGGAAGCATCAATTTGTATTGCTTGTAGGGCCTAAACGAACACCCTCGAATGCTTAGAGATTGGAACCATGTATTAAAACCAAGAGTAGGGCTAAGGTAATTCTACCATATCAAGAAAATGTATTCAAACATGTACCACTATGCATTAAAGTTAGACCACTAGCAAAAAAATTTGCAATACATCTTAATGTGCCAAAAAAATGATAAAATAGGGTTTCAAATCAAAGTTGTGAAAACCAAGAAAAATAGTAACTCCAACTTACCACCCCAACAATATAAAAGAATTAGCATTCACAATTAACAACACCAACAACACAAGATAGATATCAACCCCATCCTACCATAATAACGACACAATGATTTAACCAAGACTAATAGACTATTTAGTGCATCTAAACAAGGCAAATGTATAAATCAACAATGTTTAGATAAAGCCATGAATGAAGTGGAAAAGGGACACATATCTTTGAGGAATGCTAATAAATATTGGAATAACCCTATAAATTCATTTTCAAATCATTTCAATAGTAGAATTAGAAGTAAGAAAATGGCCCCCAAGGTGTGCTAACAAAACAAAAGGATGGAACAATGGTCATTTGGGTTTTGAACATGCAAAAGGCAATTTATTTATTAACTTTCAACAATTCAAATTAAAGATAATTGAAGTTACACAAACTAGACCCATGCTATTTCACAATGGCATTTTAAAGGTAGTTGGTAATATTAGTTCAAAAAATGTCTTCCAAAATTTAAAATATGTATTGTAAAAAGGCTAGAAGTTTTTAGGGCAAAAGGGTTAACTAGCCAAACATGCCATACCTTTTATTTCAACTTGGAAAAGTTGTACACACAACACAAATACCCACCAAATGCCATTTAGAATTCAGCTAAGAAAAGGATTCAAGCAAGACAATAATCTAATGCTTGACTTTTGGCAGGGTTTGTGTGATGTTTATAGCACCATCCCCAAGTCTTGGGAATGGTTAATTGTCAATTGTGTTGTTAATGTTGGAAGGGCAACCTTATTTGCCTTTTGCATTTTTAGAGATTCAAGGATGTTGGAAGATTACATAAATTTGTGTAGATTAGAAACATTCATGGCAATGTTGAAGAAAGTTTGGATGACAACATATTTGTTCAACTAGTCATTAACTTTTTTAAAGATCTATACAAAGGGGGGTTTCTCAAGAAAAGTGTCATCTTTTAATTCTAGATTGGCATGCATCACATGTCACAATAGAGACACTTGAACAGTAGTACAATTTGAGCTAGATATGGTCACCTTATGTTCCCATACCTTCACAAGTGCTCCAATAATTAGATGTCACTTGTTTCAAATTATTCAAGAATGCATTAAAAAAGGAACGAAACTTTGTTATAGCAAAACAATTATTTTGAACCAAACAAAGTCATATTGGTAAAATGGATGGATAAGGCTTTACAACAATCCTTGAAAAAATAAAAAATAAAATCATGGTTTAAGATTTGTGGAATTTTAAGATTCATTTGACTATTGAACCTTATTGCCATGGTTGGAAAATTTGTTATGAATGAAAAGTTCATTATAAAAGAAAAAAAAAACCACAAAAATTACCCTTCAAATGTAACAAATGGATCTAATAACATTGAAATGAAGTTAAAGTTGTCAAAAAATTGTTGAATATTGCAAGGACTTTTGAAGCAATGCTTATAGCAACTTCTATTATATCAAAATGTCATTTTTCACCAACAACTCGTTATTTTGTAGAAATGCCACACAACCTTGTTGCCTTAACAATCAATTGTGAAAATGACAAATTGGTGATGAATTTGGAAGATCCTAATCTTAAAATTAAATGATTTTAGTGTTATAAATCAAACCTAACAAGCTCCAACATTAATCTATTATCACTAGCATTATTATCAACAAGGAGAACCAATGACAAAGAGCCACTAGTACATTAGTCCAACTCACATATAATCATGCCAATATTTGGTGGCATTGAAACAAAAGGCCAAGTTTAGAAACAAATAAAGAGGTTCTAAACAAAATCGAAAAATTGAAAGCAAAGGAAAAGGATGCAAGGTGGGTCCAAAATACACTTACCCAAGTTGAGAAAACAATTCAAAGGAGTATTGAAAAGGAGGATAGGGCTAGCTCAACCAAGCATAGTCTACTGCTACAATTAAGGTTGTTATGGGTGAACGTTCCACAACAGTTTTAAGGCAAAATTCTAAGCTCATCCTTTGAGGTATAAAGTGTATAAAGAACATAGAATCACATCCACATAGCAAAGGACTGTTAGCTAGCAAACAAGGACAAAAACACAGCTTCTTGGGCATTCCCAACAAGGTTGCAACTTTGTCCTCAACAATAGAAAATGAAGAGGAAGTGATTTGTGGTGGGTCCTGATGCCATTGATGATAGCATTCTACCAAGTCAACTAATTCTGCTATTTTTTGGGGAAATTTGTCCAAGTTTTTTACATCAAAAAATTGAGAAAAAAAACCTTGATAATCGTTCACATTTTGGAGGTTATTCTCAAGAACCATTTGAAAAAGGTACAATGCTAACCTTGTGATACATGTAAATGTTGCACTTCTCTTGCAAATGTACTAGTATCCTTATGAACATGACTAGCCAGTGTGCACTTTCAATGCCAAACATTCTAATGTTGAGAATTCAAGCTCAACTAGTTAGGTTTCATTAGTTACTGGAGTAGGAAAGTTACTAGGTTACTTTCACAAGGTTGAGTTACTTTCCTTACTTATTTTAGTTTGGTCACTTATGGT